>JACCDR012676123.1_pt1 | contig 11519 bp, 12 predicted proteins | sample 7446431 | NCBI WGS metagenome assembly JACCDR01 (sample SAMN15323443, study PRJNA562643) | freshwater metagenome | isolation source: river surface water | place: USA:Blue River Watershed | collected 2017-08-17
GCGCGGACACCATGCCGGCCGCCGTCGAGCTGGTGGCGCTCGCCTTCACGGACTTCTGCGCGAACGTATCGAGCTCGGCGCCGCCCTCGCGCAGCGCGCGGCGCAGCTTCTCCGTCGACGCGTCGATCTCCACCAGCAGCGACTTCACGAGCTGCTGGTTCACGCGCCACCCCCGTCACGCCGGGCCTCGGCCATCGCCTGCCGGTGCGTCTCCGCCCGCGCGATGCAGCCGGCGAAGATGCTCCGCAGCGACCGGTCGAACAGGTACATCTTGGGCGGCACGCCGTCTTCCGCCGCCTGCGCGCCGAGGAACCCCGACAGCGGCAAGCGCGAGCGCTCGCCCTGGCGGTCGCTCGGGAACGCCGCCGCGAGGAACTCGATGTCGCGACGGTTCACCTGCATGTGCGCGAGCCAGATGCGCTCGACGTCCTCTGCGCGTAGATCCTGCGTCCACGCCGGCGGCTCCGCTTCCGTCGCGTCGTCCGCGAACGGCAACCGCGGTCCTTCGTGATCGAGGATCCACGCCCAACGCCGGAAGGACTTGCTCTCGAGGAGCCGTGCGACCAGCTCCGCGCCGGCGACGCCGTCGAACATCGTCTCAGGGTCCTGCACCGCGGCGAGCTGCGCGAAGATCTGGCGCAATTCTGCGTCGATGCCTTCCAGCACGAGCAGGGTGTTGAGACTCTTCGCGTGCACGCGCATCTCGTAGCCGTGCACCAGCGTCAAGCGGACCGGCTCGTCGGCGAGGCTGTCGTGCAGCACCTGCGCCAACGGCCGGTCCGCCTTCGGCGCCGCGCCCCCCTTCCGCTCCGCCAGCCAGCACGCGTACGCGAACCACGCGGACGCCACGATGGCCGGCGGCACGTCGGCCTGCGGCCGGCGCGCGTCAAGCTCCGCATCGGTCGCCCGATGCAGCGCGACGACCTCACGCTCCAGGAGCTCGGCGCTGTTGCGCAGCTCCTGGAGCGTCAGGACGGGAGGGGTCGCCTCAGCCGTCATCCGCCGATCACCACATCAACTGCGAGATGAGCTGGCAGCGGAACGTGAGCGGCGTGCTCGGCACATCGGCCTTCGAGAGCGCCTGCTGCAGCGTCTCGAGGCCGTTGTCGACGGCGGAGCCGATGAACTGCACCGTGCGCGCGTCCTTCCGCTGTGCGCGGATGAACCAGCCCGCCGGGGCGTCCGTGCCGGCGAGGTCGCTTTCCGTGAGCACGCCGCCGGACACCGCCGCCGCCGGCAGGCCGTTCTGCAGGCGCAGCATCTCCAGCGTGCGCGCCGTCGGGGCGAACGCCGCCGTGAACAGCGCCGAGCCTGCCAGCACGCCCGCCTGCACACGCGCGTTGTCGAAGCGCAGGTCGCGCACCGCACCGCCGTTGCGGAACTCCGTGGTGTCCTGCTTGAGGCCGGTGAACGGCACGACCTCGAGCTCCACCACCGTCGAGCCCGTCGGGAAGGCGTAGGCCGCGCGGGTGCGCACGGTCATGGCCAGCGTGGCGAGCGAATGCGCGAGCACGACCTGCTGCACGCCGCCGCCGCTGATAAGGTAGTACTTGCCGGCCGTCACGCCGGTCGCGGCGGTGAGGTTGAACACGTTCGCATCGCGCGCGGTCGGCGCGGTGAGCGTCGTCGAGAGCCCGCCACCGAGCGGCCGCAGGTACGCGGCCTCGAGCAGCGCCTCGATCTGCGCGGCGCGCTTGGCCTGCTGCGTGAAGCTGACGGTGTACGGCGGCGCGGCGGTGTGCTTCTGCCCGTGGTTCTCGGCCACCATCCGGGCCTGCAGCCGCGTCTCGCGGCCCTGCCCGAACGGAATCACCATCTGCGTGTAGTCGGCCGAGCAGGCGTCGAACTCGTGGCGCAGGAACGTCCCGTCGCGCAGGCGCTCGACCAGCACGATGCCGGTGTCTTCGCTGCCGAAGTCGCTGCCGTCCGTGTGGATCTGCGTCGGGTCGGCCTGCGTGCCCGCGCCGAGCACACGCGAGAGCGGCATGCCGGTGAGCAGCGCGTACAGCCAGGGCGAGTAGCCCTGCACGTCGAACGACGCGCCGCGCATCAGGTGGCCGAGGCGCCGGCCGTCCGGGTTGCGCGAGACGTCGGTCTCGTTGTCGGCGACGGTCGCGCTGTCCATCACGTTCACGTCGATGCAGTTGCCGAGGTCGAAGGCCTCGAGCTCGCGGACCGCCTCGCCGATGACGTGGGCGCGCTTGAAGCCGGGCGCACGCACCGTGACGACGTTGCCGGCCGGCGCGCCGACCTGCGACACGAGCTCGACGTCTTCCTCGGAGCCGACCCAGATCGGATCGTCCGCGGTGAAACCGGTCACGCTCGTGAGCGTGGCGGTGGTGGCGCCCGCCGCCGAGTTGGCGCTGAGCGTGGTGCTGCCACCGGCGGCGCGTGGACGCAGCGCGATGACCTGGGCGACGAGGTCGCCGATCTTGGTGCGAAGGGGATTGAGCATCGGTTACTCCTCGTCGCCGACGGCGGCGGGCTCGGCAGTGGGCGCGGCCGGCTCGTCCGGCAGCAGGTCAGCCTTCCCCGCCTCGACCAGCGCGAGCGCCGTGTCTTCGGGGAAGGTCCATACGGTGCCCGCGTCGTAGCGGGTCTTGTCCGTCGCGGTCGGCTCGATCGTCTCGAGGAGCTCGACGCGGGCGGTGCGTGCAGGAGCGGCTTCGTCGGACATGGGAGTCTCGGATTAGGAAGTGATCGGGGTGATGCCTTCGGCCCAGCGATCGGTCACGCGGCAGTCGAGCATGATGACCCCGGCCATCGCGTCGACTTCGCTGATGGCCGCCCCGGTCGGCAGCACGCGGATCGCGCCCATGTGCTCGACCACCTGCACGTCGCGTAGCTCGCGCTGCGCGTAGGGCACCAGCTCGAAGAACAGCCCGACCGAGTGGCGCACCGCGCGCAGCATCGCCAACAGCCGCCGGTTCTCGACGTCGAGCCCATGGCGCTGCAGCCGCGGGTACAGCACGAGTACGGCCACGCCGACGCGGCCGTCGGCGCTCGCGATCTCCGGGTTGCCCGCCGGCGCGAACTCGCCCGTGTCGTCGCCGCGGCGCACGAACACGAGCGGGCCGTCCGCGTACGCCGACTCCGGCAGCTTGGTGCCGGGCACATACGGGATCTCGAACTCGGAGACGACCGTGGCCGCCTCCAGCGCGGGATCACCGGGCGCGAGCGGCACGGACGCCCGCACGGCGTTGACGCCCATCATCGGGTCGCGCAGGTGCGTGGCGAGGAGATCGCAGACTTCGTAGATCATCGGCCGCCTCCGAGCTGGCAGGAGACGATCAGTCCATCGTCGATCGGGTCGATGGCCACCACGCGGTACTGCGACCCGTTGGCCGCGGTCAGCGCACCGACGGCGCCAACGGTCACGCTGGCCTGCTCGGTGAGGCCGGGCAGGCTGCCCGCGATCAGGTGCACGACCAGGCCGATGCGCTGTAACTCGGTGCCGGCCATCGGGACGATTGAGCCCCCGTTGTCCAAGAACCCGCGCACGGTGACGTCGCCGAGGCGGACCGGCACCGTGGCCGCCACCTCGGCGAACGCCGCCGCAAGATCGGACTGCAGGCTCACGCGCCCGGCGTGCCGTCGCCGGCGCCGAGGATGGCGTCGAGCCGTGCGCCGATGGCGTCGAGGATCACGGCGCGCGGACCGCCCTCGCGGCGGTACTCCAGCGCCTGGAACTCGGCAATCGTCGCGACGTCGGCGGTCTCGCCGATGAACTCGACGAGCTTGATTTCGTTCTTGAAGGTGAGGTAGCGGGTGCCCTCCTTGCTGAGTGCGCGCACCTCGATCTCCTTCACGACTTCCTTGACGACTTCGCGCACGACCTCGCGGGGTGCGGCGGCATTGCGTGCCGCGGCATCGCTGGCGCGGATAGCCGCGCCGCGCGCGATCAGGCGCTCGGCGGCGGCCGGCTCGAGCTCGAGCGCGGTGCCAGGCTCGACGAACTGGCGACCGACGCGCATCGCTTCGGAGAGGATGACCGCGACGAGTGCCGCGGGGGCGAGCTGTGACATGAGAGAGTGGGTTGTGCTGGGGGGCCGCAGCCCCCCAGCGATTCAAGCCATCGCCCCGAAGGGCACGCGATCAGAGCACGGTGAAGCGGAGCGAGGCATTGGCGCGGAAGGGCACCACCAGCGGCGCCGACTGCAGCAGCAGCCACTGCACGGCCGGGTCCTCCTCGACCCACGTCTTCGTGAAGAAGCGCGTGGCCTTGTAGCCGGCCTTCGGGTCCTGGATGCTGCCGTAGCAGCGCGCGCCCTCGAGGGCACCGGACACCATCAGCACGGTGCCGTCCGGCAGGAGCTTCTGCTCCAGGCCGGCATCGTCGATGTAGGTGTCGTTGTACACCCAGATCTCGAAGGTGCCGATGACACCGATGTAGCGGACCTTGTCGGCCATCGGGCCGAGCTCCACGCTCGACCGGCTGCCGCGCGCGTAGTCGAAGAGCTGCTGCGCTTCGTTACGCTGCGCGAGCCGCGTGCGCATCGCGGCCCACGCCAGCGGATCCAACACGACCTTCGTCGGCACGCCACCATCGTTCGACTGCATCAGCGTCGCGCCGTCCTCGAGATCGCCGAGCGGGTTCGAGTCCACGTGGTTGGCCGACCACAGGTCGTTGCCGCCGAGCGTGATCGACAGGCCCGGGGCGCGGCCGAAGTCCACGACGACCGTGTCATAACCGTCGCCGCTCACGGTGACGCGGCCGGTGCGCAGCACCTCCGCCGCCATCACCTCTTCGCGCATCGTCAGCATCTGCAGCTGATCGTCCATCGCCTGCATGAGCAGCGCGTCGAGACGCTGCTGCGGGGTGAGCTCGCCGCCGAGCTTCTCGCCAGCGATGCGCTTGAGAGGCGCGCCGGGATCCCAGCGCCGCTTGTCCTTGGCGTACGCGGGGTTGAACGTCACGGCGTCGAAGCCGTTGTTGTCCACGATCTTGCCGGCGCGCGTCGGGTGCACCAACGGCGTGATGCGGCGGCGGCCCTTGATCTTGTGGAACTCGATCTTCTCGGATTCGCTCTCGATGACCTCCGGGAAGGCGAGGTCGAGCAGGAAGGAGCGGGGGCGCTCCATCTGCTCAAGCACCTTGCGGAGGTCCTGCGTGGTGAACGACATGGGTCAGTCTCCTGGGCGTGTGCCCGGTCAGGCCGCGACGACGTCGCGGAGGTAGATGTTCTCCGCGCGCAGCGCGGCCTCGACCGTCGTCGCCGAGTGGCCGGCGCCGAAGACGAGCTGGTTCCTGGCGAACTCGCCGGTCATGTAGACCGGGCACTTCTTGGCGGCGGCGCTGGCGTCGGTCGCCCGCGCGAGGATGCGCTTCGGCGTCGCCGAGCCATCGGTGGCCGCAGCGACCGCGAGGCGGTACTGGCCGGTGCCGGCCGCGACGGTGACGTTGAACGAGTCACCCGCGACGAAGTCGGTCGCGCCGTCGGCGATGGTGAAGTTCACGGGCCCGACGAAGGCCGTGCCGGCGAACGCGCGGCCGACATTCACACCGTCCGGGTCTTCGACGAGGAAGGTGCCGAGGTTCGTGATGGGCTCGACGCAGACGACCCGATAGACGCCAGGCTTGGCGCCGGCGCCCGCGCTCAGCGTGCCGATCGTCCCGTTGCCGGTGTTGCCGGCGGCGGCCGCACCGGTGACCGCGCCGACGGTGACCTGTCCGAGCACGGCACCGGCCGCAAGGTTCTGGCCGGCCGCGAGCGTGATGTCCTCGGTGAGCGCGGGGAACTCCCCGGCTCGGAGGTGGTCGACGGACGGGCTGGCCGCCGTCGTCAGAATGGGATCCATGATGTGCTCCTGCGAGTGGTGGAAGTGAGACGGGGACTAGCGACGGATGCCGCGAACCAGCGCGCCGGCGGCAAGGATTTCGTCGGCGCGCGACGCGCCGGTGGTGCGGCCACCCGAGGCGTTCGGCGCCGGCGTGTGCTCGGCGGAGAGGAAGGCCTTCAGCGCCTGCGGCAACGCACCGGCCGCGGAACGCTCGGCGAGCAGGCGCTCGGCAGCCTGCGCGCGCGTGCACGCAGGATCCGCGATGCACGCCTGGACGATGGCCGGATGCTCAGCGGAACCCGGCAGCTGCAGGATGCCGACGATGCGGGCGCGCTCGGCCTCGGCCGCCTTGCCGCCGATCGCAGCCGACGCCAGCGGGAACGCCGCGGCGACGGCCGCCGGCTCGTCCTTGACGTCATCGGGATTGCTTCCCTCCGGCGGTGCTTCAGCCGGCGTGATGGTGCCGCCTTCGACCTCATCGGCAAGCAACCATCGCTTCTCCTCGTCCCCTTCCTTCACCGCGAGGACGGTCACGTTCTCGAGCACCTCGACGACCTCGAGGCTCGCGCCTTCGGTCACGGAGAACTCGCGCGTGACCTTGGACGTGACAGTGTCGCCCGAGGCAAGCGCGCGCGCGCCGCCCTGGGCCTTGGCCTTCTTCATGGCAGACTCCGAGCTAAGGGTTGGGCGCGCCGCGGCTGGTGCCGCGGCAGGAATGGCGCGCGCGCCGGGCCCACCGGCAGCGAGCTCGGCCAGGACCTCGTCGGTCGTGGCCACGCGGTCGGCGAGCCCACGCTCTACGGCGTGGCGCCCGATGAAGACCGCTCCGCCGTCGCCGGCGGCAATCAGGTCCTGCACGCTGCGGCCGCGGAACGTCGCGACCGCTTCGAGGAAGGCATCGGCGAACTGGTCGGCCTCGCGCTGCAGCACCTGCCGACCCGCATCGTTCGCCGGGTCGGGGACCTTGTTGGGCGACTGCGAACTCACGATGCGGAAGCGCTTGACGCCGTTCGCTTCCTCCAAGCCGCTCGCATCGACGAGCTCGAACCACACACCGATCGAGCCGACATAGGCCGCCGGCGTGACGACGATCGAGTCGGCGGCCGCAGCAATCCAGTAGCCGGCAGACGCGGCACCATCCGAGACCATCGCCACGATGGGTTTCCGGCCGCGCGACGCGTAGATGAGCTGCGCGAGCTCCGCACAGCCGTTCACCTCGCCGCCGGGCGTGTCGAGGTGCAGCAGGATGGCCCGGACGCTCGGGTCGTCGACCGCGATGCGTACGTCCATGGCCGCGAGCTGGTAGCTCGTCATGCCGCACACGTCCTGGAAGAACGACGCGTAGCGCACGAGCGGACCGACGATCGGCACGATGGCGACCCCGTCGCGCAGCCCGATGCGCGACGACTTCGGGTGTTCCGTCGCCGGCGCGGTGAAGAGGGCCTGCCGCGAGCGGAACTGCTCGAGATTGACGCCGGCGTCATCGTCACCCGCGCGCGCCGCGAGCTCGTGCTCGGCGACCGCGAGCAACTGCTCGAGATTCTCCTTGCGCATCGCCCACCGGTTGGCGGTGAGCAGGTGCACCACATTGGCGTAGCGGTGGGTCATCCGTTCTCCTGAAGCGCGTAAGCGAGCAGGGTGTCGCGCCGACGCTGGGCAGCGCGGCGCGCCATCTGCACGGCGTCGACCTCACCCTCGCCGACTGGCGGATCGCCTTCGACGGGCTGCGGCTGCTGCGGTTCCGTGAGGATGCGCTCGGCCGTGGGCTCGACGTCGAGGCCGGCGCGCTTGATCTGCTGCCGCTCCTTTTCCATCTGCGGCACGTTGTCGTTCCAGTCGCCACCCGTGGTCTTCGCCGTCTCTTCCTCGTGGGTCGAGAGCAGGTTGGCCATGCGCTCGCCGGCCGCGACCGCTTCCTTGAGCGGATCGAGCTGCGGTGCCACGGGTCCTTGCAGGCGGAAGTTCGCATAAGCCCGGCGTGCGATCGGGTCCTCGAGGTAGCCGGGCGCGACCAACACGCCGGAGGCGACGGCCTCGTAGAGGAACCACTCGTAGATCGGCGCGACGAAGTCGTCCTCGAGCCACGCGCCCATCATCGCGAAGGCCTCGTACGCGAAGTTCACCGCGGCCCGCGAGGCCGAGTAGGACGCCGAGAAGTGGCGGACGATGAGCTCGTACGGCACGTTCACGGCCGCGCCGAGCTGGCGGAACATCGCCGTCATGAACGGATCGAAGGTGTTCGACGGGCCCGGGGGCGTGGCGAGCGTGACCTTACGCCCTTGCGGCGCTTCGACGATCGCCCCGGACTCGAGCTTGACGTTCCACTTCTCATCCGGCTGATCCGCCGGATTGCCGGCCACCACCGTCGCACCGCCCATCGACCCTTCCGGCGTCTCAATGAACACCGTGAAGAGCGAGGCGACGATGTTGCGCATCAGCTCGGAGTTGCTGTAGCGCGCGATCTGCTTGAGGTGCACGATGACCGGTGCCAGGCTCGGCAGCCCGCGGATCGCGCCGATGCGGTCCTCGGTCGAGAGGTTGCGCACGTGCAGCACGCGGCGCTGGCCATCGGGCCCGAACGCCGTCTGCCGCGTCCACGTGCGCACGCCTGGTCGGATGAAGCGCTCACCCGGGTGCGTGTCCTCGACCCAGTACGCCACCGGCGCGCCGTTATCGTCGCGCTCGACGCCGTCGATGATCCACGGATCGTGCTTGAGATAGTCCGGCGTCGAGAGTCGGTCCGCCTCGATGAACTGCAGCTTGAGCGTCAGGACGTCGCCGGCGTGCACCGCGTGCCGGCGGATCACGAGCATGTCTCCGTCGGTCCAGGCGCTCGAGAACGCCTGCCCCGTCAGCGCGCGGAACCGGCGTGACCGCTCGATGTCGCAACCCGTGGAATCGGACCACGCCCACCAGAGATCCGCCGCGCCTTGCTCGAAGTCGGCGATCATCGCGTCCGTCACGTCGGGCCGCTGGCGTTGCAGCAGCTTCCGGACAACGCGCGGATACAGGTTGAGCCCGGTGCCGACGACGCCCATCCGCACGGTCTGCCGCGTGCCGGCGGCAATCGGTGCGTTGCGCAGCAGGTCGCGAACGCGCGCGCGGATGTACGGCAGGTCGCCGACATTGTCGCTGACGGCGCTACCGGTGCTCGGCCCCCAGTCGCGCAGCTCCCGCAGGTCGTTGCGCGCGCCATCCCACGCGCCGGACGGCAGCACCTGCAGCGCCTGGGGCGCAGCAGGCCGCGACACGACGCGTGGGGCGCGGCGGCGCTGGCTCATGGCGGAAACACCGCGTAGCGCACGATGACGTCGCCGCCAGCCGCCTCGGCCGCGAGGGCGGCCGCGACTTCTTTGCGCATGGCCCAGAGGTCGCGAAGATTCGCCTTCGTGAAGGTGCGGCCAAGCACCGAGTACGACTGGTTTCCGGTCAGGATCCCGTCGATGGCGGCATCAATGCTCGCGAGGCGTTCGGCGTTGGTCACGGCCGCACGCTGGGTTTTTATGCCAAACCCTGCCAAGGGTTCGGGCCCAACGAGTGGGGGCTGTACAGCCCCTTGCTCTGAAACAGCGCAGGCGGTCGGGTCCCACCACGCTCGGATTTATTCGGGATTATCGGTCCGGCGAGGCCGGCAACCGGTAGGTCCAGAGCCGCGTCACCGCGTCCTGCGCGACCCGGATGAGGAAGCCCGCGAGGCACAGGTTGCGGAGCGCGCGGTTCACGTTCGAGCGGTCGACGCCAAGCGTGGCAGCCACGGCATCAGCCTTCACGCACCGGTCCTCGACCTCGGACAGCAACGGCACGACGATGGTGAGCACGCGATAGTCGAAGTCCGAGACGTGCCGGCGATCGCGGACCGCGACGCGTAGCAGTGGATGGGCGAGGTCGAGCATCACTCCACCTTCGAGATGAGGCGTGGGCGGCGGACCGCGCCGCTCTGCGGCGCCAGCGGACGGTCGGCCGGCGGCGGCACGAGGCCGCCGGGGCGCTGTGCGTGGCGCAGCTCCTGGCCACGCTGCTGGACTTGCGTGACGAGCTGCGGCAGTTCGTTAATGACGGCATCGCCGAGGGCCACGAGTGCGGCGTAGGCGTAGTTGGTGACGTCGACCGCCTCGACCGATCCCTTGTCCGCCCAGTGGCGGATCTCGCGCCCATAGCGGTCCTTCCGCTTGATGATCTTCATGTTCTCGAACTGCAGCAGGTACTCGTCGTCGAGTCCGTCGAGCTGCGCCATCGGGAAGTGAATCTTGCCCGGCCCGTCTTGCGTGATGCGCAGGCGCCGCGCGAGGAGGTCCTTCGCGCGGTCGACATCGAGGATGAAGAGCGTGTTGTTCCCGTACTGCTCCGACTTGGAGCGCTTGAGCAGCGGGTGCTTTCGCGCGCGCGCGCCGCCATCGCCGCGGATCGAGAACACGTTGCGCGCGCGCCGTGGCCGGGTGTACGCGTGCACGCGCTCGGGCAGGTCGCCGGCGTCGACCATGGTCATCCGCACGTACAGCGACGCGCCGTCTTCGTGCTGGTAGGGACGGCCGAGAATAGTGTCGAGGCGCTGCCACACGTCGGCCTCGTCCGGGTCACCGTAGATGCGGTGATGCGCGACTTGCCACGACTCCTGCCCGATGCCCCACCCCACGACCAACACTTCGAGGCGATCGTGCTGCACGTCGACGCCGGCGGTGAGGACACCGACCCCGCGCGGGACCGGCGCGGCCCAGGTCTCCCGGCGCTGCAGCAGCGCGCCCTGCTCCACGCCACCGCCGCGGTCCTCGTACGCTTCGCCGAGGATCGTGTTGACGAACGCGATCATCTCGGTGTCGTCCTTCGTCGCCGTGTAGTACTCCTCGGCGATGGCGGCCCACGCGGCGTTCGGGAACAGCGAGACGAAGGCGTTGAGCGCGAAGCCCGCGACGGGGTGCCCCGGGTTGTGTGCGACGTACTTGTGCGCGAGCACCATCGCCTTCTTGTCCTGGTGCTCCATGCGTGCGCTGCAACTGATGCACTGGAAGTGCGCGGTCTCGAAGCGATGCCGCGGCCGACCGCTCTTCGTCTCGTCCTTGTCCCAGTGGAAGTTCGCGAGCGTCAGCACCTGGAAGTGGCCGCAGTGCGGACACGGCACGTAGAGATGACGCTGATCGGACGCCGCGAACTCCTTCTCGATGCGCGACGTCTCCTTCAGCTCCGGCGAGCCGGTGATGAGGATCTTCCGATTGTCGTAGGTCGTGGTGCGCCGGATGGCGCGCTGCACCACCGAGCCCTCGCGCCCGCGCGAGTACACGTCGCACGCGTCGACCTCGTCGATGAGCAAGTAGCGGATGTTGCGGCGACGGAAGGTGCGCGGACTGTTCGAGCCGACGATGTGGATGTGGCCGCCGGGAATCGCCTTGTGCAGCATCGTGTTGTCGGATGCGCGCGAGGCCTCGCTCAGCTTCCCTTGCAGCGGCCCCGTCAGGGCGAAGAGCTCCGGCAGCACTTCCTTCGACCAGTCCATCGCGTCGTCCTTCGTGGGCCACACGATCATCAGCGGGCCCGGATCCACCGCGACGGCGTACGCCAGGAAGCCGTTGATCGCGGCCTCGGTCAGGCCGAGACGCGCGGCCTTCTTCACCACCACCTTCTCGTGCTCGTCGTCGCCGAGCACCTCGAGAATCTCACGCACGTATGGCGTGCGATCGAGCCTGTAGTCACCGGCGCGGGACGAGCCCGCCGCAGAGAGCTTGCGGTGCTCTTCGAGCCAGGCC
>JACCDR012239590.1_pt1 | contig 11518 bp, 9 predicted proteins | sample 7446431 | NCBI WGS metagenome assembly JACCDR01 (sample SAMN15323443, study PRJNA562643) | freshwater metagenome | isolation source: river surface water | place: USA:Blue River Watershed | collected 2017-08-17
ACCAGGAACAAATTCGTACGACGCACCCAGTGCATCAAGCTGCTACGCAATGGCAGCCTGGCGCGCAGTCGCTGTCGGTAAACTAATAATGAATATCGGGCACGGCATACTCTGTATGATACTTATGTTCCCTTCCCAACAATACGCTTAATAAGCCCCATGACTCCAAGTCGGCGAGCCAACTTGCGCACACCGGCATACGGCACCCACGATTCTGCCCAATGATGAATACCGTATGCATGAGCCCGGATTTCAGGCGTCACGACTTCACCTTCATTAATTGGATGAAAATGCGTGTAATCAAACACGGTAACTTTCTCGTCCGGTACCGTGGCCATAGCTCGCTCCAACACGAGCGGTGAAGTTTCCACGATTGAATATTTTGAATCTGCGTCGTACCACGCAAGCGCGGCTTTCACGAACGCCGCACCCGCCGGGGCTCCAATAATACTAGATTCTATTTGTCCGCTCTTGCTTCGACCAACAAATCCGGGCTCCATCAAAAACTCATCAAGTGGCTTCAGTATCTCCATGTCAGTATCAAGGTAGATACCACCCTCACGTGCGAGCGCAAAAAAGCGAATATAATCTGAAACAAATGCCCACTTCTTCTGTGCATACATCGCCTGCACATAATGATGATCCATTGGACTAGTCTCCTCATCCCATCGTCGCAGCTCATACTCCGGCAGATGCGTGCGCCAACTCGCCAGACAATGTTCGGCTAAGGGTGAAAGTGGCTTGCCGCCCACCCAGACGTAATGTATGACTTTTGGTATCACTGTGGACCTGGTTTCCATCAACAAATAGTACCATCTCTGGTACGAAAAAGTTGCCTTCCGGTCGTTAGGACCTATACCGTCTCATCCGTAAAGCCCCACTGTACTGAGAGATTTCGATGCAGAAGTGATGAGAGTTTCGCAACATCTTCCCGGAAGTAATCCTTAAGAAAAGTCTGAAGTTCAGGTGAAAGCTCGATTTTCTCGGCTAACTGAGCAGCGGTCTCCGTCTTTACCACCTTTGGTTTAAGCTTCACCACAAGTGTATGATACTTGGTTTTGATAGCAGTCTTTAGAAAGCGATAGGCCCGCTTGATTCGTCCCGGTTTCTTCTTGTCATCTTCCTCCACGACGACCAGGTGTCGAAGCGTAAGTGGCACAAAGGCCACATCAAGACCAAGATGCTCGTAGGTCGTCTTTACCGTTTTGAGCAAATCAGACCGTACATCAGCCGCCAACAATACTAGGAGATCTGTTGGCGCATAAAAACTAAAATAATGAACAAGTTGTCGTCCATAGCGGGCCCGTAGCAGCACCTCGGGATTCTTTTTGAGAAACTCTGCCAGTGATACGTGCCGCGTAATTCGTCGAGACCGAACCGCTTCGATATACTCCACCCGAACGCTCACGAGCGGATTCTCTATCACTGCCAACAGCTTTGCATTTGGATAGGTACGTGCAATAAGTGACGCGGCTTGAGAATTAGCAAGATATGTATGAGCAAGCTCACCACGGAGTGTTCCTGGAGGACAGTTACCAAACTGACTCTCGTACCAAGCCACTCCTTGTGCAAAAACCTTGGCACTCGAGAAAAAATAGGTTGGTTCAGTGGGAAGGCACGCTTGCGGATGTTCAGCAATATATGAATACAGCAACGGCGCTGCCGTGTGAGATCCTAAGCCAAAGAATGAGATAGCGGTGTGACGTGCGTGCATACGTATACATTACGACTGAACTTCTGGCGTCTCTTGCATGTCACCCAAGAATAGCACTTGTTCTATGCTCTCGCGATAGGCACTTCGGTATACATGAGGGTCTTCATGGAACTTAGAACGAATCATATCTTGTGCCGCTTCTGTCATCTGTCGCCGCAAAACCAGGTCGTTCATCAAAATATTTAACTTAAGACTATAGTCATCAACCGCTTCAGGATCACAGAGGAAGGCCGACTCTCCATCCACAAAGATATCATCCCGTGCAGGAGTGTGTGCAAGTACGAGCGGAATACCTGCCGCTGCTCCTTGCAATACCACCTCCTCGCTTTCAGGAGTAATATCAGGAACAATGAGTACATTCGCGGACTTAAGATACGGGACGATGTCTGTCTCACGCGATTCGAAGACCACCTGATTTTGTATCTCGAGCATCTCGGAGCGCCGTTCAAAGTCCTTCTGAAGAGGGCCTGATCCGAGCACGATAAGACCGAGATGGGGGTTGCGCAAACCAAAGCGAGCACCATCAAGTGCTACCCTAAGCCCTGACTTCTCGTCGAGCTTGCCGACATACAGCAAAATGAATACGAACGGTTTATACTTTTCCTTTAAATTAAGTGTCGGCTCAACTTTCATCAGAGCCTCATAATTATTAAAACGAGGTAAAACACTCAAATCAGGAATGGTGAATTTCTTAGCGAGCTGGTCAAGCATAAGTCGTGTCGTAACCCGCACACTCTTGGCTGACCGTAACGTAAACCGTGGCAAAAAACGACGCCATTTATTACTGCGTTCCACTGCAAAGTCTTTAGCGAGGTAATTCTCTAAAACATGAATTTGGACTGGACGCTCGTAGAGAGACCCTAACCATTTGGCTAATATCGCCGACTCAAACGGGTCACGTGCCACAATCAGATCGGGTCGGAAACCGTTCGCAAAGACAAGCTGATCATGTGCTAGTTCTTTCCCCGCAAATGGCGTCATCCACCAGTACTTATGTGTTGCGGTATAGAGCCATACCTTGTCAGCCACTCGAAAGACTGGGGTCTTCGTCGGTATACCTTGGCGTAAAATGAGAATATGCACCTCATCGAAGAGGTCCGCGATATTGGTATAGCCATCGAGTGACTGGAGGTCGGGGTTAAGGAGTGATTCATCGCGGGAAATAAAAAGTACCCGGGTAACGTCACGATCAGACGTTGCTTCATACACCGCATCATCATTAATAGCTTCCTCTACGGAGAGGTATTTGGTGGTGTCCTCACGCTGACGTTCGCGCTTGAGAACATACTCAAGAGAAGAACGTTCAGCTTCTGAAGCATCGGTGTGTGAAAGATCACGACGAGCCATATCCCCCGTAGTATACCGCGTGTGGTGCAAATTGTACGCGCAAGCGTGAGGACTACGACCACTACCCTAGTCGAGCAATTGCAGTAGTGCTTCCGCTAGCTTGCTAGAGTCATGACGAATAAGACTCCGCTTGAGCGTGTCTCCACGTTCAGTCTTCACCTGAAGCGTAGCAATAAGTGGTAGTGCGCGGACAGTAGTTTCTCTCGCTGCACAATTGTTCTGTACCGGATGATCACCTTCTTCTGCGTACTTTATAAGGAGATCATTGGGGAGCGGATCACTATTTACAAACATCACGTCAGGTATCCTTCCACAATAGTGAATAACCTCATCAAGATGTTCCGCCGCATTCATACCAATCGTTTGTCCGGCTTTCGACATGAGATTGCATACATATACGATAGTAGCCTGAGACTGCGCCAAAGCTTCTCTAAATCCATAAACGACAGTATTCGCAAGCACGCTTGTGTAGAGATCACCCGGACCAAAGATGATAAGATCTGCCCTTTGCAACTCCTCTCGTGCCGCATCAGTTAGTCGCGCAGGGGGTGTGAGGGAAAGTTCAGTAATACGTACATCTTTACGTGCACCATCTTTCCATTCATCAATATCATGTTCACCAACCACTACTTCCCCATCCGCATACACAGCTCGAAGATGCGAATCATCAGTCGTCACCGGCACGACTCGACCAGACACACGAAGTATCCGTGAAGCCGCTTCGATAGCTGCTACCTCACTACCCAAAATATCGGTGAGAACCGTAAGAAAAAGGTTGCCAAAGTTATGTCCATATAGTCCTTCCCCTCGCGAGAAACGATACGAGAAGAGTTGTCGCAAGAGAGCATCGTGCGCATCACCATCAGCGGCGAGTGCTGTCAGTGCATTGCGTACATCTCCCGCTGGCAACTGACCAAACTCATCGCGCAGACGTCCTGTCGAACCACCCGAATCAGCCATACTTACAATTGCCGTAAGACTCAGTGTATCTGAATATTGTTTCAGTCCACGCAAGACGGTATGTGTACCCGTACCACCACCAACAACGACTACGCGTTTTTTCATACCCTAACTATAACGAATACCATGGACAAGATGTTACTTTACGAAGCTAGAGAATCCCTGTCTAATGTTGGTTTTGGAGAACGTAGAATAACCATAAGCGCCCCACCAATAAGAATGACTAGCGCTGCGTACGGCCACCTACGTGGTGCCGACTGCGTATCATAGGGAGCCGTTGGGGGCGACGTGTCTGCCGACTCTACCTGCGTCCGCTCTGCCTTAGACGGTGTAACAACATCTTGATACAACAGCGGTGTGACCACCGCATCGACGGCATCTTTCACATACTCTGAGTATATCGGGACTACCACCGGCACATCAGCTTCAGATAATTCGTCTGTCTCTAGTGTCGCAGCAGATTCTGTGTCAGGAGTGATTAGTCGGCGAGCGCTGTCATACAACGCAACCTGACTACGGGCATTCGCCATTCCAATCGTAGCCCTCGGTATCGTGATAGTCCCGCGCGATACTAAGATAGTACCTGGCGGAATGATAAGTTCCTTTGCCCCAGAAACGATATATCCTGAGATATCGATTTCATAGGGCGCGTCATTATTGAGTGTAATATCTCCAGACACCGTTTGACCCACACTGACTATCACTGGTACAACCGTCACTTCATATCGTGTGATACTGTCATGTTTCGCATAGGCCGAACGTACCGTGATTACATATGTTCCAGGATAGGCATACCGATGCTGTACAGCCGTACCAGAAGCCATATGAGTGTCACCAAAATTCCAAACATGTACAAGTGAAGCGGTTATTGTCGGACCAGGACCTATAACTTCAAGTGAGAAATCAACGGGTTGATTCACGTATATCTGCTCTGGTCCAATAACTCTTGTTACGAGACCTGACTTCGAGCTTCGCTCCAAGGCTGGCGCATTACTCGTTCTTTTTTGAGTCACGGCTCTTGGGGTAGCGATAGTCGGAGTGTTCGTTTCATCATCTATGGTGTCATCACTACTTACCACACTTCCGGTAACAGCATTAGGTCGTCCCGGAGTAGCTGGTGCAGTAATCCATCCGCGATCGGTGTACTGAGCGGTTTCTTTAGTAGTATTATCTCCACCAATACTCTGCCAACTCTCACCGCCCGGCACCTGGTCTTGTATCGCCCCACCTCCATTGCGAAGGGTGAGGGTTGCTCCAGTGTTCACAAGCGCCCCAGTATATAACAAGAGGGCTGCCCCTGACGCCGACTCTTCACTAGTACGTTCAAGTACAGCGTACGCGCCGGAAGTGATAGTACCAGCAAGAGTGACAGTGAGGTTCATGCCGTCAGTAAGTGTCCACCCATCAAGCGAAACAGCGGCATCGCCGCTGTTATAGAGTTCAATCCATTCATGGTTAGCTGAAGCTGCATCCCCCATCCAAGCCACCTCAGTAATTGTTACCGCTGCCTCTGCATACTGAGGAAGTGTCATACAAAGGAGGAGTATGAGGCGACGAAGCATAGAGAGAGGAGTTACGTGGCGAACGGGGAGCGTTCGTTCTGTGGCTGCTTGAACATACGCTCAATCTTCTTTGGAGCAAGCGGATCATCATCATGCCGTGGCGGTACCACATCAAGCTTTGAAAACTCTTCTTCTGCCTCAGCCACTAGACGAGCCAGTTCATCCTTTGCGGTAGATACTGGTACATGTGACGAAGTTTCAATTCCCGATTTTGGCATGGACTCCTTCGGTGAGACCCCGACCTGTGCCAGCGCTGACGCCAAAGACTTTTTATCAGACGGCTTTCGCTCAGATTCTTTACGAGGAGATTTCTCACGTTCATCCTGCCGCGCACGTTCCCCTCCCTCGCTCTCAACTTTTGGTTTACTTGAAGGAGAACTAATCGTAGCGAGCACGGCTCGCAAATCATCTAACGACGTCTTGGTCTGTGCTTTCGGTACCCCATCTTCCCGCTTCGCTGCACTTCTGCCGTCTGCAGATTGTGAACCCTGGGTTGGTCGTGGACGCTCTTCCTCACGTGGTGACTTACTTACTTCTCGTGGTATATCTTTACGCTCTTCACGACGAGACACCGGTTCAGTAGCTGCTGACTTTGGTGCTGATGAAGCTTGAGTACCAGCTCCATCCCGACGAGGCGATTGTGATGATGTCGACTTAGTAGTATCTGTCTTTGGCCGTGCCGGTTCTTTCTCTACTACGACAGGAGTATGGAGGTCAGTAATAATCTTTTCTACTTCATCCCGTGACTTGGTGTAATTCTTGCGACTTGCTGCTATCACCATGTTCTTACACGAGACATGTGGGCGAGTAACTGGCGGGAGTGTCACGGCTGAGAACGGCTGGGAACCAATACCATCAATCATAAGCGTCAGATAGATTTGTGCGAAGCCGAGATTCACTAGGTCAGTCGCCAAGAAACGCGGTGAGAAGACCGTCTCAAGTACCTCAGCATCAAAGGGACCAACACGAAACGCAATTGTCGAACCGACGTTACCAAAGACAGCATTACGAACATCCTCCTCCATCTGCTCAATGTACTGGTGCGCGATGATGAGATTGAGATGGTACTTTCGAGCCTCTGAGAGAATGTTGGCGAACGTAGCATTAGCAAAAGATTGAAACTCGTCTACATAGAAGTAGAAATTCGGCATCGTCCGCATCTGCTCCACCGGCAAATCAGCTCGACTCATCGCCGCAAGGTAGATACGAGTGGTCAGCATCGAACCAAGCAAATTAGCGTTTGTTTCACCAACGAGACCCTTACTCAAATTCATGATGAGAATCTTCTTCTCATCCATAATCTTACGAATATCAAAACTTGAATGTGGCTGGCCGATAATATTACGAATCAGGGGGTTACCGGTAAACTGACCAATCTTATTTTGAATAGCTGGCAGAGCCTCCGCCGCAAAGCGGTCAGTATAGTTGGCAAACTCTTCTGTCCAGAACGCTTTTACAGCTGGGTCCTTAATATAGTTCACTACCTGAGTTCGGTACGCCTTGTCCGAGAAGAGACGATTGACGGAGAGGAGTGTTGTATCAGGATATTCGATGAGTGCCAAAAGTGCATTTGTGAGAATGTACTCCATACGGGCACTCCAGGCATCCACCCAAATCTTTTTGAAAGTGGACATGAGACCAGAGACTACGAGATGACGCTTGTCTGGACCAACATCCTCCATAACGTTAAAGGAGATGGGGTTATTAAGATCAAACGGCGCAAAGTAGATGACGTCATTGACGCGATGCTCTGGTACATAGTCGAGAAGTATCTCGGCGGCAGAACCATGAGGGTCGATAAAGGCTACACCTTCCCCGTTTTGAATATCCTGAGCAGCCATGTTTTCAAGAAGGGTAGATTTACCCATACCTGTCTTCCCCACCACGTACATGTGACGTTGGCGGTCTTTGGCTTTAATACCAAAGGGTATCTGCTGCCCACGGGCATCCGTCTTCGCAAAGAACGTGATTTTATCGGGGTCAAAACTCATAGAGTAATATTAGTATAGCAAACAAAAGCCCCAAGACCGTACGGCCTTGGGGCTATTGTTTGCTTTTACTCTTCAGCACCTCCATTAAACTTTCTCACAATGTTCTCAACTGCTTGAGAGGCGCGTATACGTTCCATCGCCTTATCAACCATAGGGTCAATTTTTCCCTCATCGGTACGCCCAGCTAACCGCATCGCCTTCTCATATGCTGCTCGATTTGCTTCATACTCTTCTTCATATTGTGCTATTTCTTTAGCTGTCATCTCAGGTGGAACTTCAGAAGCATAATCAATCCCGGTAAGTACAGATGCGACTGTCGTATCTCTAAAAAACGCCGCTTGGTATGCCTCCATATCCTCCGGAGAAATATCTTTCCCGTTTATTATCGCCATCTCGACTCTACTCATAAGTTCTGCATCACCCGGAATTGGTCCCGTACCAAATTCCAGACCTATATCTATTGAATTGGTATTTGATAATAGCGAATCTACAGCCATGGCAGCTTTCTCTTCTGAAATGTTTAATTTTGAATCGGTACCCACCTTATACAACTCTCTCAAAGCAGACACTTCTTCTTCAGTGAGTGGTTCCGACCCATTTCTATGTAGATTTTTCTCTCCTTCGCTTCCTGATGATGCTGGGAGTTCTTCATTACTCATATTGCAAATTTGATTAGATTCGATTCCATAAATTTTCAAAACGTAACATGTTAATTAATTACCGAAGCGTTCTTCAGCGTAGTTGTAGAGCGCACTCACATCGCGGTTCCGATTGGTTGAACCGAGAATGATGACCGCGAGCGTACGGTCTTTCCCCTTCACATAGAGTCGGTGGAGTGTGACAGAAGTCTGTCCCGCTGCGATGGTCTCGCCGACCTTGCCGCCTAAGAAGTTATCGAGGTGTTCTACTTTATTGAAATTAACAAGCGTACCAAACTCACCGCTAACATACGCTGTTGGCAAGTTCTGATTAACAGTCAACTCAAAGATGAAGCTTCGATTTGTATGAATATACTGAGCCAGTCGTAAGAGGTCACTGAGAGTTGAGATATTCTCGGCCGAAAGTCCTGACGGGTCTGCGAAGGTAGTCTTTGAAAGACCAAGGGCCTTTGCTTTCTCATTCATCAGTGTAATGAAACGGTCTCGCCCCACCTCAGCCGCTATTACCTCCGCAGCCTCATTAGAGGATTCAACCAGAAGCAACTGAAGTAGGCTGTACATCGAGACCTTTGTCCGATCACCAAGTCGCGGAATGAGTGACGTCACAAACGATGGTTGCGACACTGACACCGTACCATCTAAATTAAGATGCTCTGCCGCTACAAGTGCCGTCATGAGCTTTGTCACAGAAGCAATCGGAGCGGGCGTATCCAAGTCACTAGCGGCCAATACCGTACTACTCTCTACATCAGCGATTAGATAGTGCGGGGTGTCGAGCTCAGGTATCTTAGGCTCATAGAGGAATTCATCCGCTGTATCATCAAGTTCATGTACCAGAATGGGAGTTTCGAGCTTCACACGACTATAGAGTCGTTTTGCATCCTCGGTCGCTAGTCGTATACATCCGCCAGAGAAACCCTCTGGTACCGGTGTGCCATCGGCATATTCTGGCCAACCATGAATAAAGAAGTTACCCTGAAAAGCCATACTCCACGGCTGGAACACCTGACCGAATGTGGAGAAATGATTTTCTTTCTTAAATTCAACTCCATAGAGCCCAGCTGGGGTCTCCCACCAAGATCCTTCTTTCCCTTTTGCGATTATCGGCATACTCTCTATCAAAACTCCGGCTTCGAAGTACCGAAGCTGCATCTCCGTCAGATCAGCCTCAATAAAAGTTACCGCTTCTTCTATGAATGCATCACGGGTCTCGGCAAAGAAGCTTGGCTGGTTCAGAGCCACCTGAACTCCGTAATTAAGTGCCTTACTCTCTTGTGTAATCGGATTGACGACCACCACTGCAGGGAGTGACGCTACGTTGTATTTAGCGACTGTCTGTGAGCCAATAGTTCCCAGCGTAACGACAAAGAGAAGCGCTGCCAAAGGAACGAGTACATACGAGGCATAGCTCACAAGAGAGCGCTCTGGTCGAACGATGATACTTTGTGGTCGTACATACGGAATGAGCGTACCGTTACCGGGTTGTGGGATATCGTCTTCATAGCTCACAGCATAAAACCGACGCTCGCGGGACTCGTCTTCGTACATACTGCAATAATACCGCAAGAAGCGTCTCAAAATGGCCGCTTAGCCACATCTATCTCGTCTATTATCTGTGTCCTATTGTTGAGCTCGAAAGCGCCACTTCGTACGTATCGGGTGGCAACAATGCTGCTTTCGTATAGATATTAGACGGTGCCCAAATCATCCACGAATGAACCCCGGCATCATAACTAGCTTGAATCTGCGCCCGCACATCAGCGGCATCATAATCTCCACCGTAATCGAAATCTTGTATCCATGTTCGCAGACGGTCCGGAGTATATACCGGTTTTGTATATAGTGCTGGAGTCGAGGTGCCAATACGAGTATGTAGGAAACCTTGAACCGGCGTCGTCGACGCCATCATGCGGCGTGCTCCTTCACTCATAGCGTAGTGAACCACTTTGTACGGATGGTCATTTGGGTTACCAAGTCCAAGAAACGACTTCGGATAGTGCGACGGATACACCATTGGCGCCACAAAATCAAAGTACGGCGCCGCCCGCTCTTGCACTTGTCCGATGGAGAGATCATCAGTATTCGTAGTCGTCATCCCAAAGAGGTCAACTGAGGTCCAGGGCGTCGTAGATGCTCGACCGGTATTCTCATGCCGTACTGACGAATAGAAAGCTTCATCATCTAGCCGCTCGTTGAGATACTTGAAGAACGCTTCGAGGTTTGCCTGTTTGTCTGCACCATACTCACCCTTCATACTGTTAGGGAAAGCAATATCACGCATATTACCGTCACTCGGATAGCGAACGTAGTCAAAGTTAAGTTCATCAAAACCGATATTATACGCGTTCACAGCCAGCTCAAGAATATGATCCCAGTACGGCCGCGAACCCACATCAATAAATGACAAGTCTTTGTTATCGTGCCATACCCCACCATCAGAGGCTCGCACCACTGCGAGCTCTGGATGCTTCTCGGCATAGAACGGATCCTGGAAGACAGTGATGCGAGCGATCACGAAGATATCCTGCTCGTGAAGCAGAGCGATAAATTCCTGCATATCAGCGGTGCCACACCGTGCATTGGCCCAAGCATCCTGCCACGCCGGTGAGCTCGGTGGAAATGAGATGGTCCCTGAGTAATCTTTCACATCAATAATGACACTATTTATTTCCGTCTCAGCGATAAGTGAAACGAGCTTCTCTCGAAAGCTTGGTGTCCCGGCCACACACGAGGTCATGTAGATAGTCTTCACCTGTGGTGGTAATGGGACATGCGTAATAACTGGACGTGTATCAACTGGTACTGTTGCCGGGGTAGGTTCTAACCCTTCAACGACAGTGTCTGTGGTCGAGACCACACGCACCGGACGTTCGTAGGTCAGATCACTACGCGTAATCGGAACATAGCTCAACCCAGCCGCCGTAAGCGCGAGGCCAACTACACCTAATCCAACAAACCGATACATATGAGCTATTGTAGCTCAGATTCTTTAAAAAGCGGTTCCGTCGTCTCCACAAAAGAATCGGTACCTCGCTCCCCGTTACCACGATCGATACGAGATAAATAGACATTCCGTCGTAGTGCGTATCCGACAAGAATAAGAAGGAATCCCAACCCAGCTATTGTGTACTGTCGCCATGCTTCTGGAATACCCATAAACGGCACAAGCGTGAGCAGAATTCCAGCAAAAAAGACGAGAGTTTCTTTAGTCATAACAGTAATTCTTGCAGTATAACGCAAGCTGCGAAAAAAGCGCTTGGGGATAGGCACCCGCAAGATACCTAG
>JACCDR012459178.1_pt1 | contig 11518 bp, 12 predicted proteins | sample 7446431 | NCBI WGS metagenome assembly JACCDR01 (sample SAMN15323443, study PRJNA562643) | freshwater metagenome | isolation source: river surface water | place: USA:Blue River Watershed | collected 2017-08-17
TATATGGAACACCGCCTACTGCACCACTTGTTCCTGATGTTCCACTGCTACCACTCGTACCATTGGCACCAGAAGTTCCGGATGTGCCACTAACTCCAGACGTACCAGAAGTTCCATTAGCTCCACTAGTTCCAGATGTTCCATTAGCTCCACTTGTACCGGAGGTACCACTAACACCAGAAGTGCCGCTAGTTCCGTTAGCTCCGGAAGTACCTGATGATCCGCTTGTGCCATTAGCACCTGAGGTACCAGAAGTTCCGTTAGCCCCAGACGTTCCACTGGTTCCGTTAGCTCCGGAAGTACCAGACGTACCATTAACTCCACTAGTTCCACTTGTACCATTGGCACCAGAAGTTCTATATTGAAACCTACCAGTTACTAGATCCACCACAACAAAATCAGTAAGTCCTGCATTTTGTGTAATAGTTTTGTTTAATATTGATCCAGATACGTCTAAGCTTCCTGTAACTGTAGGCTGAAATATATTCATATATGCTTATAAATATTTTTATTATTATGTTGTTACTCCGTACACTCTTAGACTATACACCGTCCATGTGCCGTTTGTTACACTTGTTGTTGTAAGATCTATAGTTGCTCCTGCTGTTATAGCTTCACTATACTTCAAAACAGCTCCATATCCAAATTGGTCACCAGCACCTGTAGCAGATGCTTGCAGAGTTATGGTTCTTTTTGTAACTCCACCAACTACTATATTAAATGTTGCAGCACCTGAAGAGTTTGCACTAGTTAAAAAATATACTTCAGATTCTACTATAATACTACTATATGAGTTAGATGCTAACGAATATGTTTTAGCTGTTGTGTTAGTTGTGTTACTTGTGGAGGTTTCACTAGTATTTATTAAAATCACAGTACCTGAAGGAGCTCCAGAAACACCTGAAGTACCGGAAGTTCCGGTAGCACCGCTAGTACCAGAAGAGCCGGAAGTTCCACTATTTCCAGAACTTCCGCTAGTTCCGTTAGCACCGGAAGTACCACTTGTTCCATTAGCTCCACTTGTACCTGAAGTACCATTAACTCCGCTAGTACCTGATGTACCGCTAACGCCACTAGTACCACTAACACCTGATGTACCGCTTACTCCAGAACTTCCGCTAGTTCCGTTGACTCCGGAAGTTCCACTTGTTCCATTAACTCCGCTAGTTCCGTTAACCCCAGAAGTACCTGAAGTTCCACTAACTCCTGATGTACCGCTTACACCACTAGTACCACTAACACCTGATGTACCTGATGATCCACTTGTTCCATTAACTCCGCTAGTTCCGTTGACTCCTGAAGTACCATTGACTCCAGAAGTTCCACTAGTTCCTGTAGCTCCTGATGTACCTGATGTACCACTTACTCCAGAAGTACCTCCCTGTCCTACTCCATAAGTGATAGTAGCATATCCTGCTATTGCTACAGGGAATGTCACTACTATTTGGTTTGCTGAAGTAGTTTGTATATTTTCTGGTATAATTATATATCCAGATGTACTATAAACCGATACTACTGGGTAGCTGTTATTTGTGTTGTGGTTTATTGTCCAGGTAGTGCTTGGAGATGCTTGAGTGTGAGTATAAGATGCTCCTGAGGAAGTACCACTTGTTCCGGAAGTTCCGGTTTGTCCACTTGTACCACTAGTTCCCGTAGCTCCTGATGTACCACTTGTACCATTGGCACCTGAAGTACCTGAGGTACCGTTAGCTCCGCTAGTACCTGACGTTCCACTAGCACCGGATACTCCTGAAGTACCGGAAGTTCCATTAGCCCCGCTAGTTCCCGATGTACCGTTAGCACCGCTGGTTCCACTTGTGCCATTAGCACCTGATGTACCTGATGTTCCGTTGACCCCACTAGTTCCCGAAGTACCATTAGCTCCACTAGTTCCGCTTGTTCCTGAACTTCCTGACACACCGCTAGTTCCCGAAGTACCACTAACGCCAGATGTACCGGAGGTACCGTTAACTCCACTAGTTCCTGATGTTCCGTTAACTCCTGATGTGCCAGACGTACCATTAACACCACTGGTTCCAGAGGTACCTGAAGTACCACTATTTCCAGAAGTACCACTAGTGCCATTAACTCCACTAGTTCCTGAAGTACCGTTGACTCCAGATGTTCCGGAGGTGCCGTTAGCTCCGCTAGTTCCTGAAGTACCACTGGCTCCACTAGTTCCCGATGTACCGTTGACTCCAGATGTTCCACTTGTGCCAGACAATCCACTAGTACCACTTGTTCCGCTAACACCACTCGTACCACTAGTACCACTTACTCCACTTGTACCACTAGATCCGCTAGCACCTGAAGTACCTGATGTTCCACTAGTTCCGTTGGCCCCAGACGTTCCTGAAGTACCGTTAGCACCGCTAGTTCCTGAAGTACCGTTTGTACCTGCTGGTCCTGGAGCCCCCTCCAAGTTAACAGACCAACTACTAAATGTACCGGTTCCTGTGTTCGATGTAGAGTCTAGAGATAGAGCACCAGTTCCAGAATCGTAAGAAACAACGGTACCTTTAAAATATCTGGTAGAATCATAAGCTACTATAACACTTTGTCCGATGGTGTAAGACAATCCTGTTCCTATTGTAAGACTCACACTTGTTGGATGTGATGTCGGAATAGCTAAGGAAGTTGAGGATGTGGTTGCATACTTATCTCCAGTAAGTCCGCTCGTACCAGCAGTACCGGCTGTTCCAGCAGTACCGGAGGTACCAGAAGTACCAGATGTTCCGCTATTACCGCTAGTACCACTTGTGCCATTGACACCACTTGTACCGGAAGTACCATTAGCACCTGAGGTACCTGAGGTACCATTGACTCCGCTAGTTCCTGAAACCCCTGATGTACCGTTGGCACCAGAAGTACCGCTTGTTCCATTAGCTCCAGAAGTTCCTGAAGTTCCAGAACTTCCGCTAGTTCCGGAAGTACCACTAACGCCACTAGTACCTGCAGTGCCAGAAGTACCGGCTGTACCTGATGTACCAGAGGTACCATCAACACCAGAGGTTCCAGAAGTACCATTAACACCAGAAGTACCAGAAGTTCCTGAAGTTCCACTGGTACCTGATGTTCCTATATACTGGTTAGTTATGGTTCTTCTTATAAAACCCTGAGACATAGTTTAATATTGTACCTCTGTTCCAAATACGTTAAAAGACATGTTACCTGTGGACCTGACTCTTACCACATCAAATGTGGATAGGGAAACACCTACGGTTGCTATAAATGTTTCACTGCCAGGTGTGGGTATCTCATAGTATAAATACTGTTTAGGATCATCTGCAGAACCTGAAACAGCTACGCTTACACTAAAATATCCAGATCCTGTTGTCCTATTAGATACTACTATAGAACTAACACTAGCATCTTTCCCAGAAGGTACTGTATAAACATCCGTCAAACTTCCCGAAGAGGGGTTAGCTTGTCCAAGTATTTTTAATCTTTCTGATACGTAAGGCATATTAAGCTCCCATTAGATTATAGATTCTGTAATAAGATATAGAGGCCTGGGCTTCTGATCCTGTTTTATAGTATAATTTCCCGTCTAGGGGATCTTGAACAACTACCCTACTTAAGGATTCATTCTGGGTCAGTGGATTTAGGTATAAGGATCCTGTTATTACGACACTTCCACTTACCCTACCCCCAAATATGGATAGGTAGTTAGGCGAATAAGAAGCAGTGGATGCATATGATGCAGATTCTACTGTGCCTAATATAGAACCACTAACAGTCAGGGTTTCATATACTGTTACGTAGCTAAAAGTAGCATTTTTACCTTCTTGTACAATCTGTAGCCATTGAGCCATTTACTCTATTTTAATATTCTCCAAGGTCTATTACCTGGTTACTTCCCGTATCCGAGAAAGTACCCAATCCTTGTATATAAATAGAGCCAGTTTGAGTGTTTGAAGGAACTATATGTTGAGAACCAGACACTATTAAAGCAGGATCTGTTCCATTGTTTTCCACAACAATCTCACCTCTTACATCAATATTACCCTCTATATCTAGGGACCCTGTCCTGTAAATCTGAGAAAATCTTAGTCTTGGCATTTTATTGGAATTTTCCTATTGCTGTTATTTCCCAATCTGATTCAAACTCGTACTCTAAAGTAGTTACGTTAACTGTCAGTACCATATCATTTACAGATTGGGTAAAACTTACTATATGTTGATAAGGGATAAATAATCCGTTTGCGAAAAACTTAAAGTCGTACATAGAAGTAGGAGGCAATCCAGATCCTGCAGGAGGCTGTATCACATTTGTATTTGTAAAAGTTGCTGAAGAAGTCGTTACTACAGCGGCTCTCTTCTCTACATTCCTAGACAAGTAGGTAGCTAATTCTTGGTTTATATCAGAGCTGGCTCCATTAATTATGGTGATACTATCAGGTACTTGAGCGAAAGATGCTCCTATAGGTTTCTTATTATTACTTGTTTGAATTTTCATTATATCTTCTCCAGAAGCTTCCAAAGTGAAAACTATCTTTGTCTTATTCCTAGATCTTAAGGCATCTGTTGTAATTTGCTTATCAACATTATCCGGAGTTATGTATCCATTTATTGTTAAGGAGAACAAGCTAGATATCCTCCTATCATCTCCATCGACTATCTCATTGGTTATTGGTAGACTGTCTATCCTTGCTTTGAATTGAAATCTACCCGGGGCTCCCCAATAAGAATCTGATCTATAAGCTATACCCTCTAGTATCTTGTTCATATCTTCCATGAAAGAGGTGTATACTGCACAGGAGTATGTCATTGTGTAATAGTCAGGCATAACTATATTGTAGAATTCTTTAACAGGTCCCCTGTTAGTTAGAACACTAAAATTATCGTATTGATTTTTCCTGGTGTACTTCCTTTCATAAACTTGGTAGAGATTGGCCCTATTACCGTCTAGTTTTTGAGATATGTCCTTGTTTCTATCCATTCTATCCCTCTTTACGGCTATAACAGGTAGCAAAACTCTTCCCTCTTTGTCTCGAAAATAACCGTCTCTTTGTGCTGATTTCCATCTTTCTGGGTTGGCGTATATTACCGGTACAGTTCTCACTGTTCCTTCTGTTATAGTATAAGGCTTTATCACTTCTTGAAAATAATATAAAACAGCTTGGTCTATATCAGCTATACCAATGTGAATGCCTCTAACATCGTCATCCCTTCTGGAAGTATCGTTACCCCTTTTGTACTCATGTATAGCGGGTTTAGATACTCCTTCTGTAAATGGAGTTATAGTGTCGTTTATTTTTTCAGCCTCATTCTTAGGCCTATTTTTTATTACTTTCTTTTGTGGAGGCACTTTAGTATGGTTTAACTATGTTTAGTGTATTTACAGTGGTTAGGTGTGATCTACATATCATAGACCAAGATTCTCCGTAATCTTCTAGGTCTGATTGTAATGAGTATTCCGGATTCTTACCTACGACTCTTTGGTTTTCTATAACCAGATCTACTTCGTAATAAGATTCTTGCCAACTTATTATATCTCCGGCTTCAGGAACTATAGAAAGATCAATAAGATCGTCTCTTAAAAATCTAAAGTCGATTTGTTGAGCTCTACTTTTACCGTAATCTAAGTCCTGGGAAGTCTGATCGTTAACGGCATACAAGCAGGTAAGTAATATTGGTTGATGATACCTCTTTTCCTTTGACTCACCATACATATTATACTTAGTTTCAGATAGAGCCATCTTATAATACAACACCTCTTCAGCTATGATTCTATTCATAAGCTGCCTATTGTGGTGTCTGAAAAAACTTCTAGCTCTTATCCCTCCGTATATTGCCATCTATGATATTTTTAATAGTGTATCTTCTTTTGCTTTTGCCGCTACAATCCCGGGTATAAAATCCAATCCCCTTTTTTTATCAGATCCTACCATAGCTTTTCTTATGAACTCTACATGTTCTAAAGGCTTTCTATTTGTTATAAACTTTATCTCTACAGAACTGTATTCATAATCTGCCAAACTTTTATTTATCTTATCTAGTTTTACATCTCCTCTTAAATCCACTATAGTTACGGAAGGTATACCCCTTATTCTTTCTACCATTTGAGTTCTATTCATTTTCTTTTCGAACTTAACTATGTAGTAGCAAGAATAAGTGTGGTAAGTCTTTTTGAGACTTTCCTTCTTCTCTGAAATATCTTCTAACATTAAATCTAACAGTCTCATCCTATGTAAATTACCATTGGAATATTAGATAATGTGTCTTTAAGCATAGCGGCTTCGGCTGCTTTCTTCTCCATTTGCTTCTGCCTGGAAGTATCATCTAAAGTGGCTCTAAGCTGCTCTATAAGCTTATCTTGTTCCTGTTTGGCCTGATCTATTAGAGTTTGTCCGTTGAGGGCAAATTCAGCGCCAGGAATAGGAATAGTGCTATAGGTACTTCTTATATTACCCAAAGTTTCTTTTACAAGAGCCAAAGCATAGTCGAATATCCACTTCTTAGCTACGGAATTTAGCTGAGAGTATATTGGTATATTGTATGGAACATTACTTATGTTACTTATAGATCCTGAACCAAATTGAGTTGCTATAGGATTTCCTCTCTCTGACTTTATTATGTATTGGAAGAAAAGATTTCTGTCAAAAGTTGGTATAGGGTGTATTCTAAGCATGTTATTTACTAGCTCAAATGAGTACCCAGACTTTCTTATCTGATCATTGAACTCAATAGCCTGAATTTTTAACACGTCGAAATACACTGGCATCAACATGAAGTTTATACCCGGAGAAAACTGTCCAAATCCGAACGTTTCCATTAAGGATTGTAGACCGGTACCAGTACCAGCATATGGGTCGAAGTATCTTATTATAGCTGGTGGAGCCTCATAGTATATCCTTTTGATCTCAATACCATCCCCGGGTGCTAAAGTCAAGGAAGAGCTAGCCCAGGCATTAAGATCGTATACCTGAACGTTCTCTTTCATGGGTAGCATTCCGGTGTAATAATTTACATTACCGCCAGTACCAACCTCCGAACCGTAATCCCTGGCTATTCTAAGTATGTTACTTAGATTTGGTTGTATTACTGAATTATTTAGTTGACTACCTGTCGGAGACCCTTCTAACGAGAAGTAGTTTTCCCTTATCTTATACTCATAAAGCTCCTTTCCGTAAACAGTAACCGCATCCTCTAAGGCTGCGTAGAAGTTTACGTCCTGTAGTTCTATTTCAAGTATAGGGTATCCTAATCTCCTGGCTCCAAAAACTACGAATTTTTGAGCTTCTGTTACGAACAGGGGATCATTATCGTAGTAGCCGAAGGGAGTATTTCCGCTAACAGCCATTAGCGGAACACTCTCATCGTAATATTTGATTTCTATTTGACCTGCCATTGTAGTTATTTGCTACATATAAATATGGCGTATTAGGTCTTACTTTCTATGTGGTTTATAATCTTATCTATATACTCATTCCGGTGGTTTATGGTCAAAACATGGTATCCTACCAGGTCAGTACCCCTAAGCAACTTTATTTTGTCTATACAGGAGTCTCTAATATCTATCTGTTCCTCCGAACCTGTGAACATAAGCTTGCTGCCTTTACATAAGCGGGTAAGAATTACCTTAAAATCGTGGTAGTTTATGTCCTCGAACTCGTCTATAATAGTTACACTATTGGATTGGTTCATACCCTTCATGTAGTCTATGGGAATAATCTGGATTACGTTATCTGCAAATAGCTTGTCTATCTTCTCTTTGGAGTAGCAAGCATATAGATTCTGAACTATAGGCATTACATGGAGACTTAGTTTCTCCGATATGGATCCCTTTAGATATCCAGTGGCTGTAAAATCAATAGGCCTCGATATGTATATTTTGTCTATACCATCGTGGCCTTTGAATAATAAATCTAGGGCTATTTGACAAGCTACTGCTGTTTTACCGGTGCCCCAACTACCTAATATGAATGTTACGTCTTTTTCGTATACTGATTTCTTTACCTCTTTTTGCTCTTCGTTTAGTTGTACATTAAATTTGATTGGATTTTTCGGAATTCTCTTCTGTTTGAATACTTGATCTTCGTGGTGGTTAGAACTCATGATAGTGTTGTTTTGTATTTATACTACGCCAACAGCTTGATGCCTATTGGCATTCGAGTATAAATATCAACACCTATTTAGATAGCCACACTAAAAATTTATATAAAAGGTAAAATCCATAAATTACAAAACTCCAAATGCTAACCATTACTGAGTATGAGAATATGAGAAATCCTGAATCTTGAGATTCTAATGTAGTGGAAAAAACAACTAAAATTAAACAGATTAGCTGAATTATCCCAAATATTCTTGTTACCATAACTAAATTTTATTTGCACAAAAATACATATTTATATCAAGATATTCCTGTTAAAAAGACAAAAATATGTTAACTTACAAACACCTGGTATTAGCTGAGGTAATAGACTCCACTCTCCTTACTGAAAATTATGACTCGGGGGATACCCAGTTGCTGGAATTAATGATAGAAGCTCCGATAGACAGGTCTACTGTAGACAAGATGATAAACAATGAGAAAGAGGTTAGCATATACTATCAGGGAGATACCAAGAATAAGAAAGGGTGGTATAAGGTTCAACCTATATCTGCCATAGAAAAGTCCGGAAAACCTACTGTGAAGGCTTATGTAGTTCCAAAAGATGGATCTAAGCCTATCCTGACATACTTCGAACAGTCTAAAATAGTTAACTGGAATGTACTGGGTTCAAAATCAGCGGATTTAGCTAAGAGATATAAGAAGAAGTATGTGAAGAACGACACTAAAAGTGGTGAAGAAGCCCCAACTGATTTATCTAAAGCTGTAGAACCTGATGGTGATTTAAACAAGAAGGTGGAGGATAAGATAGAAGACTTCTTAAAAAACCCTAAGGTACCTAAGGAGAAGAAGAAGTCTATCCTAAGCAGGATGAAGAATGTAGGTGTTAATGTTAAGAGATTTTTAAAGAAGGCGGGTATAGCTGCAGCTTTGTTTGGTACTTTCTTAGCAGCTAAACCTAACATAGATGACTTTGTTAGAAAGTCTTTCCCACATGTAGCCCAGATGGTGAGTCCTAAAGATCTAAGTAGTAAGGATTTTACTGAAGAACAGAAAAAAGCACTTGGGCACGTAATACACAATGCAGTAGAAAGATCTGGAAAAGAGCAGGGAGGTACTAGTTATGACGATTACCCCAAAGAGTATGCAAAATATGCCCTGGAGAAAAAACTATTGAGTCCTAAGTCTTTATTGAGGCAAATGGAATCTGATCCATATATTGGAATGGTAGCCACTCTAGGAAGATTTAGCTATAAAAAATTAGAAGATGGATCTTATTTGGTTACTGATACATACGACTTTAAGAAGTTCAAAAACATAAACACTACTAAAGAAGATATAAAAGGTATGCCGGATATTGTTGCCGTAGGTAAGATAATGAAAGATAATGATACGGATCTTTACAGTGCCATTAGACATATAGCTTACTTAGAAAATCCAGAAAATGGGTCTGATGTCGGTAAGAAAATCAAGGTGATAATACCTGCCGAGTATGTGAAGTAATGATCTTATGTCTATCATACCACATCATTAGAAACAGTCCCATGAAAAGGACTATTAAAACCGGTTGCCAAATAACAAAGAGGTATATATTTAACTCTGCGTAAGATACTCCTAGCTTTTTAGCGAAGAATAATATACAATCACAGCACCACTGAAACAACTTACCTGGATTATTTATCAAGGTTTGAATCAAATCAGTGGTGTTTTTGTACCCACCTTTGACCATATATTTCATTCCGGAAGTGTGGTTAGAATTATTATATACAAAAACGGAAGTAATTATTCCGATACCGAGTAATATTGCTGTGTATATTTTGTACTTCATGTTTGTCTTTATAGTGCAAATATATGTTTCATAAACATTAAAGGCGTGTTAATAACTCATACTTAATGGACCCACAATCCCAAATCCTGTCATATCCCATTCTAAACATATTCTCAACTTCTGTGAGATTAGGATCTCCTCCCATTTTTTCTACTATAAACCTTTTGTTAAAATTAAACCTATGACGTCTATCTCTTCCATTTAGTATGTACCAATAGTTGGGTTTAGTGGTAGACACTTTTATAAACCCATTCTTAGAATAGACCGTATCGTTTATATTAGAGGACCATCTTCTATCGGCATACGTATATATCTTCTCCACTCCCAACACCCGTATACAATGTTTTATCATTTTAGAAAATCCACCCACGACTCTTATTGAAGTAGCATACCTAGATAATTCCATCTCTTTACCGGAATTAGTATTCCTCCCTAGGGCTCTTCTGGGGAGAGTAAATGTCATTACCGCTACCATACTATGATCGTAAAATAGTCCAAACTGGCGGGAGCAAATATCATCTCCTTGTATGTGATTATTTTTTAAAAAAACAGATTTTTGTTGGGAATCTATCTCTCTTATTAAACACTTTCTTGCAAAGATCCTATTACCTTGTAATCCTAGTATACTTAGTATTTTACTTTTCACTATATCTTTTTTGTGTAACCACTCATCTTCCCATATTTGTATAAGCCTATACCCCTTACTTTCACAAATCTCTAATTTTTTTATATGATAGTCTTTTAGTTTCTTACCGCCCCTTTCACTATGCCAATATAGACCGTTGTACTCTATCGCAACTTTTTTCTCATGTATTATAATATCTACCTCATATGGATATAGTAGTTTTCTATCTTCTAGAGAGGCCTCCACTCCTGTATTTTTTATAAATTCAAAAATTTCAATCTGTGCTTTTGAGGTGTATGATACTCCTTTTGGGTGGAAACTTTCTTCTCTATGTTTTTTTAGAAATTCTAGGTATTTTTTAGAACTCAACTTATCTATGTCATATTTAGTTCTGTAATCTTCCATAGACATGTTATGTTTTTCTAAGTGTGTTCCTGTTATTCTTTTCATTTTGGTACCACACTCCAAACACTCTATATAAGAATCATAATCTTTGGATAGAAAATGTTCTCTCAAATCTTGACTGTGAGTATAGCTCCAAATATTAGAATCTTCTGGGTATCTTTCTATATGAAGAGTTGGAGAAACCTCATGCTTTGTTTGTAAATGTACTGTTATGCATCCACTCTTATTTTCAATATCTGAGGTTTCCCAGGAACAATATCTACACCTATATACAGGAGCTTTTGATTTTGGGTTATCTAGTAAAACGAAATTAGACTCCCAATTACTCATGGGTATTTTTAGAGACTTTAGGTGCTTGGTAATAACACCGGAGTAGTTACTAATATCTTTAAAAGTTTTTCCGGTGTGAATACACTTTAACATCTTTGTCTTGTCCTGGGGAGTTTTCTTTTTAGTTCTATCTGCTATATTCTTAGGATCGGATAACTTACAAGAATTGGAACAATACAATCTTTGTCTTTTCGAAAGTTCTTTACCACAATATTTTTTTACACAATATCTAATTTCCATATTTTTACTACCAATTTAGGGTTGCATATATAAA
>JACCDR011942619.1_pt1 | contig 11517 bp, 4 predicted proteins | sample 7446431 | NCBI WGS metagenome assembly JACCDR01 (sample SAMN15323443, study PRJNA562643) | freshwater metagenome | isolation source: river surface water | place: USA:Blue River Watershed | collected 2017-08-17
CGATAGCTTAAAATTTCGCAACGATGAATACGACAAGGCAATGTTCATCGTCGGCATGGATCCGAATAACCCAACGCTCATCTCAAACAATAGTCGCAAGAACCCGCCGTTTGTCGAATCACGCACCATCTCCTATGAGTTCGCTGTCGATGCGGGTGTAGAGCCAGATCTTGTCGAGCAAAGCATCTACGGCGCAAAGTATCGACCAACGCCCGTTTCAAATAAATACAGCGACCGACGCAACTCGAGAGCTAATACTCTCAACCTCAACATCTATAACACAAACGCTATCATCGAAGAGATTCGCGGAACGGTTATCGACATCTTCGGAAACATTCTTGACATCAATCATAGCGTCATTGATGCAAAAAGTCATATTGTAGGTCAGAACGATAATGTTAAAAGCTTCATTGCCATTAAAGAGGCTCATAGAAAGTCATTAGCATCTCATATCGAGTTCAACTCTCGAAAAGATCCTAATACAACAAATAACTACACATCTAATGACAACTTTGGTCGCCATCGAAGCAATTATCTTCTCGACATTGATAAGGAAGGGCAATTCAAACTCAATGTTCCAGCATCATCTGAAAATGGAAACATTGGATTGCTTACCAGGCAGATTAATGCATCTGTTTTAACTGATGAACCAAGTGGTCTTATCATCTCGGATAAGGATATTCTACTTGATACATTTGCAGCTTCTCCGTCTGAGCGTCGTGGTGGTGGTAACGCTGGAGTTATTCGTATAACGCGAAATGATAATGATGCATCTCCGATAGATCGAATTACGGAAAAGCATATTGGGTATGGGACAGCCTATCACGACATATTGGATACAGGATATACCTTCCAATCATATTCATACGCCACATATCTCGTAGATAGCCCTATCGTTGTCGGAACTACAACCCAATCCAAGATGGTTTCTGGATTATTCCCACTGAAAGATGTCATATCTCCAGAGATTAAAGTGGGTGTCAATGCCGGTGGAAGGTCTGGTGCGATAAATTTCGATGGATGCGTTGATGTAAATATCGGGGCTAACACCGTCGACAAACAATCTGTTATCCTCGATACTCAGGGTGGAATCATTGGCAATGTCGGCAAGGATTTGCGAGATATCAGTTTCGATGTATCTATGGATGGCGCAGTTATGCTTCAAGTTGGTGGTGGGAATGTCTCTGGCGATCCACGCTTTGTTGATAACGTTGTTGGTGGAGTAGTTGACATACGAGTTGTCAACTCAGGTGGGGAAACAGCTATCTTCCGATTCGACAATTTTGGTCTCACTATTACAACGCCAGCGCGAATGAATATACATTCCGGTGGGGATCTGAACCTTACAAGCGCATCTAAAATACAGATAGATGCTGAAATTCTTGTTCTGCAAGGTCGATACCATCACAAGGAGTTTTGTGGGTCAAGTTAGTTCTGATTGAACTTTCCCAATTTGGTCATGAGGGTCTTATGCACGAAGTGATATAGCGTAGATAATTGATTCTCCAAATCTTCGTAAGCGTCTTTCAGCGCAGGTTTGACTTCTGGAAGTTGTATCGTCTTATTCTTCTTCGCCCTATTGAACGCATCTTCATCAAGAAATCCAACCAGTTTATCCCTATCCATAATATGCAGCGCAGAAAGAGTAACCATCACATCGATAAGTCCAAGACCGCTAATCGCTCCGGTAATGAGTTCTATTTCTCTCAGCGCTTTTTCTGCCTTTGATAGAGTTTCTGTTCTGAGACTTGTAGCATCCTTAATGGATTTATCTACCTCAGAGACAAAACCAGAGACATTATCCGGGGCGAATACGCCATAGAATGCACTGAACACATAATCATCCTGCTTTTCAGAATCTGATGTTGCATTCTTAATAAGCGAGACAAGTGCTTGTTGGGATTTTAGATTGAGTAGTTCCAAATCTGCTCGTGAGTTCAAATGATTTGGAACAAAGTATAAGTCATTGCTTTTTACGCCAAACTCAGGTCCGCGCTCTTCGCATTTAGGTAACCAATAATACTGCGACTGAGCTTCCCCTATAATCCTCTGGTTATCAATATATGCATCAATCAGTTTTTCAATATTGATAATGAATGTGCTTAATTGAATACTTTCGTCAGCTGAGTATGTCGACGCGTTAAGTTTTTCATGCAACTCTACAATTTGAGGATCATTACTTTGAAGAAGGAACTCGTCATTCCTTATGGAATCTATTGCCGCATTCTTCTTCGCAGTAATACCATTCGAGTTCTGTATTAGTTGAGATGTTGTCGTGGCGACATAGAACCTCTTTTTGATAATTGTCTCGAGAAGAGGGCGCTTCAATGTTTTAGATGGGCTAAATTGAGCCGTCTCAGCAAATGGAACAGTTGTAGTATTTGATGATGGCTGTAATATAATCTCAACTCTACCATCCGTAACCAAGGGATATATAAAGTGATATAGAATATGTTCCCTTGAATTGTTCTTAGTCCCTATATTATCAGAGTAATCGGCGTACGCCTGATTAAGAACATTTTCAGTCGGAAGCGTTACTAAATATTGAGATGTATCCCACGTATCTTCTGTCGTCACCGCTACAGATCCGATATGCTTGTATACCTCAAACATCTGTTCGCAAAATCCTGTTTGAAGAAGCATAACGCCAATATTTACAACACCGTTGACATTCTTAAATACCGATTTGACACCGTGATTGTAAAAGTTCTCCCTCGCGTCGAAATACTTGCCAGCCTTTTTGGATTGACTCCAGGTGGTAATCACCTTATCCATACGCTGAGTATGTGTCGCGGTCTTATCATAACCTGGATTGTAGAACCCGCCAGACTCTATCGATGATATCACTGGAAAGCCAATCATACGACAAAACGCTGATATGCGGCTTTCCTGATAGTTCAACTGATCTGCGACGGAAACCTTTGATAAAATGTCGCCCATATCTGCGTTTTTAAACACTTGCGCTAAGAGCTGATTATTTTTTGCATCACCTACATTGACGAGAGATCGCATACTATCAATCTCGCCAATGAAGGTCCTATGTAGCTTTTCAACATCGACTGTGTAATCCTGATCCATCGTTGCCTCAGTTCGTCGTATCTTCGGATGTCTTGCGGATGTGTTCGTCGATTGCGATATTTCCTACGAACTCATATGCCTTAATATTGGTAGTGATGACCGAAGGGATTGCAGCATTTGCATTTTTAGTGATAATTGAAAAGACCTGACCGTTATATGCGACTGTAATTGTACCAGATCCATCTTTGTCCGACGCAATCGTGCTTGTGAAAAATAATGAACCATCATATAACAACTTAGAAACTGTTCCAAATGTATTATTGAATGTCAACTTTGACGCAATGTGGTTCACGAGAGAATCCGGAATACCTTCGGTAAGAATGTTGCTATTGCGATCGCGTAATGTTACCTTGACCAAGATTGTATCCGTCGTCCATTGAACCGATGGTTCGAGCGAGAAGTCTGATGTGTACCTATCGACTGCGATATCAAAATACTCTATAAGCGCCTTTGATGAATCATCGATGAGATTATTGAGAAGGGTTTTCACATTTGTATTGAATACTTGTAATGTGTCAGAATTTAGGTTAGACATTAAGTCATCGCATTCTGATGCGATTTGGTCTCTATATGCCGTAATTGGTGGCATAGGAGGAATTTCTGGAAGAGGATATGTGGCGGCGAGTGCTTGTTTACTCTCGCGTATAGCTGGAGAACATCCTGCAGAGATAATCGCTTTTCCAAATAGGAATTCGTAGTTAGGGCTGAAAGTGTATTTTACATCAATAAAAGTTATCTCGTCGCCGGGGCTTGCGATAGTTGTCGCATCTCTTGAAATGAACGTGCCAAGAGTTGCTTGCTTACCATCATTTCCGTACAGAATGCTCCCATCGGCATTGTATCCAAGACCGCCCGCCACAGTAATGACTCCGGTAGGAACATCTTGGACACTACCGTCCCAGTGGGTTAAAGAGCGTGATGCTGGGGATGTTACAATGCATTTTTTGAACGTAACAACCTTTGGCAATCCTGTTTTACCAAACTCTTCCGGAACATACGTCAAAGTCAAATCAATGGTATACGGAGCTTGAAGCGGATTGGTTGTTGCTGTGTATACTGAATCGGTTGGATAAAACACAGGTTTTGGACTGGTTTTAACATCGTGCGCATCGACCATGTTAATGAATGCATTTGTGTACAAACTCTGAGTGCTATCGAAGAACTGATATGCTGCGTCGCGTTTGTTATTTGAGATATTTCCAAACAGTGGGAAATACATGTTTACAATAGTATCATTTACTACGGTGTTGTAATATTGCAATGTTCCGGTGGAGTATTCGGCAACTGGTTGCTTTAAGAATGTGGGGCAAACATTAGCGTCGCAACATCCGCCGTTGTCGCTACATGGAAAACCAAGAGCGTACTTGAGGATGTCGTTCACCACTTCGGCAATTGCTGTAATCATCGTGAAAGCGACAAGCATATTCTGAAAGTAGCACATTAGGAAGTTAAGCTTCGCGGTCGCTGCATTCATAGCATCCTTATCGCCCTTTTCCAGGGCGCGAGCATACATCTTCAAATTCTTGTCAATCGCCTTCACAAGCTTATCGAGCTGATTGATAAAATACAACGCAACTGTAATAACAACCTTCAATAGCGATATGATAACAATAACAAGAGCAAATGCTGGATACAGTGCCAGGAATTCTGGAAGACATTCATTGAAAAGTTTGGCAATCGCACTCCATAAAGAGAATGGATTGATGAGAGCGCAAATAACCTCAATAATGCCATTAATGAGCTTAAACACTGGAAGGATGAATTTAAACATACTGATGAATGGTGATACTTTACTCATCAGTGAATGTAATGCGTCCGATATGTCTTTTGAAAAGTTTGGGGACAGATCTGGTTGTTGTCTCCCTATGGGTAAAACAAACGACAGCGCATTGATTAGTTCATTGAGATTTTCCGGCTGATCGGATGGCATCTTGAGCTTATTATCATGCGGTTGCTGAATGGACGATGGTTTGCCCAATCCTGGCAATGATGGCAGTGATTGGGATGCACCTTCACTGACATTAACTGGACGCGTTTGACAACTGCTCATATGGTCTTCCTCTTGCTCTTTGTATGGTATTACAATAGCATATTAATAGCGCTTTATGGGGGGCTTATGTCATTCGACCTGAAATTGTACAATGGAAAACTGTCATTAAAGGATGGGAAACTTGAAACAGTCTCCGATTCTGATAAGCTCCTGCAAGACATTCTCAAAATGCTCTTCACAAAAGTTGGAGCCAATCCACTGTCCGCATGGTATGGGTCATATTTGACACAGTCAGTTATTGGTCAGGCGAATATTGACCCTCAGTTAACTCAAGCTGTTGCGCAAACTCAGATTAGTCAAAGCCTCTCCATGTTAAAGAAGCTGCAAGACCAGCAGTTCAATACATTTCAAAATGTGGTTCCGGCGGAGCAGATTGCTGGAATTCAAAATGTAAGTGTTGCATTGGATGCTAATGATCCGAGGCGGTACATTGTAAGCATCGTTGTTATCTCCAAGGATCGCAAAGAAGTTAAGACTACATTCGGAATCTCTCCAGCGGCGGGCAACTAATATGACTGTCATTAAAGACCTTAATACAATCGTTCTGAACCACATTGACTATTACCGAACAAATCAGCCGGATGCCGATATTAAGCCTGGCGAGGTATTTCGCGATGTGTTTATTGACTGTCCGAGCGTACAGCTTTCTCTCGTCTATCAACAAATGAGCACACTTCAAGGTCGTAGCTCTGTCAAGAACTATTTTGGCAAAGATCTTGAAGACTTCTTGATGCCATATGGCTATCGGCGTGCAAAAGCTACTCCTGCGAGCGGTCTTGTGGTTTTAACCTTCTCTGATCTCTCTGCCCCTATTGCATTACGCAACGGTGCTACTGTGTCAGCGAAGAATGGAATTAACTACGGACTCACTGCGACGAAGTATATTGACCCCGCAAGTGCAAACTATTACAAATCCATTGCGCAAAAGTATGCCAACGACTTAAGCTATCTCGGAATTACAGATCCGTATGCCATTGAGGTTCTTTGCAAAGCAACGACGGATGGAACGATTGGATCTGTTTCAAAGTATGGGATAAACACAGTTGCTATTACCGGTGTAAACAACGTATTCAATCCAAATACTATGACTGGCGTAGATGCGCAGTCTGACTCTAACTTACAGAACCAATACATATCCAACCAGGGATCGATTGCTGGAACGAGTATGGGTCTATACAATGTCGTGACGGCGCTTTCCGGATCCTTGGATGCATATGTTGTCGAGGCAGGCGACCCACTTATGACACGAGATGGAACGATCGTAGAAACATCTACAGATGGTACGAAGACAATCATCTCTGAGGGCACTGGTGGAAAGACGGATGTTATCGTTCTCGGTGAGAATTTGCAACAGGGTCTGGATACATTCATCTATAAGGATAAGAGTAACAAGAATGACGCGACCAATCCTAAGAACAATTATGTTCTTGGACAAATTGCAGCAGATGTCAACAAAGCGATTATAGCAAAACGTAAGCGGAACTTGCAGAATAGTTCTCTCCCTTCGCAACCTGTTTCGAACATAGTTCAGGTTTCAGGCTCATCTTCTGGTGCAAATTTTATACAGAAGAGCGTAGATCAATACGGTCGTGTTTCTGGGAATTACGACCTGGTAAAAGATACAAGCAACTACGCCGGAACACCGTGGGGCTTTGATACATTCGTATGGATCTCTAATCAATGCTCTATATCTGAAGATAAAAACAAGGGCATATACAATGGTCAAGACGGTCTAAACTTCACCGGAAGCATTGAAATCTCCGATGTGACACAGAACTTACTCATCGCTAATGAAAATAGCACAGTTCTTTCTGACAACTCCCTTATTAAGCTTCTTCATACCCCGATTTCAAATGTATCGCGCGTATTCAATGCTACAACTGGTGAATTATATTCTATCGTTGCATTGAATATGAACACGGACAAGCTTAATACATCAGGTATTATACAAATTAAGGGAAGCACTCTTCCGGCTCCAACAGATACACTGCAGGTAGATTATAATTGGGTTGTATCATATGATCCGATGATGGAATTTGATGGCAAGGTTGGCACAAAGAATGTTCGCGATGTCAACGATAGTGTTGATTGGGGATATTCCAACGCGGTAAGCGAGGTGATTAACTTCACCGCCAATTCAAATATGCTTACAGGTTATGCATCTCATGTTGTAGATTCTATCGTATCCATCAATCAGTATACGTCGCTATACGGTCGAGTATCTCTTGGAACTGGATTGTATTCCGGACGACTTACAACATCAATACAGCTTGCAGGGACAATTGGGGCTATAAACAGTATTACGATTGAAAATACATCTATCGAGGTATTTAATACTGACAATAATGATGCTTTTGTCTCATTTGATGCAAATACAAACATCCTATTTATCGTTCTTCCTACTGATGTCGGTATCGCTAATAACACCATTTTGGTGCAGGTTGGCGAAATGGTGGTCGTTAGAACCAACAAGGTTGATTTGACATCATTTGCTACATCCAATAAGAACGCGATATATGTTCCAGGTTCTTCTAATGCAAGCCTTGAAGTAAAATATCTATGTGATAGTAAGCAATCGTTGAATACAAATGTCCGATCGTTAAATTCTTACCGCAACGGCAATGGATTTGTGTACTCCTATGCTTTACCTAAGAACGTGACACCATCCAGTCCTTCAAATATATATCGAACAACTATTAGTAGAGAGTATCAGTCGGTAAAGATTGATGGAAGCTTCAACGCATACATCAATTTTAATCCTGATACTACAAATTACGCAATTAAGAATGTGTTATCTGTAACGCGCGTCTCGGATGGAAAAAGTCTTGGAGTTGGGTCCACATCTGTTATTGCTGGACAACACACTCTATACCTTACTCAGAATATACCAGTATTAAACGACGTGGTTTTGGTTTGCTATGAGCTTACCAATATGACAACGTGTCAACCTTATACTGCGCGCTTTAATGCTCTGATAAATAGAATCGAAACCATTCCGCAGAACACTCACATCACATCCATACCGATGTTCATGGCATTTGCGGAGGCTTCTGTCTCAGCAACGCTATACAATGATAACCTCGGAACATCGCTCGCCATTACCGGGGCTATCGTTCCAGGGTCTGGGATTGGCGTATTTACATCATCATCAAGTATTGCAAATTTGCTATCATATACACGACTGGTAATTGCATCCCCACTTAATGCTGGCGAGTATCGAATTCTAAGCACATCATCCAGCCCGACAATTAATTACACGAAGAGTTTATCGCACATATCAAGCGAACATGTGTCAGTTATCGATGTGGCAACCGGCGCTGAGCTTTGGTCATCTTCCAATACTATCTCTGGAAACTCTTTGAACATTGCCTTATCGAACAACACTACGTCAAACAGATACATCCAGGTGCTCATCGGACAATATCATCACCTGCGAGCATCGGCAAACAAATACATCGCGACGCTTTCTGATCAGGTTAACCAGCAAGGTTCTGTAAAGATTTTGGGTATGACGCTCCTTAAATGCTCATATGTATCAAACGCTATTTCGAGCACAACGAGCGGTCTAAAGCTAAATCTATCATCGCTTATTGCTCAAGGATTGGTTGATAATGGGTATAGTCCGGCGACACAATGTGGTATTGCGAAAATTGCAAGTCTATCATCGGTCAATGCTGTAGATCAAGAAATTGTCAACACACTCTTTGATTACGATGTTATAAATTCAAAACTACGATTTAATTGCTTCAACGATAACGTTCAAGAGGATACTTCACTGCAATCGTTTGAAACCATTTTACCATCAAGTAATCGCAATAAGCAGAATATACCATACAATGGTCAAACATTCCATGTATCATTTTACATATACATCCCGAATGATGTTGAGATTGTAAATTTTACCAAGAATGGAACCCTGTATACAAATAAGAGATTTATCACCACAGATAGCGTTCAATCCATTAGCGGATTTACAAAGACAAACTCTGCGAATATCGTCGTATCTCCTTTGACGCAACCGACATCCAACGCTCGATATACTGCAAAATATTCGTATGTTGCTCCGAAGCAAAATGAACGCATTTCTATTACTTACAACTACAACAACTTAATTACATCGGCTACATTAGCGGTAGATAATCTGCATCACCCAAACGATGACATCCTTGTCAAAGCCGCGAGTGCTATCTCTGTTGATATTACGGCGTATGTTATTGTTTTGGATACATACGCGGATAGCGCAAATACAATCCTGCAAAATGTCTATAATACAATCGTGAACAGCGCTACACTTACATCGCTTGGGGCTATTCTTGATCAGTCTGATGTTAGCACTGCAGTTGGAAATGTTGCGGGCGTTGACAGTATCCGAATTACTCATTTTAACATCAGTGGCAACGCTGGAAGTGTCTCAAGCATTAAATGCCAAAAGAATCAATACATTTCGGCAGGGGTTGTGCAAGTATTGCCAGAAAATCGGTAACTTTAAACACAATGAACTCATTGGGCGCACGGGGGAACCTGTGGCGCCTAAACCCGCATTAACATAGGAAAACTATGAATACATTCTCTATCTCTAAAGCAGAAGTGAAATCGAATACCGAAATTGTCATCACATTCTCAGAGGATGTTGCAAGCAATGTTTCACTATCTAATTTCAGTATATTCTCTAAGAAAGAGACTGTTGCGACTCAACCAACCATTCTTAGCACAACGGTTTATAAAGACACTGTAATTTTAGAGCTAACTCCACTCTATCCATTGGTTCAGTATACTATAAATTGCCTATCCGGAAACGTACTCTTTAAGTCAGTCAATGGAAGCATTATCCGAGATGATTCGTCGGTTAATGTTGTGAGCCTCGTAGAAACAAGCGACAGCATTATCAAGCAGGGAATGCGATCATTTCTTTACGATAACTTGTATAATCTGACAGATGGTCTCATTTCGAACTACATCGATATGGAAAGTCAAGCCATTGGAAAAGCGTTGTACGACCTTAATCAGATGGGAAATGAGGTATACTTATCTCGCAATGTAGTAGATGAGTACAAGAAACGCGGAGAAGGTGCTACAGATCGTCTTAGTGAAGAAGGATGCTATAACATCTCTCGCGTGGCACGGAATCCTATTAAAAGCAAATTCCAATTCAGAATTAGTGTCGAGGACTTCGGAAGTCAATGGATTTCTTTACAGCAGAGACAGGCATCAGATACGGTATCTGTCGTCGATAACTCTCTTGTTTATAAATTGTCTAAAAATATCATTGTCGCGTCATCTATTTCGATTACATACTCTACTGGCGTCATAAGTTATACCATTGGTCACTACGGATACTATATTAAGAACTTCCAGTACGATCAGTTTGCAAAACTATACTATCTTAATGATAACCAAATTCGATTGAATGAGGAATTCTTTATCGATAATAACATCGATATCAATACACTTGAATTAATTACTATATCTTACTTTACAAAAGATCAGAGTATCTCGCCAGCGTCGACAGTTAATGTTTACGATATTCGTCAGGCTGTTCGCGAACCTCTCCCTCCGATTATCAACATATTTAGCCTGAAAAATAATACGCTTGTAGACTCGGATGGCAACACAATTATCGTTGGTGGGATTGTATTTAACAATCCAAATAACCCTAATGAACAACATCCGGCATTCCAGTCAGAGATTGCATTTAATGGCAATAGTCTTCCATCTCAACCTGGTCAGTATTCTATCGATTACACTCTTGGAACAGTGTATGTCTACGGAGCCGTGAATAATGACGGAACTGGGGATTATCCACCTATTGCTACATATTATTACAAAAAAACCTATGTAGAAAATATCGACTATTCTATCGATAGCAATGCTAACAATATAGTATCCATTCCGTTTGGAAATCTGCGTGGCAACAATTGCGTCATCGAGCATATGTTTGACTATATGCTTATCAACGGTGTAGATTTTATATCTCATCCGCACACTGAAGTGTTATATGAAAACATCGATAATCGACTTACTGCAATCAATGTCCTTAAGACTAAGAATTTTCCAATAACTAATGTGTTTCGTATATTCAATCAAACATCTAGTGAGGTATATACGCCAATTTATTGGAACGAGAATCGGGTTGTCTTTGCGTATAACAAAGCGCCTCAGTTAAATACCGCAGTTGAGCGCGCAGGATTTAGAAGCGTTAACAATGAGCTTCTGATAGGTGAGCATGTTTTAGGTAATTCGAATGTATTAAAAATCACATTGCAAAATAGCCATATTGCAAGCTTGACTGAAGATGTCATCGGATCCAAGTTTAATAGCAGTCTTCAATTCTCCGATCAGACGGTCTTTGTGAAAGAAAAATACTATGACCGAGCGGGGGTCATTCACAC
>JACCDR010395864.1_pt1 | contig 11516 bp, 13 predicted proteins | sample 7446431 | NCBI WGS metagenome assembly JACCDR01 (sample SAMN15323443, study PRJNA562643) | freshwater metagenome | isolation source: river surface water | place: USA:Blue River Watershed | collected 2017-08-17
AAGCAATAAATGATTTTTAAAATATGGCTAACACTGACGTTTTTAATAATTTGTTTGATTGGTAGTGTTAAGATTTTCGGAGACGTTTTAGTGCATAGATACATAGTGAATACGGTAAAAATTTTGTTTCCTGCAATGCTATGCGCTGAAATTATAATTACGCTACTTTATATATGGCAGTGAATGTAACGCCAATGTTCAGCCCGTGGCGGGGAGTAAGTGAAAATTGGCCGATTTTGGCACCATCGGCTGCAACTTTTTGTTATGTGCAACTTTGCTTGCGAGGATGTTTAAATGATTGAAATTTTAGAAAAATGGAAAAAGCACATAGACGATACAGATTTGCAGATTGAAAGATTCCGCAATTTTTTTAGCGTTGTTGAGTGTGATTTGACAGACGCTTTTGAAAAGCTGCAATGCGAGTACACAAAGCAGATCGCAAAAGAAATTGGCGATACTGACGCGCACTGGCTTTTGTGGTTTTGGCTTGATAATGACATGGGAAAAAAAGAGCTTGAAGCAGGGTATGATGGAAACACAAACCCAGTTACAGGATTAAACGCGCTTGAGGAATTAATAACGGAAGGCGCTAGACGGTACTGACACATAACAGCGGAATCACCGGCCAAGGCCGCTTTTCACGCAAATCACCATGTTAGTTTTCAATAGCTTACGCTGGTTTTGTGTAAAAAGCTTGGCAGGCCGTATATTTCCGGTTTTATTTTGGCTGGCAAAAATCAGGATGCGAGCGGGCTGCGACTTCGGCTTGAAGCCCGCTAATCATCCAAAGCGCTTTTTTCTGAGCTTCGATCAAACGGTAATAATCTGATCCGTTAATTTCTGCAAATCCGGCGCTGGCTGCATTAGATCCTGCGGCGCTGGTGGCGGCACTGGGCAACGGGCAGGCTGATTTGATGCGCACCCGAGGCACACAAGACTTATCAGCGATGCAAGCGTGTAGCTTTTCCAGTTCTTTGGCATTTTCATTTGCTCTCTGTTGTGATTCGATTGCGCGCTCGCTTGCCGCTTTGGATTCTGCGCGCTCTTTCGCTATCAGCGCCTCGCCTGCTTCGATTTCAGCTTGTTTGGCCTTAATCTCTACCACTAGCCGCCCATTAGCCTTCACCTGCTTGTAAAGGCCAAATGAGGCCAATACAAGCGATACAGTTAAAGCTCCAACAGTGATCAATAGCGGCTTGGTTAGCATAGACCCACCGAGGTCAGGCCGATTTGTGTCAGGCCGGTTGATGTGAGACCGACTGAAGTTAGGCCGCTAGAAACGGATAATCCTGCCTCGCTTAAAGTAACAGAGTGAGAGCTTACAACCCCAGACGTAGTATCTTGGATATACAGCGTATCAGTGCGCGGAAGTGACGCCGTGTCCGCTCCGACGTCGCTGTTACGGTAAACCCAATAATTGTCTGAAGTTACAAAATACGCAGTGTCATCTGTTGAGAGGGCATTACCTGCCGCCAAAAAGTGGAAGCCCAGCATGCGGTCATTATCAGTAACGATACTTGAGAAATTGGCTACAGCGCCGCCAACAACGTCACCCAATCGCAGCGTTTGATACCCGCTAGGCAGGTTGACAGTTGCCGATGTGTTCGCAGTTGTGCCGCCTTGGGTCAGCGTAACTGTCTGCCCCGTTGCTGGTAAGCGCGGCCATGTTACGCCATCTGCCAACATCGGAACTGTCCACGTAAACGAGCCGCTGGCAATCGTCACCGGAACACTTACACCGGAAAACGATATGGTTGCTGATCCGTCAGAAAACCCTGTGCATGTATCTGTGCGTGATGCGTTTGGGGTTAGTGGCGTTGATATAGTTAAAGTTTCTGTCGGAGTGGCGTAAACATCAACTTTAGCCACGGCACCGAAGCGGCTCACACACCCACCAAAACGTGGGTCATAAGTTCCCGGAGCAACATAAGAGCCTGCGGAAACGTCATCGATTAAAATTTCATAGGTGTTGGTGCTAACGGTGCGGCGCAGTTTTATGCGCTGGTCAGTTACCGCTGGGATGTTTAAAGTCACCAGCGCGCCGCCAGATAATTGCGATGCAAGAACTAAAAACAATCTCAGCAGATTTGCTGGGCTGCTGTTTATAACCATATAGCCATTGCCGGACGCATCAACTATAGCTGCACCCATTGGCGACGAGGTTAGTAGTCCCACAAGAATTTCAGCCTCTATGACGTCTCCGCCGAGGGCTGCGTTGTAATGCCACAACGACTGCGTGGCGTTTGCCTCCCACCCGACAGTGCCACGATTGCGGTATTGGCTTGCGAGAGACCCAACCCCCAGCACCCAACCGGCTGGTGGTGTTGCAGGGTTAGCCGGAGTCTGTAATCTAAAATCTAAACTAGCAACTAAAGGCATATTAACTCACCAACGTCGAAGCAATTTCGGCGCCCTGTTTACCCAAGTGTGTGACCCTTGCCGAGCCGACCAGTTTTAAGCCTGCGTCAAAATCAGACGATGCAAGTTTTGCATTAACACCAACAAGTGTTGCCCCGCCATCAGTTGTAGTGTTTGAGCTAAATATACTCGCGCTTGACGTAGCGACTAGGTTGCCCTCGACGACCACCGGCTGATTTGTACCGCCAGCACCTTCCCATCGTAAAAACTCAATCACGCCGCTTGTAGTAGATATAAATGTGTTTCTAATGCAGCGGGTATTCTCCGCATTTTTTCGCTGACCCTGCACAGTATCACCGTCAACAAGAGCTTGGCGATTAAATGATATGCCCGCACCGCCCGACCATTTAGTAATGTTGTAAGACGCCTCTTGCTGATTGCACCAAAATGCGCGCTGGTTAAGGAAGCAAATCGGGGCGATTGCAAAATCACCGCCAGCGCAAACGTTAAATCTAGCAGCTACTTTGGTGCAACCATCTTTAAAGTTAATAAACTGTGCGCCGTTTGATGTAAAGCTGCCACTAACATAAGGGATTGGGTAATTGCATGTATTTTTTTCAGCACACACGCCAACAGTCCCAAATATTGTAACCATTTGAGATTGCACTGTTATGTCGCTGTCGCATTCCGCTATAGTTATGTTTCTGTGAGAATGCGAATCAGGCAAATCCCTAACACTGCCTACGCCTGTTATTGGATTTGTTCCGGCAGGATTGCCCAAGCTCATCAATGCAACACAGGCAGGATTGTCGCCGCTTTCTGTTCCGACACTGACATTTCGCCAGCGACAGCCCCACCAGATTGCATTATCAACTTTCCCGTTCATGTCAAAAATACGGCAGTTTTTGTTGGTAACAACAGAGCCATCAAAAGTAATATCGATAAACGCAACATCGTCAGACTTTGTGCCTGCTCCGAATTGCTGATCTGTCATATCGAATACAACGCCGGACACAAGCCCAATGTGCTGCCTCGACCGATTGTCAGAGTTATTGAGTCCTCCGAAAGTTACCGCATAAGTTCCAGCAGTTTTGTAAACACAAATTTTTCCGTTATTTGTGTGAGCCGCTGCAAACGTCTTTTTAGGAGCCGCCCATGTGCCCGCGCCACTATCATCTGCGACAGTGCCGTCAACAAAAATAAATTTAGTATTGTCTACTAGCACTTGGTACGTCATTACCGCAGCTTTTCCGCCTGAATCTTCTACCAGCACTGTGACGTTAAACGTACTACCGATTTGCCCTACAGTTGGAGTCCAGCGGATAGTGTTAAAATTAGTTGGGAAGTCGTGCCGATACACACCGCCGCCGATGCTGTCCAGCGTGCGCTGCATTGTTTGCTCGTTTCCGCTAGCCCCAATAATTGCCCCAGGAAGCCCAAAAACGCTAACGCGGTAGGGCGCTCGACCCCCAATAAAGCCCACATAGGCCTTGTACTCAAAATGAGTCGAGGCGAAAGCGTGGTAGCCGTTAGCCGATTGCATAGTGGTAAATTCAATCGGGAAAGATTCCGTAACCGGCGTGTACGCTGCGGCGGTTAGATAGTTTCGGTTCGGGTTTGTGGCAGGGTAGCTGCCCTGCGTTCTTCCAGCAATGTTATACGCGGCTATTGGAATCGTGTTTGGTACTCCCATCAGTTAAGCTCCTGTGCGCGGGCGATGCAGTAATCTACATCGTGACCCTCGAATAGATATTTAAACGCAAGGCGACGACGACAAAGGCCAAGCATCACTTTCCCGTCGTTTTTGTTCCAGCGCAATAACTGAGCTGCGGCGCCCTCGTAGTTGCCGGAGTTGAGCATTTTGAGGAAAGTGGATGGCTCGCCGCTTTTAAGCTCGATGATCCCATTTTTAACGCCTTTCTTTCCGCGCCCAATGTTGTAAACGCAATCTACAACAGTGTCGAATTGCGACTGGGTTAATGGCACTTTTACTGCTTCGATGGCGATCTTTTCGGCGTACTCGCAATCCTTAACCAGCGCCGCGTCTGCCTGCTCTTGAGTCCACACCAGCCCCTTAACGACTTCTTTGCCAGTGTGACCCCAGCCAATAGTCCAAGGGTGGCCGTCTTTGCTACCGGGGTCTGGATATGCTTCAAGTTTGCACGACTCAAAATATTTTTTAAGCTTCAGGCCGTTCGCTGATATTTTCATGATTTGATTTCCGCATTCTTCTGCCAAGTGTTACCCAATATGTAGGCTCCAACTGTTGCAATTACAATGTCGCGATAGATTGACTCACCGATGTAGCCGCCCATCAGCAGCCCTGAACCAACCCAAAGACTGGCGAACGACAATAGAAACCGGCGCCCGCCTAAGTCTTCAATATTTTCGCGCACGGATACGCCTCCAAAGCCAGCCTATGCCGCGAAACACACCGGCAAAGTTTAGAAATTGCACAATAATCCAAGCGCTAGCAATAAGCATAGTCCACGCCAATGCAGATAGATCGTGCTGAAATATTTCAGTTATCGGGATTTCGTTGAGCGATTTAACAGAGGAAGTCTGGCCGACCGCTAAAGTTCCAGCGGCCACAAACATGGTGGTGATCTTATTGTTTGCCGCCTGAATCAGCGGGTCGATTACGCTTATCGCATCTCGCATTGCGAAGCCTCCGCAACACGATAGCCAGAGCGCGAACAATTAAAAAAACTATCCACGCTGTTGAGATGATCGTGTAGCCGGTCATTGCGGATACGTCCAATGCCAGCCCCCATGCTCATAGTGATTAATAATAGTTCAATTATAAACCCTGATAGCATGATGTGCTCTCTCATGGGGATTTTATGCAATCCAAACGCAAATAAAGTCGCGTTAATCAACATGCAAGCTACCTCGACAATTATAACCGCCGTTGCCCAGTTTTCATGCGTCAATTTATTACACAGTATTACAACGAAAAAAGGGATTGTGATGACCGTTAACAGCCACCCAATATCACCAGAAAATAACTGCCAAGGCCAATAATGCAAGCCCAACACCAATAGCAATATATACGCCTGTGCTGGTAGTTTTTTCATTTTGGCTGGTCTCTGTCTGGTCTGATATTTTCGATTGCTTTTGCGGCGGTTTAAGTTTTGGAGGCATGTCACTTACCTTTTGGCTTAGTGGTTTTTTTCGGCGGTTTTAATTTAGGTGGCATCTGACAACCCTCTTAACTGTGCTAACGTTAATTTGCAGTCTTGGAAACCTGCACCCTTTGCCCGTTAAGTCGGGCTTTTTTCTAAGTCTAGGCATTGCGACAAAAACCAAACAGTTTGCGGCGATGCTCTAAAATTTTGCTTCTTTAAAAGTCCGGTCGCTTCAATTACTAACTCACTGCAAAACCATTTTTTCTTTTCTTGCAACTCTCCCTTGCGAACCGCTAAGCCTATTATGCCGCGCCAGTCGTATTTTGTCCCAACTTGTGCGCGGGCAAAATCAATGGCTTTTTGATTATCCTTGCAATCTATGTAAGTAATGCAAAAATCGGAATGCTTCTTTTTCCATTCCTCGATTGGGGTTCTTATGCACCCGGTCATCAATTGGGTGTCGATCACATAATCACCATCGATTATGCCAACGTGAGACCAGCGCGACACAGTAAACAGCTTTATTGCGATGCTAGCCGGAAGCCAGTCACTCGCAAAAACAATCGGCAGTTTATCCATTTGGTATCTCGCTTGGCGATGCGTATCCTTTGCCGCCATTCTGTGCCAGTTCGTGGGCAGTTGGCACAAGAGGCAGGCCATAAGCGATGCGAGCCTCTTTGATCACTTCATTCGAGTAAACCGGATCACCAATGATTTCATCCGCTCGACCGGCGCCGATAAAGCCAGCGGCTTCTAGCCCTTCAGTTTCTGCAATCGTGCGCGGATCATCTAAGAATATGTGACTAGCCCAACCAAGGCGGCGAAGCATATGAGTAGCCGTTGCGGCGGTAGCGCCAGAGCCTTGCGCGGCCAATTCAATAGCGCCAACTTCTGGAGCGGTGAAACGGCTGGAGTATGCAAGCACTGTGATGATGCGACCAAAGGTTGTTGGTGGTGTTGGCGCGGGGGGGGGATTCTCCCACACAGTACCAAATTCAGTCTCTGTGTAGCTCATATTAAGTCACTCTCTGATAGGCTAAATTTGTTCTAATTTTATCTGTTTCGGTCAAACTTGATGCATATTGAACGCGGATTGAGTTGGTGTACTTGATTGGAGGCAGCTGTATTGATGATCCCAAAGACGTACCTCGCACGCCAGCCCACCACCCTCCGGTATTTGCCGAAGTTATGGTTGAGCTAGTCGCATCAAGAATTACCGCGCCGTCTACTGTTATTACAATTCTTATGGTTCTTGATGTTGTATCAACAGTAAAAACAGAAATCTGGTCAATCTGCCCAGCGCTACCAGACTCATTTATCAAATCGACTAGTGTGTTTGCCGTTAATGCGCCAGAAAGCGCTTGTCTTGCGCCAACTACTGGAGTTATAGAGTTGTCAGCAGCCCATCCAGCAGCGGTAAATTGATTGTAAATAAACTTTGTTGCGCCGCCAAAGCCAGAAACGTTAGTAAGAGGAATATCAGCCATTACACGGCCTCCAGTGTATTAGTTGCAACGCAAACAACGTGTATGGTTTCGCCTGCGCCCATAATTATGTTGTCGCCTGCCGATGCAGTACCGCGCCGACCGCGTATTGTGTAAAACGCATTCATAAGCCTAACTACCTGAGTGCTGTTTTTTGCGTTATGCAGGACAATAAAGTCATTAACAGCCAGTGATGGGAGCGCCATGTCGGCAGCGGCAGAAGTGGCAATAATTGTGTTTTGGCTATTGGCAGCCAAAGTTGCGCTAGCCGTGTAAGGAGTGCGCCAACGCGTACCACTTGAAAATGCCCAATCTGCATTTGATGGCGATGGCTCGCTAGTGGTGACGTTTGCCAAATTATTAAGCAATTGCCAGTATGCGCCGTTATGCAATACCTGTGCTGGCTTATTAAGAGCACCGGTTAAGCTTGACCATGCGCCCTTAAAGTTTGCACTGTTGGCCGCTCCGGTCGCGCTATTGGCTGCTGCTGTGGCGCTTGCTGCGGCTGCTGTAGAGTATCCATTGATTGTCGTGGATTCTGCATTTATCTGGCCGGACAATGTATTTTGCGATGCAATAACGTCATTAAACTCAGAAACCATAAGGTCTGCAGAATCAGCAAAATCATCAGGCGATTGAGACCTGCTTGGCACAGGCGTCGTAAATGTTGGTATTACTTCGGTAATTGCCATTAAGAAATACCCTCGATTTGGGCGTTAAAAATTACAGTATCTTCGTAGTTTATCACTGGTTCGCATGTTTTAACAAAACCAAGCACCTGCATGAACTGGAATTTCTCAGCAAGAACATAAAGGCAGACTGTATCCCTCAGGCTGACAACAAGATCAAAAAAGTAATCAGCCTCTGATGAAGGAACCCAAATATTGCACTGGGCTTTGTTTGAGTACCCACGAGGCACCAGCTCGCGCTCGCCAAACTGGTTGGTCTGGTTTGTCGAATAGCTAATTATTCCACCGCCTGCGCCAAATTCTATTCCCTCGCCGTAACTGTGAACCTTTCCTATTACCAGATTTCCTACTGCCGCTGTCCCGCCTGTGCGGGTTATGGTGATTGTAAATGTCGCGTTGCGGTAGCTTGGAAGGGGTACGTATAAAGACGTTTTGTATCTTATCGGATCAAAAAAATAAGCGTACCAATTAGCTGCGCTTGGGGGTGATTGCATGCTGTAGGTCTCGTTAAATATCTCACCTTCAGTTGGATCATCACCAACTACAGTAACCTCAAAAGCATCAACATTGGCAAGATAAAGGGCATTTACAGTAGTGCCCGGCGTTATCTCTACAACAATCTCATCGGCATTTGTTGTTTGTGTTGAGTTTTTGTTGTCAAACATTGCCCAAGGATTTGAGGCGCCGCGCAAAGTCCAGTTTACAGCATCAAGCTCTGGCGCTGTAGCTGTAGTTCCGGCAACGTTGCGGACATAGATTTTATGCAGCAATGGGCGAACAACCAAATCGCCCTCGCTGTAGGCAGTAGCCGCATTCCAATTTGATGGAGGATTTTCGCTGACATTTGTTGATGCCAGTGTCGTGTCATCTATTGCAATTGGAACCAGTATTTTAACTGCTGTATTTGCGGCCATTATGCAACTCGTTCCTCAGGCAATCCGTCACCGTCCCATTTTTCAAGCAGTCGGCGAACGTTAACAAGGTTTGTCGTTGTCGCAATTGTACCCGATTTAAGCTCACTGCGCAGCGAGCGAATCTCACCCAAAAGCTCATTGCTTCCACTTGCTTCTGATGCCGTTTGTACTCGCTCACCCTTATGAAGCTTGGCGATGTAGCCATCAAACGGCACATAATCAAGACCACCGGCATGCGACCCATCTACGCGGGTGTATTTCTCAAGCTGGGAAAGCAGTCCGATGTTTGCGCCCATCGCTGCGCGGTAATCTTCACCGGTAGAGAATTTACTGGAATCTAACTGCTGAATAACTCCAAGCGCGTCCTCAAGACCAGAAAATCCAACCAGTGATCCTCCAGCCCTGGCAACACTTAAAGCAGATTGCAAAGTGTTTCTAGCCTGCTGCTGAGTAAGCCCCGCCAAGGAATCAGACTGCCCCATCAAAGAGCGTAGAGCATCACTGATAGAGTCGTGAACGCCTTGCGCTAGCTTTCTTTGTTCTTGCGCCGCTTCCCTTGCATCATCAAGCGCCCTTTGCTGTGCTTGTTGCTGGTCTTGAGCTGCTTTCGCTGCCTCTTCTGCCGCCGCCTTTTGATCCTCAAGCGCCCAAATCTGCAACTGCATTGCCTTGTTTGAGTCATCCAGCGTTTCTAACTCTCGAGCGCGCAGCTCTTCGGTGTTTCCTTGCACTTGCAAGAGCTTTGTTTCAAGGCTATAGCGCTGGTTTGCTATCGCCTGCATTTCTGCCGCTGCCGACCTTGCTGCGGCCTCTGATTCTCTTGTCGCTGCCGCCTGATCCTGCAATGCGTAAATCTGCTCTTGCAGTGCGCGGTTGCTTTCATCAAGTGAGGAAAGCTGCTCGGCTCGCTTTTCGTTTTCTGTTTGCGTGAGCTGCTTTAGCTGATTTTCAAGTTCAATTCGCTCTTGGATAACGCCGCTATTTGCGCTTTCCAATTGTTCGGCAAATTCAGCAAATGATGGGTTGATTTCTAACAAGGCAGCAAACAGTCTTTGGCCTTCGGTTGTGGTTCGGTCTACACCATCAACCAAATTACGGAACCCTTCTATAGTCGTTGGCATAGTAACGCCAAGAGCATCAAACGTGCCAGAAAGCGACTGTTGCAACATGTCGAACTTTTCTGAATCGCTAAAAAATTTATCGATATATGACGCTGCTTTGTCGGTGAAATTATCAAACCCGCCCATCATGTCAGCGATTGATTGCGCCATGTCAATGGCCATGAGCGAACTAACGCCCTGCATAGATAAACCCATCTTATACATGTAGTCGTTGAAAACTGCCTGCTCTTTAGATACCCGGGTAAGAGTCTCAAAAAGACCCTCTCCCATTTGCTGGTATTCTTTCATTGACGGGACAACAAACTCAGTAATCAGGTCTGCCTGCTGGCTGAAAATCGCCTCAAGCTCTGCCTGTATTTCTTCGCCGCTCATGTCCTTGAATGACACTTTCCCAATGTCAGAAATAAACGCCCACGCAGGGTTAGATTGCGCTATTTCTAGCGCGCCAGTAGCTGAATTAATAGAATCTTGGATAAACCCAAAGATGTTGGAAATTTGCCCTTGCAACGGTGCCAGCATTGCGCGACCTGCAACATCTTGACTGCGCGATCCTCTTGTCTGAAGCCCGCCGCGATCAATAATGTCGCCAACGTATTGGTTGGTAAAATTGATGTATTTTTGCCCTGACAATCCACTCGCAGATATTCCAAGCGATAGCTGCGCAATTGCCCCATTAAACTTGGCCAAGTTTTCACGTATGCCGCGCAACTCGACAAGCTGATCCATTGCAATGTCGCTGAAATTTTCAAAGCTATTTTCGATTGATGCTGATTTGTCATTGCTCCCAAGCACCGATCCTGTGCCCTGCGACTGCTGTACGGCTTGGGCGCTTGTGCCGCCTCCACCACCGCCGCCACCCCCAACCGCATAACCCAGACCGGCAACAATCGCACCCATTGCCGCCATACGTGCGAACGCAGTGTAAGGGTCGCCCTTGCCTTGGGTAAGCACCGCCTCTTTTGCTGCAAGGAATGAGCTTGCTATGGTTTGTGCCATCTCAACGGCAGATAGCCCCATCTCAAGGTTATGCAGTGTTTTGCGAGCCTTAGATTGCTCATCAAACATTTGGGAGGCTGCGCCAGCCATCGACCTGAAGCCGCTTAAATGAGATTTAACGCGCTGATCGTTAAGCTTTTTCTCTGCAGCGTAGTAAACCTTCATTTGCTCAGGGTTGTTGATGTACTTCGCTTTGTATTCGGCGTTCTTTTTCTCTTGTTCGGCAATGGCATTTTGACGCGACTGGTAATCATCAAGAGCGTCAGCAATTGATCCGAATGTATCGACAATTATAGAGCCGGTGCGAGACCATGCACCGCCCAAGTTATTGACACCATCAATTAAAGCCTCAGCATCAAATGCTTCAGTTTCGGCAATTTTGTTTTGCTCTGAAACCCAAACCTTTAATGACTCGATGTATTCATCTGCCGCTGCTTTTTGCTCTGTTATTGATTCCGCTGCCGCATTTGATGATTCAACAGCCTGCTGTGATTGTTGAACTTGAAATTGGCCAAGATCAATAACTTGTGATTTTTGCTCTCTGTGCTTTTCTAGCAATCTATCCGCTGCATTTATCTGCTCATCATAGGATGCTAGGGCTGCATCTCGCTCTTTGAGTATTTCGGCGATGGTTTCCTGTCTTGCTGAATTTATCGCATCGATAGCGCCGCTCATGTCCGGCGCATCAGTGAACCAGTTAGCGGGATTCATGGCGAATGCTATTTGCTCGCCGTATATTTTTGCCTTATCAACTAGTACGGCAATTTCCACCGCTGCAATTTGGATAAATGCGGCAATATTTTCCGGCATGTCTCTAAATGCAGAT
>JACCDR010889012.1_pt1 | contig 11515 bp, 24 predicted proteins | sample 7446431 | NCBI WGS metagenome assembly JACCDR01 (sample SAMN15323443, study PRJNA562643) | freshwater metagenome | isolation source: river surface water | place: USA:Blue River Watershed | collected 2017-08-17
CACCCCGCGGAGACCTACATGCACATGACCTCAGACGACATCGAGTTCATGGCCCGGCAGAAGCACGCCTGCCCCAACGTCCGCAAGGGCGTCCGCCTGCTGCTCGCCCTGGTCCGCTACACCAACGCCAACTCGGACGGGTGGGGCTACGCCCGCGCCCCCGCCCGGTCCGCCGAGAAGCTGGTGGCCCTGCTCCGGACCGCCGGCGACCTGCCCCACGCCTTGGGCAGCACCGGTACCGTCTCGGACAAGGACCTCAAGGCCGCGATCACGCCGATCCGCCGCATGGCGACGGTCCAGCGCGAGAAACAGAAGAAGTACGGCAACACGTTCGACTTCGACGTGGACGCCGCACTGGCCGAGCCCGACGACCCGGGGCTAAAGAAAGCCGAACCGACCCCAGGCGAGTGGCGCCCGGTCTACGACGGCCACGGCGTCGTCCGCATTCTTGGTGACGGCGACCACACCGTCGTGGCCTGCTTCTACGCCGTCGGCTCCGCCCGGGAACAGCGGGCCAACGTGCGGCTGGTCGTCAACGCGAAACGCATGCTGTCGGTCTGCAAGGAGATGGAGCTCTTCTGCCGCGTGCAGGGGCTCGACCACCCGCGTCTCGCCACGTTGGCCGAGGACGCCCGGAAGATCATCGCCGACGTGGAGGACGCCAATCAGTGAGCCAGAACCCCCCTCACCTCCAGCCCTGCATTTGCGTGGACTGCGAGGCCCGGGACACGGTCAACCGCCGCGTCGAGCTGGACCGGCGGGCCGGGATGTACCCGAAGCTGGTGGAATCCCTGCGGGAGTTGAAGACCTCGGTCAACCTTCGGGCGGCCGCGATTGTCTCCTGCGCCCCCGATCCCGTCTTGGAGCAGGCCGATCGGAGGATGTGGGAGGCGGTCGACCGGGCCGCCCGCCTCCTCGACGAGGCGGACGGTCGGTAACCCCGGAGGACCGCCATGCGACGACCGAAGAAGCCGAAGAAGCCGAAGGGGCGGCCCGGGGAGGCCTGCCGCGAGTGCGGCGGGTTTCTCTACTACGAGATCCTATCCGTTTCCTGCATCGGCCCCGAGAGCGGTGCGAGTGGTGCGACCGCCCCCCGTGGCAGATCCCGCTGCTGTGGCTCCCCATCCGGCGGCGGGGGAGCCACCTCTCGGACCCGGACCCCGGATTCGACAACGCCGTCCGAATCCTCGAGGAGTACGACCCCACATGAAGGCATCATTTACGATCGAGGCGGCCGACGCCTACGACGGCAGCAAGGGCGAGTTCCGCGTGGCCGGGGACGGCGGCGGGGTCGACATCGCGATGCCGGGCTACGGGAACGCCACGACCGAGGACGGCTACGGCGTCCCGGTGTTCCTGGAGTACCGGCACGGCGTCCCGCACGTCGTCGTCTTCGCCGACATCAACCAGGAAGACCCGACCCACGTCATCAGCCTCGCCGGCGCGGCCGAGGCCTTACGAAAGGATTGACATGATCCTGCACCTCCCGGCCGCGGCCGTGAAACTCCGGGACGACTGGCCCGGCTACTGCTACCAAGGCGTCTGGGACGTGTTCGGCGCGAGCCACCACGTCCGCCTCATCCGCGTCAAGGACGCGACCCCCGAGGACCCCGACCCGATGGTCGAGCCGCCGGACGACGCCCCGGCCGCCGTGAAGGCCCTGTTCCAGGACGGCCAGAACTACTACGACGGGGCGTACGAGTGCGTGACCGTCCCGGACCTGCCGGGGCGGTACGCCATGTTCGTTTTCCCCTTCGCCTACTGACCCCCCGGAGGGAGCCGTGAACGAGGCGAGGACGAGGGCCGCCATGCTGCGGGCGTACAACGCCTGGCAGGCGGCGGCCGACCGCGGGTACGGCCCGCGCTGCAACACCCCGGGCGCGATAGGCAAGGTCGACGCCCGGATCCGCCGGTTGAAGGCCAGGTACGAGGAGCTGGCCGTGGCACTGAAGAAGTTCAAACCCAAGGAGAACGCGTGAGAGACGCCATCACCGAGCGGCCCCACAAGACCGTGACCGTCAGTCGGCTGGTCGAGCTGGCCGGACAGCTGAACGAGGAGATCGACCTCGGCGTCCACGCCGAGTACACCCGCGGGCAGGTGAGCCTGATCTGCGAGGCCGCCGGGCTCGGCGAGGGAGACCGCGCCGGGGTCGAGCGGGCGGTCGCCGAGGCGGCTCGCCGGTTCTACGGAAAGGCCGGGGCCAAGCCCGCGACGAAGGCTCGCGAGCTTGGCCCGATCACGCTCCGCTCGAACACGACCAACTACGTCGGCGAGAAGGGGGAGGGCTTGGCCAACTTCATGATCGAGACCGACATGAACTCCGGTTCCAAGCGGGACCTCGTCGTCGCCCTCGTCATCACCGACACCCTGGAGCTGAAGGCCGGCCTGGGTCGGGAGGTCGGCGAGCGGCTCGTCGCCTGTTGGAACGCCTGCAGCGAGATGGACGACCCGGCGCACTGCATCCACAAGCTGCGGGACATGAACGCGGCCCTCGGCAAGACGCTCGAGGAGACGGCCGACCACTGGCCGGAGCTGCTGGGGGCAGCCGAGGAGGCCTTCGGTGCCCTGGTCGGCGCCAACGCCGCGGACGACAGTGTCCAAGGGCGGGCCCGCGCTCGCCTCCGCAAGATCCTCTCTGACATCAAGAACCGGAAGTGACCCCCGCCCTTCGCCCCCTAACTCTAAGGAAGAGCAAGACATGATCCCGAACGAACCCGAGGCTCCGCCCTCTCTGCCTGCCTTGGCCGAGACGGCCCGCCGGCCCGACCCCTTTTCCTCGGACTGGTCCGTCGAGGGCTGGTACTCCGCGGAAGGTCCGCTCGACGCCGACGGCCTGGTCCGGGCCCTCCGGAACCTGGCCCTCGAAACCCTCGCCCACGTGCCGGAGGGGCGTCAGATCGCGGACAGCGACCTCCGCCGCCGCATCCTCGCCGGCCTCCCGGAGGGGTTCAAGATCGTCCGGTGGATGAGCCTCGGGTGCGAGTTCGCCCTTTACCGGGTGGATCCGACCGCGCCCGAAGAGATCTCCGATTGGGCCCGAAAGACCGTGCTCCACGCCGCCGAGGCGTGGGAAGTCCATCAAGCGACCTTCACCCTCCCGCGGGCGGTCGTGACCTTCCACGGCCCGTTCGCCCACATCTTCTTCTACTCCAACGGCCTCGTCGCCGGCCCGGCCAAGGGGTAGCGTCCGGACGGTGGAGGCGCTTCCAAATTCACCCCCACGGAGGACCGGAATGTACGGAGACCCCTGCCGCCGGCCGAAGTACGCCGGCTCGATCCAGGCGATCCTGAAGCGTCCGGCGGACTTGGTGACCCGCCGCATCCTGGCGGACGAGTTGGAGCAGGACGCCGGGTACGAGGCGTGCCCGCTGTGTAGGGGGTCGGGCCGGAACCCCGTCGACGACGTCGCCTCCACGGACCCGCTCACCGGGGCGACCGTCCTCTGGAAGTACGCCGGCCCGGACCACCCCTGCCCGCAGTGCGACGGGTCGGGGACCGTGCCCGACGGCCTGGCCTCGCGGGCCGAGCTCATCCGGGTCGGGTGCGACCTAGAGGAGCACCCGTTCACCTCGTTCATCCGGACTGGGGACTACGACGCCCGGGACGGGGTGGACGAGGTCTGGTCGGCTGGGTTCGCCCTGCTCCTCCGGGAGAAGTCGCTCCTGGACCGGGAGGCCTACCGGTACGGGTGGTTCTTCGACACCGGCCTGCCGGTCGTCCCGTCCGGCTCGCACATCTGGTCGACGCGGTACGAGGCCGCGGGGCGGATCGTCCGCGCGATCGTCTCCCGCGGGTTCGTCTCCGGGGTCGTCGTCCCCTGGTCCGGCTGGTTCGACCGGCGGTGCGACCGGTGTGACGGGGTCGGCGGCGTGTACAACGAGGCGGACGGGTCGGAGGACCCGTGTCTGGTCTGCCACGGCGCCCGCATCCTCCCCGGCCTCTCCTCCCGGCTCCGGACGGCCCACCCGATCGAGTACGTACGGTTCACGAACAAGGCCCCGCGGCACGTGTCCGACTCGCTCGGACGCGGGTGGACGTGGAGCTGGCCGACGCCCGACTTCTTGGAGAACGAGCTCCCCGCGGTCATTAAGGGCGGGATCATGGCCCGGCACCCGGAGTGGGTCGTACACCACTACCTGCGGATCCCCACCGAAGAGCAGGCCTTGAAGGCCCTGTCCGAGGAGGTCCTCTCCCGGCCGGCCGATTACAGACCCGAATAACACAGGAGGATGTCTTGGACCAGAAACCGTTTTTCCAGGCGTTCAACGCCCACATCGAGTCCTGCGGGACGCCGCCGACGTTCACGGACAACGCGCGGTGGCCGTACCACGGGTATTTCGTCAACCGCCACGGGGACCAGTTCGTCTTCACCGTCAACGGCCCCGGGGAGGACCCCGTTGTCCGTGGCGGCGACTGCGGTTGGGAGCGGCCGATCCGCTTGCGGACGGTCACCGCCCAAGAGTACCGCGAGGCACTCCAGGGTGGGGGATGGCCGGACGAGAAGATCAGCGAGGTCTTGGCCAAGGACACACCTGGACCGAGCACCGTTCGTCTGACGTCCGGGCGGTACCTCGCGGTCCAGGGGGTCATCCTCGTGGGCGCCGAGCTGTTGTGGCTGCGGAGCTGTTGGGAGGCGAACTACCCGGGCGACTCGCGGCCGGCTTGACCACAACCCTAACGAGGATCTGAATATGCGGATGACGAAGCGGCAGTGGGAGCTCTTGCAGGAGGCCCTGCTGCAGTTCAACTTGACCTTGAAGCCGGGACAGGACCCCTGGTACCGGCCCGGGGAGGTGGACGCCCTGGTCGCCCTCCTCGACCCGCGCGGGGACTACGCCAGAGACCCGGAGGAGCCCCGCAAGTACCGCTACGTCGCGACCTTCGACTCGCAGGCGTGGCTGCACAACTGCGCCTTCTCGGTCGACCCGCAGGGGGACACCGAGTGGGACTGCACGCCCGAGCTGATCGCGCCGTACATTCAAGGGGACGGGACGCTGGGCGAGCCCTTCTCGGAGGTGTACCGCGGGGCCTGGCTCGACGAGGACGACATCCTGAGGGGCGACCCGGCCGCCCCCGAGTGGGTGCGGGAGTGGCAGGGGCCGTTCACCATCACCGTTCGGAGGGTCAAGTCGTGAGGTACCTCGAAGCAGGCAAGCTCGACAAGGTGCGGGCCTGCATCTCGGACGTCCGGGCCGACTGCCCGGACTACATCGAGCACGTCGCGGCGACCGAGGCTCTTGCTCTGGCGGACGCGGTCGAGGCCCTGCTGGGGCCGCCCCAGACTGGAACGAGGCGGGGCCTTACGGAGCTGCACTACCGGGACCACGCCGTCTACACCACCCTCGAGCGGGGCGTCGAGATCCTCCTCGGGGAGTACGACCTCGGCGGGCCGGGAGAGGGGTTCCGGTTCGTCCCGTCCCTCACCCTGTTGGAGATGGGGGAGAGGGAACAGAAGGCGGTCGACGCCTTCGCCGACGCCAACCTCGAGTCGGCGGTCGCCGACCTCGTCGCCGCCACGCGGAGGGTCAAGCCGTGAAGGATCTCAGTTCCGGCGAGTCGACCGCCATCCTCCGGGCGTTGGACCGGGGGTGGGCGTGGCGGGTGCTCCGCCGCCGCCCCCGCGGCGTCAAGGTCTCGTGGAGGATCCTGGTGTCGCCCGAGGAGCAGAACGACCCGGACCACTTCAAGCGGTACAAGCCGCCGGTCGGAGGGGAGGGGCTCCACCCGTCCGGCCTGGCGAACCTGCCGGGCGAGTTCTTCAAAGTTTCGACGCGAACGGGGTTCGGTTCGTAGGCTGAACCAGACCTTTCATTCCCTTTCAGGAGACAGCGTGAGTCCCAGAATCTCGACCATCCTCCTCGCCGCCGTCGCCCACCTGGACGACCAGCTGGCCCTCGGCGCCGACGAGCGCGACGAGGCCTGGCGGCACGGCCATGGGCCGATCCCGACCCAGGCCGAGCTCAACGAGGCCCGCTCGGCCGTCCTGGGCCTGCTGTCGGACGGCCCACCCGACCACTTGCCGTCCAAGCCGGTGCAGGCGTACCGGACGACCGATTTCGGCGGCATCGAGACCGTGGAGGTGCCGTTGAAGATCAAGGTCGGTGACACCGTCGTGGGCCGCTGCCCCGGCAGCTGGGTGGACGGACGCAAGGCGACCGTCTTGGCCCTGGGCGCCTCCTCCTCGGACGGCGTCCGCGGGTGTCTGTTGCAGGTCGACGGCTTGACCGCGGCCGGCGACGACCCCGACCGACTGACGCAATGCGACGGCGGGAAGACCCTCCAGACCGTCGTCGAGAGCGGGTCGTTGGAGAAGCTCGACGGCTACGCCGAGTGCTACGCCGCCGTGATGGCGGGCCGGAAGGTCACGCTCGCCGTCGCCGCCTACGACGACGCCGACTTCTATTGCCCGTCGATCCCCGGCCGGGAGAACGGCGTCTACGACTGCTGGCTGCAGGTCGAGGGGCGGGACCCCGGACACCCGGCGGCGCTGTTCCAGCTCCGGCGCCCGACCGGGGTACACTTCATGGCCGATCCCGCGTCGGTCCGATTCTACCTGGGATAAGGAGTCCCCATGCTCTCGCTTCTGCTCTCCGCCGCCCTCGCGGCCCCGATCCCCGCCGGCGCCGTGTTCGACGTCGAACGCGTCGAAGTAGGCCCGGCGACGTGGTGGAAGGCCAACACGAAGAAGGGCGAGGCGTTCCTCGCCGGATTGCCGGAGAACTACATCGCCCCGATTATCGAAGTCAAAGGCGGCACGGAAAAGGCAATCGGGAAGGACAAGTACGACCCTAAGACGAAGGTACTGTGGACCACGCCGACGTACCGCATCCAGATCCTCGACCTCGCCAAGGAGAGGGGCATCACGATCGATTACGAGGAGTGACATGAAGACCCTGAACGACTACAAGGACGAGGACGGCGGCTACGTCGACGAGGCGGGCTGTCATTGGCAGGACGCCGAGAACTTCCTCCAAGGCGGCCTCCTCGGCTTCTGCTGCTGCGGGGACCCGGGCGACAACGCCCGCTACGTGCACGGGGCCTTGAAGCTCCTCCACGAGCGATCCGCGGGCAACCGCCCGAGCGCCTTGCCGGAGGCGTGGAAGGCGGCCACGGAGAGGTTCGAGGCCTACTTCTCGTGCGCCCGCTCCCGCGAGTTCATGCTCTATTGGCTGGACTCGAAGGGATTTACCGAACACGGCAGCTCGCTTTACGACTGCTGGCTCACCAAGAAGGGTGACCAGGCGCTCGCCCTCCTCCAGGAGTTCGTTGACGCCGAGGACGCCGAGGACCGAGACAATGAGTGACCCACTCAACGACGCGATCTTCGAGGCCCTCCTCGCCGGCGGCAAGGACCGCAAGGCGATGGAGGCGGTGGACGAGTTTACCCGGGAGCTGATGCGGGGCGCCCGGCCGAAAAAGGAGAAGCCCATGGACAAGTGCAGCACCTGCCGGTTCTGGGCCTTCGCCGGGACGACGGACCACAACGGGCGGCCGCGGGGCGAGTGCCGGCGGTACAGCCCGAAGTGGGCGGCGGACGACTTCGGAGGCGGCTCGCGGCTCTTCCCGGTCACCTCGTCCGAGGACGGGTGCGGGGAGCACGCGGCCGCCGAGGCGGAGGAGCCCCGGCCCGGCGGCTAGGCCGGCCGCGGACCCCGACGCTCAATGGCCGAGCCGCCGAACTTCAAATCGGTCGCCAGAGGGTTCGATTCCCTCCGGGGTCACTACCCTAAAAGAAAGGAGGCTGCCATGACAGGATTCACCTGAATGCCGTGACCCGTGCGGGACGTAGGACGCAGGATCGATTTCCCACGTTTCTACCATCCCACACAAGGAATCACGATGAAGACTCGAATCAAGATGCTGAAGGTGAAGATCAAGTCCCTGGCCGCCGAGGCCCGGATCATCCGGACCGAGGAGCGGAGGGCCCTGTCCGGCCGGAAGCCGGACGGCCGCCTGTACGGCGAACTCCGGGACCACAGGAGGAGGGACGTCCGCAAGGAGCAACGGGCCAGCCTGCTGGCCTACGCGTTCCTTCGGGGCAAGCCCCTGTCGGCCTGCGAGCCGAAGTCGGACACGCCCCCGGACTGGGGACGCGTCCTCTCGATCGCCCTGAAGTTCGGACCGCCGATCCCGGTCTGGCCCAAGGCGGCGGTGGACGCCCACAAGGCCGAGGTGGAGTCCCGGCTCAAGGGGTGGGCGACGCCGGTGGTCGCCTAGTGCAACGCAAATTGGGCGGGCGGCCTTCGGGTCGCCCGCCTTTCCATTCCCCAACCAACACAGAGACAACGATGTCGCGAGAACTGACGGACCACAAGGTCAACGGCTGCAACGAGGCCTTGAAGATCGAGGTCCTCGACGAACCGGGGGCGGGCGGAGCTTGCCACCTCTACCACATCACCGGGTTCGACAGCGGTACCAACGCTTCTGACCCGTGGACCGCCCGCCACGGCGAATCGGCCAAGCATTCGACCGTCCTGTTCCAGAACGGACCGATCCCCGAGAAGGGCACCAACGGCATCACCCACGAGGCCCTGACGGCGATCCTGATCGACCGCCTGCGGGACTTCCAGGCGGGCCCGTACGCCAGCAAGTACAACGCGATGGCCCTCATGGGCTACGAGATCGCCCTGGCCGCCTTGAAGATGCGGACCGAGGAGCGGCTGGCGCGTGGCGTCGAGGGGACGCACAAGGTCTAGTCCCACACCCGAACAGGAGGACGCTATGTTGACAGCCAAGGTCGAAGCGGCCGACACCCCCGGGCCGATCCGTAGCGACGCCGAGTTTCTCGCCGAGCGCGAGCGGCGCCGACTGGCGGCCCGCCGGGAGCTGGTAAACGAGGGAGTGATCCCGGAATCCTCGACGTACGTGTACGCTTCGGTCAGCTACGACGTCATGGGTCCGGGGCGGGCCTTCTACTCACAAGGGATCTCGTCCTACGACCTTACGGCCGACGAGTTCCGTCAGGTCGTGGCCCTCGTGAAGGCGTTGCGGCGGAGGGTCAACGGACCGCCGCCGGCCCCCACACCCGAACAGGAGGACAGCCCATGAAGCCGCCACCGCCGCTGTCGGCGCGGGTCGCCGAAGAGTTGGTCGACTGGTTGAACTACGCGGCACGGAAGTACCCGCGGATCGTCGCGACCCTCGCGATGCAGCAGATCCAGATCCGCCTCGAAGAGCTGGGCGACAGCGACTTCCCTGTGGATTGGGAGCCCCGACTGGGGTTCGCGTTCCGGACGAACGGGGGCGACCCCGCCGTCTCGTTCGTCGAGTTGTTGTCGCTGGCGTTTCAGTCGAAGGCACAGCTGTTCGGGGGACTCCAAGCGAGATTCGACCGGGACGGCGTCCGCTTCGCGAGCTCGGTCTACTCGACCCCGGAGAAGGGGGTGCACCCGTGCAACTGACCCGCGAATCCGTCCTGCTCGCCCTGCACTCCTTCGGGAGCCAGAAGGTCTGGTCGACCGTCCGCGGCGACCTCGTCTACGGCCGGCTCGCCCCCACGAAGGAGATCGTCCGCCGCCTCAACGCCCCCCGCAGCCGGGTCGTCCCCTTCCTCAACGACCTGCTCGGGGAGGGGTTGCTGGGGTTCTCCGGCCGCGGGCGGCACGCCGGCTGGACGCTGAACGATAAGGGCTACGCCGCCGCCGACCTGCTGGCCCAGGGGCTGGCGTCGGCGGTGGCCCCCACCGGCCGCCCGACGGAGGGGTCCCCGTGAAGGGAAAGGTCACAACGCAGTACACGTTCTGGTGCTTCCGGGAGAGTCCGGACACCGGCCACGATTGCAGCTGCTGGAGGCAGTTCGACGGCTCCAGGGCCGAGGCGACCCGGGAGGCGAGGTCGATGGGGTGGAGGAACACCCGGAAGCACGGGTGGCTCTGCCCCGGGTGCGTGCGGGAGGTTTCCGGGGCACACATTGGAGACGTCTCCAGTCATTACGCGAGACACAAGAACTGCTCGGAGAAGAGCAGCCACTGAACGGAGGGCGCGATGGAGACGGTGTACTGGATCGAACAGCGGCGGTTCTCGAACGACGGCTGGCAGGAGGTCCCGCACACCCGCGGCTACGACTGGGGCCGGGTCGAGGCGTACTTCGAGCAGCTGGTCGAGCCGCCCCCGTCGGGGTGGGTCGCCGTGACTGCCGTCGAGTACCGCATCTGCTCGTCCGAGGTCCGGGTTCTCCGGACCGAAGCCACCTAACCCGACGAACGAAAGTAACCAAGGAGGCCCCATGGCCAGTGAAGACGAAACGCCGGCGGCGATCTCGGTCCCGTTCGGCAAGCTGCCGAGTGCGTACACCCGTTACGTACGTCTGGACGAGGAGGAGGACCTCCGAAGGCTCCGAGAGACCTGCCGCGGCGACGAGTACATCCAGCACTTCCGGGGGCAGACGTCTCGGCAGGACTACGACCGGACGCGGGCGATCCTGCGGGAGTTGCCCTGCGGGTTCACGACGATCGACGTTCTGCCCGAGCTGTGCGGCCTGCCGGTGTGCGACCTCGTGCTCGGCTACTTGGCGGCCCTGCGGCCGTCGGCGATCCGCATCACCGGCGGCGAGGTCCACACGGACGCGATGCAGTGGCGGGTCACGGTCCTTGTCGACAAGGACGACAAGGTCGAGCGCATCTACCAGGAGGTCTCCATCGGCTTCGGCTGCGGGTACGACATGGGCAACCTGCTGGACGAGTTCAAGGGAGGGCGGCCGGCCTCGGCCTTTTCCGGCGGGGCGATCATGGACACCGCGGCCCTGTCGCGGGCCGATTTCGAATAAGGAGTAGCCGTGAACTACCTCGACCACCCCGCCCACGCCGCTTGGCGGTGGCGCTACTACGAAACCCGCACGGGGTCCTTCCACCTCGCGGTCGACCCCGCTTGGTGGGAGGCGAACCTGAAGGCCGAGTCGCCGCACGGCCGGTTGCGTGTCGAGTACCGAGACTCCCAGGACGGGAAGCTGTACGAGGCGTCGATCTACGCGGCGTGGGACGACGTCAGCGACTGCTGGTTCGGCGCGTTCGACAAGGACTGGAACCACCTCAGCCTCGACCAGAAGGTCAAGGGGCTGCAGGCGTACTTCTACAACGACCACCACTGCCCGTGCCACCGGAAGCAGGACGCCGCGGCGGCCGGGGCGGTCACGGACGACGAGTGCGAGGGCACGCGGTTCCTGATCAACCGGATCTGGGCCCCGGAGTTCCCGGACCTGATCCTGTACAGCGAGACCATGACCGACGAGGAGCTGGAGTCCAAGCTCCTCGGCAAGCCGGTCGACCATTTCTACCTCATCCAACAAGGCCCCGCATGACCACCCGCGACTTCGCCCGGATGGACGAGCGGTGTCGGGGGTGGAAGTTCGCTGTCGCCAAGTGGTCCTCCTGCAAGTGCCCAGAGTTCGTCGAGGGCCGCCCGGTGGCGGTCGGCGACAACGAGGCCCTCGCGTGCCCCTGCCCGGTCCTTCCCGACCTGGGCCAGTACCTGACCCCCAAAGAGAAGGCCGAGCGCCGCAAGCGCAAGGCCCGGAGG
>JACCDR011251863.1_pt1 | contig 11510 bp, 12 predicted proteins | sample 7446431 | NCBI WGS metagenome assembly JACCDR01 (sample SAMN15323443, study PRJNA562643) | freshwater metagenome | isolation source: river surface water | place: USA:Blue River Watershed | collected 2017-08-17
CGGTTGGCATTGAAGCCGGTTATTTCGCGGGCGAAGCGGTCACTTAGGGTGTTGATCTCCATCTCGATCGGCCGCAGTTCCTTCTCTTGTTGCTGCATATACAGCGGCATCATGGCGGCGACCTGCCCTTGAGCGCCGGTCAGTAAGTCAACAACTGGGGCCATACCGGTGCCAAGCCGGCCCAGCTGGTTATTCAAATCCTCGCCTTCGCTGGCAGTTATCCGGCGGCGCATGGCTTCACTGGTTAGGGTACCTTGGGTGCGGCTGGTGACATCTTCGTCCAAGCGGTCGAGTAGGTCTTTCGTGCGGTATATCTGGTCTTTGTAGACCTGCAGCTGGGCAGTGGCTTCCGGGATGCCGGCTTCACTCTGCAGGCGGGTATACATTGCCGGCAGCTGTTCCTGGTTGGCCATGGTCTGCTTATAAGTACCGAAGAGGCTATCTTGCTTGGCATTCTGGCGGTCAAGCATTGCCTGATATTCGGCCTTCTGCTGGTTGGCAAAATTGATAGCTTGCTGGTTGCGGTCGTCTTCCTTGCGCTTGACGTACTGGGCCCGCTCCGCGCTGGCCAGAATCGAGGAGGTGATCTGCGCCACGCTCTGGGGGCTATAGGTTTTTATGCCACTAGCGTCAGCATCACGACCCAGCAGCTGCTGGTAGATGCTGTTAAGTTCTCCAATTGATGCCATATATACAGGTGTCTACAAAGTTATGTATATTGTGGCTGCTTGGCGCGGCTCTAAGGGTTTCTCAGGCTTATCATACCATGTTATGGGTAACCGAGGTACTCCATCCACATCATGTCAAGGTCAAGAACACCACCGATGGTGTCCAAACCGGCAGTGCCCAGACGAGTGACGTCGCACCGTATGACGTCACCTGCCTGTATATCGGCTGCCGGTATTGTGCTCTCAAGCCTTGTGACTGCATCAGTGGGGAATATGTAATCCATATTGAAGTTGTTATCGATGGTTATGATGCTCACCCCATCGCGCAGTACATAGACGTATCGCCGCAGAATAGCAGTGCCGGCAAACTGTGGGCGGAATAAATAGCAAAGAGTTATGTCTCCCGATGCGTAATCATCCGGTACGACGCCGCATTCCACATCGTTGGAGTCGACACCATCGGGCAAGGCCTGAATATTGTAGACGTTTAGATAGCCGCCACCTGATATGTGCAGTGGTGCTTGCTTCACGACAAGTTGCATAGCCTCCCGGGTCAGCAGGCCACCACCCGCATCATTCTGGTGGTTGTGCTGGGCCAGGCTGAAATCGCTGATCGCCGGTCGTATAAACCGTTGACCCGCAGAGCTATACACCTGACGTGGCAATAGCGGCCCCTGGTTTGGCCGCGAGTCACTCCGGCTGGCAGTGCCGTAATTGGTTAGTGGATCATACTTACTCGCCAAGGCGCGTCCTCGTGGCAGTAGTGTCTTGCCGGTTGTCATCAAATTCAAATGTGATACTCCTCACACGCACATCGTCGTTGCCACTGCCGACGGTATTCCAGCCCACCATGGCCTCATAGAATTTACGTGCTGAATCCAAGGACAGGACAATATCGGTGTCGCCCTCGGTAGCCTTGACGGTAGCGTTGGTACTGTCCAACCCCGTAATCTCGGTATAGTCCCGGTCATAGGATATCAACGGTGTCACTTCACAGCCTGCAGCCAGGGGCTCAAAAGTTATTTTGATCGCCATCGGCGTCTTGGCTATATGCGGATCACCATTATCAAACCATAGGCTACGCCACACTGAACTGGTAGTAAACGGAGAAGCATCGTTAAGCTTATCAACACCGTAGACGGTGCTGCCGCTGACTATATCACGCCATGCCACCAATAGGTTGCTTCCAAAGCTCTTAATGAATGTAAAAGCGGTCAATGGTGTGTCCGGACTGGTGGCGGTGCTAAATTTGGTCAACCCGGATCCGGTGCTCATCAGGTAATCCTGGCCCACGGCTTCAGGCAGGTACGACTTGGCCCGGCCGAACGAGTAAACGGCAAACTCAAGTAAGGTGTTGGCAGTACGGTATGGGTAGGCTACTAATAGCAACCCCTTCCAGGTGGTCATGGCTCGGCGGGGAGCTTGGAGCAAATAATCCACTTGTGGCGCATCAGCGTTAGTGTTACCAAACTCGTCAACGCCCGGGAACTGGTAGATCGTTTCGATTTCGTTGCCGGCCCAGCGGTAAAGAGTACCGTTTGCTATAAAATATAAAGCATTATTGTAGCTAAATAGGCTCTCCGGCACTCCCTGTGGTACCGGTATGGCAAAGTTATAAAATTCACTGGTGCGATCCCAGAAGAATAGCATGCCACCCGATCCTCTCGTGTCACTGGTGTCGGAGTTTTCTTTAATGGCCGCTGCTATTACCAGGTACTCACTGTACTCACTGATGCCAATGGTCGAGAAGTTGGCGGGGAATATTAGCCGGTGTGGCTCGTAGCCGTCCATTGAATTGGCGGCGGTATTGAGGATCTCCCACTGACTTAGGTAGCGCTCATTGCATATGTATGTGATGGCGCCCGCTGTATAGCAAAAGTGTCCGTATGGATCCAAACCAGCAATCGAGTCAACAAGGCGCCGAGCCGTGAAGCTCGCGTCGGCCAGTTCTAGCGTATTAGCAGCGGTTGATAATACCGTGTTGCCGGCCACGGTCGAAGTCAGATGCACATGGTACGTTTGACCGACCTGCAGGCGGGTAGTGGCAAAGTTGAACGTTAGCGGCGATCCTGCAGTCACCGTGCCGGACGACTGTGGCCCGGCAACTACATTGTCGCCGGCATCATGCAATGTGGCCGTGATATTCGGCAGGCCAGTTTTAGTTACCAGCTGCAGGGTTAGGGTACGGGCCGGATCGCCCCTACACACGAATGATAGCCGTTCGCCTTCGTTGATAGAGGTCGGTATAGTGTAGGCCCCGCCGGTGGCGTCCTGGTTAAACATCTCCCAGTCAGTGTACTTGGCGCTAGCAAAGCTCGGGCTAGTGGTTACTTTTGAGTATTCGTGTATTTCGGCGGCATCTATCAGGAACAGGCTGTCGTACTCCTGGCGATAGAACATATCGCGTACCCCTGTAACACTAACACCGCCGGGCGTAGTATAGGTACCGTCGGCGCCGTTGGCGCCCGCCGCCCGTTTATAGAGCTTTGTGATGCCGGCCATATAAATATCGCCGTTCTTGACACGCACAGCGTCACATACCTCAGTCGTAATGGCTGTGCCGCTCTCTTTGGTGAGTTTGCGCAACAATCCCGCTTGCGCCGGGCTGCGGCGGAAGTCCACGGCTAGGGCGCTACTGGCCGAGTGCTTCTGACCGATTTTGTTATCGTCGGATAGACCGTCGCTAAAATTATTTATCTTGAGTTGCTGGATGGCCATGTAATTACTCCGCTATGTTTGCCGGGAAGTTGATAGGGTACTGCGGGAATGGCGATGTAAAACCACCTGGACTGATCACCCCGCCGCGCACCATACCGGAGTGAGTCTTCTTGGCCCGGTTCATGGCAATCATCCACTTGCGTTCAAACTCTTGCTGTTTGGCCACGTTACCCTTACTCGACCAGTGTTGCTCGAGGGCAAAGTAGCACGGGATAATCTGCATGTCGTCTGGCAGGTTGGCGATCTCCACGATCCGATAGTTGGCAGCGGATTTGTCGGGGCCGCTGTAGCCGTTTTCCAGTTGCAGGGACGTGGAACTGGCAACACCGGTTATGCGTAGGGGCAAGCCGTTGGTATCGGCACTTGTAGGTATTAGGTAGCGGCCGATCATGGCCGTACTGAACGACGTACCAGCCCCTGATACAGTCGCACTGCCGTAGGTTAAGTTGACGGTGCCAGAAACCACAGCCAGCTGGCTCAAATCTTTGTCTCGGGCTTCATAGGTAATGCGCAATATATAACTGGCGCTGGAAGGTACAGGCGATAGTTCGACCACGCCGGCCCCTATGCCAAAGCGGGGCTTGTAGTGAAAGTGGGTTGGCCGGCCGCGCTGATCACCACTCTTTAGCAGCGACCAGTTAGTATCGCTAGATACTTCAATAAGAGGATCTACCGTTGTGTCGTCTAACAGTTCAAAGCCCTTGGGCGTCAGGCATTCCGGTGGCACCTGATAGCCACGTTGGCCGACAACCATAGAGGTCGTTGACTCCTCTTCGGTTACCTGGCGTTGAAACTCCGTAAGAATTATTTTATAACCTACGTTATACATCAACTTAAAGAATGTAGCGGCGGTATCGCTTTTGTCCTGGCCCTGCGTCTGCATATACAGTAGGGCATCATCGAATGGCATCATGGGCAGTGTTTGTCCTTATGGTTTGTAGTATACCATCATGACTGTTTCGTCCAGGTCGTGTCATCAATGCTCGGTTTGCTCCATCCAGTCTGGGCAGGGTTTGGTTCCTTCGTCCACATCGATACCGGCACTACTGGAGTTGTGGCTGGATCGCTGCCTACTTGCCCGGGATAGAACTGCGCGGTTGCGTATGCGCCGAGCATTACAACTCCGCCCGCCAAGCCACCGAGTACGTGCCTGCTGCCTGGCTAGCCGCTGGTGCGTCGGCAAAGCCCACGGTGAAGCCGGTAGCCGTCACAGCGGCCACGTAGGGCCGTCTGGTGGCTGTGGCGGCGTTCAGCGGTGTCAGGAATATGCGCGGTGCGCCGGGGTAAACGGTGGCGGAGGCGAAGGTCACCGTCACCTGACTGCCTGCTGTAGGCGTGGTGCCGGATCCAAAGTTGACCGTCCCGCGTGAATCGTTGCCGGCCACGGTCGGTGTCGCTGGCGTGGTGCCATTGGCAGCCTCTGCGGCTATGGTGCCTGCACTACCGGCCTGGACACGGAACTGCTGGCCACCACGGTTGTAGATCATGCTGCCGACCGGTGTACCAGTGTATGGCGCAATGGTACCGCTCATCGTAGCAATACCAGATATAGCACCCAGGTTACCGGTGCCCCATTCGACAGCTGTAGTCATGGCTTGGCCCTCGTTGATCGGGCCGTCTGAGTTGCTGACGTTCACGATGAAGTCCAGCTCTTGGGCGTAGTTGATCTGAATACCAGCGCCACCGGTACGCTGGCCACGAATGTTGATATTTAAACTGCGGTTGACATCGTTGCTTACTGTGCCGATACCGACGATCGCCAACATACCGCGTGATACACCGGCTACCTCGAATGCCTGGACGTCGATAGTCATATTGTTGCAGTCGTCATCTATCATTAGGCCATACTCGGCCGGCGTGGTGTCGCCACAGGAATCGAATATAAAGTTGGCCTTCACCTGGTTCGTCTGCAGGAACTTGACCGGCTGCTTGGCGCCGATGATAATGGCCCGGTTAATCAACAGGTCTGATCCGTTGTCGCAATTTAGACCACGCCAGCCACCCTTGCACCAGAACTCATCGAGGGAGAAGCTGTAGCCGAATAAGTCGAGTCCGGTCTGTGCACGTAACGCCCCGCTGACTTCCTTCTCCTTACCGACGTGCCATAACCGTAGCGTCCGGCCTTCAATATCAGCACCATCGCCGCTAGTGCCTAGTTGGATGCCTGAGCCGAACAGGGACTCCGCATACAGATCGGTAAATCTGCAGCCAGTACCAAAGATCAGAAACGGCTCATAGCGGTCACTTATGAAGTTTGCCAGCATGGCCTCAGAATCGAATATGATGCCTTCAGGGATCGTAATGGCAGTACCAATGCAGCAGACATTGCTGCTGTCGATTGGGCCGGCCGCCGGGATGTAAACACGCGGGCGGCCCAGAATCTTCGGTTGGTTGTCGCCCAGGGTCTCATCGTTGCCGGTGATGAATTCAACGGCCGCCTCGGCCGCAGCCAACACGGCAGCGCTATCGTCGGTACCGTACATAATATAACCGCCATTGGTCAGCGTGATACCAGCATTGCCGCTTAACGTGATGGTCGTGGCGTTGGTAACTGATTGGATAGTGCGGATGGTACCCGGCGTAGTGTCGTTATAAATCAGTACCATTTTGCCAACGTCAGCGCTGGTGAATGCGCCGTTCGGTACGGTTACGCTGGCGCTAGCGCTGGTACAGGTAACACCTTTAATGCGTCTGCCGTCCACTTTGGCCCCGAAATCCATGACATTCAGCCGCGGATCAATATCGGCGGCCATGACCACGTTGCTGATGCGCCACCCGGCGGCAATTGGTTTAGCCTCGGTGCCATTTTGTGCCCGCACAATGGTTAATTGGTCGCCGACTCGGCCAGTTACTCTGACCGATTCCGCATTATCGAGGGTCGGCAGCTCGCCCTCTGGGCACACCGTTGCGTTATATGGGAACTTATCACCGAGCCGCGTCGCTTCAGCAGCTGTTACCGATAGCGAAAGTCCGGATATTGCAGGAGAGGGGGGCGTTGCCACTAAGGAAGTTGCAAAGTCCTTAAGGTATGACATACCTTACAGTATACACAATCGCTTGTGCTTTTACCCATGGTGGGCGATGATCAACTCTCGCACTTGGTCTTTGCTCGATCCAAACGGTACCTTGATGCCGAGCTGTTTGGCTTCAGCCATGTACTCTTTCATCGAGCGGCCGGTCTCTGCTGGTTGGGGTTGTGGTTCGGGTTGCTCGGGCGCTGGTGGCGTGGCCGGTGCCGGCGGTGCCATCGGCGGCGCTGGGGCCATCATCGGGCCAGCGGGCATCATATCGGCTCCGGGCGTGCCTGCAGGTACGGGGGCGCCCACGGGTGCCATTGGCGGATAGTCTGGCGTTGGCAGCTGCTCTTCGGGCTCATCTCGCTCAAGTTTGCCATATAACGGGTCAGCTGCCGTGCCGAGATCCTTTTCGGCCTGCTGTGGCTGCTGCGGGTTCAGTTGGTCTATCTGGCGCTGGATATCGGCGTTTGGATCCTCCGGGCCACCTTGATAATACGTGTGTACGCCGACCAAGATAGTGTCGATAGTTTGGGGCCTAAGGCTACGGCTGTTAAGGTAGCTCTTGGGCATATAATCCTTCTCGGAACCGCCGGCGGCGATGAAGGCGTCCTTGTGGGCCTTCTCCTTCTTAAGCAGGATCGAATCGGTCAGGTGCTTTGCAAAATGTTCGGCTAAGAAGCGTTGCCAGATCATAGTTTCGCCGGGTTTAATGCCGCGCTCGTAGCCCCCCCAGCGGATACTAAAGTAATCCTGGGTCGGGTTTTTGACATATAGCAGATCAAGCTCGTGCTTTGCCATTTTGGGTTCACTCCTTTACGGGTATATATTACTTATGGCTTGAATTATACACTAACGCCGGATGCTGGCGGCACCGTTGATGGCCCAGGTATTGCCGTAGGCGTCAGCCCAGCTGGTGGAGCCGACCCGGCCATCCGGGTTGAAGTCGGCTACGGTAGTGCCGTCCGGGGCGTCCTTGAGGATCATACGGTAAATCTTGCCGGTGGTGGGTAGCGGCCCGCCGGGGCTGCCCTGGCGGCCGATAAATAACGCTTCGGAACTGTTAAACAACCCAATCAGGGCGATGGTCTGGTTGGTGCCCAACTGCACCCAGTTGGTAGGGATTGCACCGCCCGGTGGATCAGTTGAGGTGAATGCCTGCATGCGGCCGTCAGAGGCCCGCCAAGTGACCTTTAACCATCGGGCTGATCCGTCGGCAGCACCAACCGCTGCCCCAGCATTGCCGGTCGATACGGCCGTACCCAATTCAGACAGGCCTAATGCTGGGTTGCCGGTTCCTAATATCTCCAGACGATAGGAGCGCAAGTTGCCGGTGGTGTTGTACTTGCCGATGATGGTTTGCGTTGCAGATGGCGTCCAATCGGCCAATGCCACGCAGGCAATGACTTCCAGGCCGCTGGACAGGTCAAGCGCCGCCTTATCGGCCGTGCTGGCATTGTCAGCCGCAACGCCGGTCAAATTCAAATACGCCGGGCCAAGTGGGGCACCGGCGCTATTACGTCCTGCAGTTCGCAGGCGGGCTAAGCTAAGCAGGTTCTGCATAGGGGCTATTTCTCAATAATGATAATAGTTCCGCCAGATACACGCTCAATGACGTTGACTGCGGTGTAGGGGGCATTGGTCAGGTTCGGCACTGGCAGGTCTACTATCTGGCCAGCTGGGATAATTTCGTCAAAGGCCGTGGCGCTGACGTCGTCAGTACCCCATTTCAAACAGACGTCTTGGTTAATCGCGTAACAGCGTAACCAAGTAGTGTTTTCCTGCAGGGTCAACTCAGTCGACGTGCTGATAGTAGCGTCGATAAACGGCGCTGTCTTGGCCGGGCCGGTCGGGGCAAGTGGGATGACCCCATTCTCACCCCTTGGCAAGCTAGCTTTATTCTTTGTTCGGGCCATGTGCTATGTCCGCTTAATGTGAATAGTAACCAAACCTACAAGACCCGTTAGGGTGCCGCCGAAGTCAAGCGCCAGTTTATCACCAGCGGCCAACCAGAAGTCGCTATTCTTCACTTGCGATGCTGCTGCCACCAGTGTTGCTTGCTGTGTCGTGTTAATAGTTGCGGTCAGATCAAACCCAGCAGTAGTCAATTCTTTGACGGTAGTGCTTGCAGCTGCACCCGGGGCGCTGGTGTCGGTAATTTTTCGCAACCGTACCGTTGCACCGGATCCACCAACGACGCTGTGAATTTCGCGTACAGATACAACTCGGCAGGCGAACGGTGCGGTGAATACATGCTTATCGACAGAGGCGGCCAGAATCTCGGACGTAAGAATGATACTGGCAACGTCATCGATAAGGTCTTTGTCTTCTGGGTAGTAGCTCGAGCGACGACGTGCCATTATTGCTCCTCTGGCGGCGTGCCGCCGGTCAGGTCAGCCTTGACGCCATCTTCATAGAAGTGGGCATCACGCACGTCCTGCTGCTTGTTACCGCCGGGCCAGCTAAACTTCGGCTTACTAGCAGTCGACTGGTCTTCCGGCTTGTTATTCTGGGTATCAAAATCCTCACCGTCTTGAGGGCCTGAGTGTCGGTCGTGTACATTTCCTGCAGCCATGGTCTCCTCCTTAGTCGATGCTCATTACGATTGGGAAGTGTTCACCGGTTACGCCAGCGATAATGCTAGCATAGGCGACTTCTACTTCGGCTTGCGGGGCGGTGACGTCGGTGTTGTCAGTGACGGCGCCGGGTGTGGTACCGTCGGAAGTCAGGCGGGAGCCGAGAGTAACGGCGGAACCACCTAAAGCAGATACCACGCCGCGTGTCTTCAGCCAGCCGTAATCGCCGGCCGACAGATCGCGTACTGGCACACCAGCGGCACTTCGGGTTTTGACGGCAGCCTCAACTACACCATTATATGGGTTGGCAATCAGGGCATACTCGGTGGTACCCGCTACCAGTGCTACCGTTAGCGGGTCATCAAGGTCGACAAGAATTTCTGCTGAGCTGCCAGCAGCGGCATTGTGCTGCACGCCGATAGTCTGGCCCTCTCCGGTACCGTCGACAATCGCCAACCAACCCTGGTCGTACTGCCCGGAAGTGGCGGCTGTGCCTCCGTTATCCAGGTACAAACGCCGCGAGCCGATGGCTACGTTGGCAGCTGCGTTCAGGGTGGCGTCAATGGTCTGGTTACTGTGGTTGGCTACCTGAGCCGGTGCTAAGCAAAGATGGCCCTTACTCACGTTGCTGGCGCCTATTTTGCCGAAGCGATAGGCATCACGGCCGTGGTTGGTATTGTATATAGAACCGTATTGCATCGAAGAATCATCTTCGGTACGGGTGCCGAACGGATCAAAATCGATTACTGCGGCAGGTGCGGCGGCGTCTAGAGCTCCCATCGTCTTATACCTCGTCTACGTTGATTAATGCGCCCTGGCGGCGTGCCTGCCATGATCCCATGTTACCGATGATCAACATGTCGGATATGCCGGCGAATTGGTTCTGAGCGCTGATGAATGGCCGCCAGTTGAAGCCGGTGAATTCGCTCATTGGCGCTTCGCCGAAGACGGTCTCAACCTGGGTGTGCTTGAAGCTGATGTGCTCGTAGCCCAGCATGCTCTTGGCTTGGCCAGTAACCTGCCAACCGAACCAGTCCAGGAAGTTCTCGTTTAGCATGCCGATCTTCTGGGTGTACTGAGTGTTAGCCTTCTCGTCGCGGGCCCATGGGATACCCTTGTAAGACAGGGCGACAAAGCCGTGCTTACCGACCAGGCCCTCGTGGCTGCCTTGGCGAACGGTACCGCGGCTATCCTTGGTCACGGTGTAGTAACCGACGGCCGAGTAGGTTTCGCGGACGGTTGGGGTCAGCAGCTGCTCGTACAGCGACTGCTCATTCTCGCCGGAGTTTAGCAGAGTCGGCGTGGTCATGCCGGTGCCGGAGCTTACGTTGTTATACAGGGTGTTTAGGCGTGGCAGTGACAGCTCGCCGTTAACGGATGCCAGGTCAAGCAACTGGGCCTTCAGCACGTCGTAGGTCTGGCGGCTCTGGCCCTGGAAGGTCGGAGCGTTGGTGCCGTCGTCGACGATGTAGTTCAGACCGTTTGGATCCTTGCCGGAGTTACCCTGGCCGTCACCATAGGCGTAGTCACCTACCTTGTCGAACAGTTCGTCCTGGGTCTCTTCGAGCGCCAGGGTCATGACGTCGTTTACACGCACGTCGCTATCCTGGTTAGCCACTAAGTCCATACCGGAGAGGCCGATACCCTGACGGGCGGCCTTCATCTCGATGTTTAGGCGGATCCGGGTATCCAAAATCTGCGGCTGGAAGGTGTCCAGGTGGCTGAAGCTCGAAGCTTGGCCGGAAGTCTTGTACTTGACCGGGCGCTCGACCTTGGTTCCCTTACCGGCCCTACCGTTGCCGATTTGCCGGGCTGCCAAGACGTTTGATCCCAGAACCTGGTAAACAACGCCGGGCAGCAAATATTGACGCGTAACAGCTTGTACCCGTTCGCCAAAAGTCATTGCATTTTGCTCCTAAATATGTTGTGACTATTTGGCTGCTTGGCGCGGCTCGGTGATTAGGCTTACAGTAGCATATATTACAGCAGCGGTGCAACTTTTCTGCTAGTGGCTGCTATTGGATCGCGGCCATGCCGGCTTGCATCAAGCTGCCGAGGTCGCGGGCGCCCATGGCTAGCTGGCTCTGGGTCGGGCCTTCAGCGCCGCCAAACTGGCCCATGACAGGCATACCGCCGGCTATCGGGGCCATGGCTGCAGCACTCTGACCGCGGCGTTGCTGCATCTGGCCGGTCTTCGGGTCGAAGTAGCGGCCCATTTGGTGGTGTTGCATCAGGGTAGTGGAGGCTGCCAGCATGTCTTCCGGACGGTTGCCACCCATCGCTAGGGTGAATGCCAGTAGTTCACGCTCTGCCAGACGACCGGCGTCGTTATTGTCCTGGGGGTTGCCGACTGGAGGCAAAACACCAGCGATACGCAAGCGGTTAAAGGTGGTGTCGATCTCGCGGTTGGCTTGCTCTTCCTGTTGGCGCTGTTCCATTTGCTGCTGCTGTTGCTGCTGCAGCGTCTGGGTGACAATCTCCTGGGCCTTTTTAGTGGCCAAGGTTTCGTTGGCTATGCGCATCTCTTCCCAGGA
>JACCDR012028270.1_pt1 | contig 11510 bp, 7 predicted proteins | sample 7446431 | NCBI WGS metagenome assembly JACCDR01 (sample SAMN15323443, study PRJNA562643) | freshwater metagenome | isolation source: river surface water | place: USA:Blue River Watershed | collected 2017-08-17
CACCCTCCCGGCAGTAGCTTCCCGTCACGCTCGCAAACGAAACGCCGGTTTTCCCCTGTCCCGTGGTTGAGTCGCGAAGTGTGATTTCGATAATCTTCGAAGTCGTGTCCTTTAGAAGTAAGTTGTCGTAAGCCATATGTGTTTAATCTTCGTCCACCACAATCACCGACCCGCCTCCGCTGCTCGTCTGGTCACGCTGCAACGCACCGATGCTTGCGTATGCAGGAATCCCCGCCGATGTCGCCGGGCTCGCCGCAATGAGGCTGTAATCGTTTGCGCCGGAATCGGTGTAGTCCGTGGATGCGCCGCCCGTGTCTGTCGTCACGTCTCCGTATTTTGTCGCGGTGAGCCAATCGCCCGCATTGGCATACCCGTTGGCGTTATCGCGTGTGCGGTTGTAAGCTGCAAACGCCGCATTCGAAGTGCTGACCATATCAATGCCGTCGCCCGTGTTATCGGTAATCATGTTACCGACGATGCACTGGAGCACTGTGTTTCCTGTAATGATATTTATTCCGTCTGAACCGCCGCCAACGATGGTATTAAAGAGAATGGTAGGGGCTCCCGTCGTGCTGCTCATTGAAATACCAATCCCTGTTGATGCAAAAATGGTATTTGCGATAATGATACTGGAAAAGTTAGCAAGCACTCCTATCGCTGGCCCGCCTTTAATTCTATTGCCAATAATTCGCACGGAGTTATTCCCGGCATTAACTGCGTGTCCACCTCCAGAGCCGCCAGTGAGTTCAACATCGCAATCAAAAACAACCCCTCTGGCAACTGCGCTATTGATGCCGACTGCCGATGCGTTTGTTGAGGAATTAGTAACCCTGCATGAGCGTATTGCGCTGTCGGTTCCATTCGTCAACGTAGCCGCGCTTGCCGCACTGGTTATATTCAGAGACTCGACAATGATGAATGTGCCTGTAATGTTCAGTCGCCCTGTCGTGTAGGTAATCGTCGGGAAATTCGTTGTGACAAGCGGCCCATTTCCGTTCGTGCGTCCCGCGTATGCCGTATTCCCGGACGAATCGCATCCACGAATAACCACGGGAGACGTTGCGTTGCCTCCATTGACGAACGCGTCCGTCGTCGTCGTCCGCGACTGACTGATTCCGCATAGCAGAAATACATCCCCAGCCGTAGCCGTGTAGGAGCCTCCAGTTACCATGTAGTCGATAAACCTGGAAAAGCTCATGGCGTTTGCGAGGCTCGTGCCGTCCGCTGCGCCCGCACCTGAGTCCGTCACGTATCGGTTTGTCAGCGCCATTACTCCCCTCCCTCCGGTGCCGGTTCCGGTTCCGGCTCAGGGGCCGGTGGAGTGTAAGTCACCGTGCCGTCCGGGTTCGCCGTGAGATTCTGTCCAGCGCTCGCGAGCGTGGCGTTCATGCGCTCGGGAAAGTTCGCCGCGAGAATCCCCACGAATGCCGAAAGTTTTGCGAGTAATGCAGCTCCGTTTGTGCTAATGCGCGGGTCACTCCAGAATACCGGATTTACCTTCGCGCCAGCATCCACAATGCGCGTCAGATTCTCTTGCAAACACGCCGCGATTTTCTCGCCACATGCCTCGATGGTCTTCACTGCTTCAGCTACGGGGTCGGGTGGTAGGTTTACGATCATGGTTTTAGTTGGTTGGTGTCAGAGTAAATTCCTCAATCGCGCCGTGGTGGTCGCGCTTCGTGATCCGGCAGGTAAATCCGCACTTCGGCTGCGGTTTCTGCGCTGCGACGTTGATTTGCGCCGGAGCAATGTTCACCACGGGCGCAGGCACGTTGACCACGGGCGCCTGGGTCGCGGGTTGCTCGCGGTTCGCGATGGTAGCGATGGCCTCGGTGTGGCTCTTGAGCGCGTTCGCCACGTTGCCGAGCAGGTTCAACAGCTTCGGGTCGGTGGGTTCCGGCTCCTCGGGCTGTTCAGGTGCCTCGGGTGCCTTGGTTTCGACGGCCTTGCGGATGACGTGGGTTAAATCCTCCACGCGGTCCACGATGTCGGACAGTAGTGCGGCGATGTTATCCGGTTCAGGCATGGATACATCCTTTCAGCTTTTTCAGCACCGCGATCCGCCCGCGCAACGCCACCGCCGCCTCTTGCGCTGGCATGTCAATCTTCTCAGAAAGACGCCCGCGGCTGTCGAATAGGGTCACGCTCACGGTAGGATTGCCTGTCGTAGAAAATGCCGCCGTCGGTTGCGCGGTATCATTTGATACCTCCACCGCCCCTGTCGGCTCGCTACTTTGGCCCGAATTGACGCTTTCTGCTGTCGCTCCCGAAAGACTCGCGAAAACCGCCGTCCAGTCCGGGTTTTCCTGCAAATTGAAATCAACACCCTGGAAGAACCGCCAGAATGCCCGTGCGTACTTGCGAAGGTCGCGCCCGCTGTCCTGCCCGATTTCCACGAGCGTCCTCACCATGTCCTCCGGTGTGCGCACGCCCTCTGTGTAAAGCGTCGCCGCAGCATCCGCCGCCGCCGCCATCCGCTCCGCCGGCAATGGCACCTGCTCGAAGTCCGCGCGCGGCACATCCGCCGCCAGTCCATCGAACAGCTTCCGCGCCTTCTTCTGCCCTTCCGACATCGGAGCAGTGCCTTTGGCCTGCGCGTTGGTTTGCTTCACCGACTGCTGGAATGCCTCCTTGCTCACCACGTCCGCCGGTTTCTCCGGTGCCGCGACATCCGGCACGCCATCAGGGTTGGCGATGGCTTTTTCCGGTGCTACCTGACGCGCAGCGGTTTTCAGCATTTCATTCAGGCGCGCAATCAGCCTGTTTGTAAACTCAATGTAATCCGTGTTCTTCCATCCGAGCGACTTCCCGAGATTTCCAATCTCCGGGCTGTTTACGTACATGTTTGCATCCGTTGCGTCCTGCAAATCCTCAAACGAACTAACTGTTCCTGGAACAGTCCCGCTCTGGATGTCCTTTATAATTTGCCCCCAAGCAGCATTAACCACCTGCTCAAAGGTGTTTTCCACATTTTCCACCTTTTTCCGCACCGCCGCCACACCCTCCACATCCTTGATTTGCAACGCCGCCGCGATTTCCGCGTCAGTCCTGCCGTTACGGATGCGCCCCTCAATGTTCTCCACGAGCCCGAGCGCGACCATACGCGCCAGCGCCTCCGGTGCCGCTGGCTTTGCCACCGACGCTTTCTCCAGCTTCGCAAGCATCTGCACCACGTCTTCCACCGTCTTCGCGAGGGGTTCACTCTGTGCGGCCGGATTCCCTGCGAGCCGACGGAGCACATCGAGCACGTCGGCGAACATGGCGCGGAGTTTCTCGGTCAGCGTCGTGGTCGTCTTGCCGTCGAGCGAGAGTTGCACGATCATCCGCACGCCCTCGGCCGACATCTGCCACGGTTCGAAAGCGATTCCATGCAGCGCGCGGACAGCTTTTTGCTGGTCGGGCGTCAGTTCCTTCCAAAGCGCAGCATAGTGCGCCTTGATGGCCTGCATAAACGTCCCCTTCTTCCCGTCCAGCGCCCACCGCTCATAAATCGCCTGGTATTGGGCAAAGTGAATCAACTCCTCGCGAAGCGATGCCTCCACGTAGTCCGCCGCTTCTTGCGGTGGCATCCCTCGGGATTCGAGCAGGAGCAAAGCGCGATCGACGTTAAAATCCAGCGAATACACCGGGTTTCCCTGTCCATCGGCCTCAAGCCCCGCGAGGATCCACGCGCCGGAAATCGTGCCGTCCGCGTTTTTCTTCACGGGTGGCATCTTCGCCTCGCGGTTGATTTTCACCCCGAGCGCGCCAAACGACTTCGCCATCTTTCCAGAGGCGAGCGTTTTCCCGATGGTTTCCGTGATCGCCGTACGGAGTTTCTGTGTCGGTGAGGGTTCGGCCTTCGGCTTGGCTGGCTTCTTCTCCTTCTTCGGCTTTTCTACCGCACCTTGAACGGCACCTTGAGCTTTTTCGCCAGTCGGCGCAGCGGGCGCTGGTGTTTGCCCCGCTGAATCTGCCGCGTTCCCTTGTTGTTGTGGTGCCTCCGTGTTTTCATTGGTATCGCCCGAACCGGCGCCCGCGACCGGTTCAGCCGGAGCTATGGGGGCGTTCCCCTCGCCCTGCGGACCTCCGCCAGCGTCCACGCTGGAAATTGGTGACACCTTGACGCTCGCCACCTTCTTTTTCATCTTCGCCGCCCGTGCCCGTGCGCTCTTTTCCGCACCGGCTGCGTCGTCGGCTTCGATCTCCCATGTCAATGTGCCGTCTCCCTCTTTGCCTGTCGTCTTCACTTCCACGCGGAAGGTCGGCTGCTTCGCCGGAGTGGCATTGTCGGCCGGTGCCGCCTTGGCTTTCGGTGCCGTCTTCGCGCCTTTGGCTGGTGCTGGTTGCGGGATGGGTGCCGCATTTGCCGCCGCCTGCACCGCTGCCGCCACCGCTGCGGCCTGCTTCGTCGTCGTGCCTGTGACCCGCGTGTTAATCTGGTCGCGCGCCTGCGCAATCAGCCCGTTGATAATTCGTCCATCGCTGCCCGCCGTCGCCACCACGCCGTATTTGTCAGGATTGGCGAGAATGGACTTCCGCAGTGCCGAAGGCAGCAATGCGACGCCGGAATCTGTGATCGCCGATGGGAAATCCCCGAGGTCTTCAATCAGCCCGAGCCGCACAAGTGCCGTCTTTTTCTCCGGCGTCAGGTTGGCGCGTCCTTCGGCCACTGCCGCGAGGTCACGCGCCACCATTGCGCCGATTGCACGGTTGATCACCACGTCGCCGAGGTTGCTGCCGCTGAAATCCGGGTCGTTCGCTACGATCTTCGCCGCCGCTTCATTGCGCGCACCCGGCAAATAGGCGTCGCGCACCTCCGCGCCGATCGCCGCCGCGGCATCCCCGAGCACGGGGTTTTCTTCGAGGGCCGGAAAGATTGCCGCCGTCTCCGCTCCGAGCGCCGCCGAGATACCGCGACGGGTCGCATCGCCTACGTTGGCGAGTTGAGCGGTCATCGCGGAAAGTGCCTTGTCCGTCTCCGCCACTTTGTCGCGGGCGATGGCGATTTCCGCCGCATCCGCCCGCTGTTCGGCCGCATCGAGTTCCGCGCGGGCCTCGTTGTGCGCCTGCATTGCGCCCTGCCATGCGCCCGCCGCTGGTTTTCCGCCGGCACCCGATGCCACTGCGGATGCACGTGCGCCAAAGAACCGTTGCAGGGTCGCGGTCTGAAATGCCGCCATCCCGAGCCCGATGAATCCATTCACCATCAGTGACTCGCGCAGCCCTTCGAAGGCGTTTTTGCCGTCCATCGCGTTTTGAGCCACGTCCGATGCCGTCTCTCCGAGGGTCATCCCTACCGCGTTGCCGGTGAATTTCGCCGCTCCCAATGCCTGCGGCTTGGAAAGTCCGGCCTTGTTGAGCGCGGACAGTGCCCGCGGGCTCGATGCCATCGCCGCCGTCACGCGCTCGCCGAACGCATCGCCCAGCTTCTCCGAGAAGGCGAGTGACGCCGATTTGTAAGCGATGTCCGCAAACCGGTTCATTGCGCCCATCGCGTCCGGATTGTCGGCAAAGCTCATATCGGCGCCCATGATGGTCATTCCCGTGGCACTCGCCGCCCGTGCGCTGAGTGCCTTGCCTCCTACGGTTGCGCGGCCAAGTCCGCCCGCCTGGAAGAATGCCGCCAGTGAGCCGACACCCGAGGAAATCGCCGCAAGATTCGGCATTTGTTTGGCGATGGTTTCGCCGAGCTTTTGACGCAGAAACGCCCGCTTCGCCACTTGTTGCGGGTCGGTTTCGTCGATGGTGATACCGTCGGTCTTGAGCCACAGCAGTTGCCCCGCCGCCAGTTCACTGCTTACGCGCGTCATGGTCGCCTTGTCGCCCGCTTCGAGCGCGCGAATCGTTGCTTCCACGCCGGCCAAAGTGGATCCGGAGTCGATGCCTCCGAGTCCTACGGAAAAGGTCGCGCCTCCTTTGTTCCAGTCTTCGGAGGATACCACGCCGCCTGCTTTCCACTGTTCTTCCATTGCCGGCATGAGTTCGAGCACTTGCTTCACGCCGTTCTTGTCAAGTTGCCCGATGATTTCCTGCGCCTGCTTCGCTTCCGCACGCCGAATCTGGTCGGCTTCCGTGCTGCCGACCACGAGGTTGAGCGCCGCGCCGAGGTTCGCGCCGAGGCTGGACCCAAGCCCGAGCAGGGTCTTCGAAACAACATTCAGGTTCGGATCGTTCCAGGTCCGCTCCGCGGCTTTCATTTGCTCGCCGTAAATACGCGCCGACCCGGCAAGCACGCCGCTCCCGTGGTTGAATACCGCCTTTTGTGTTGCGCCATCGCGTTGGGCAATCAGCTTGTTCACCACGTCGTCCGCCGCTTTGCGCTGCTGTTCGGTCGTGGCTTTCGCGCCAAGCGCGGTGTCCAGCATCGCGATTTGAGCGGTGTATTCCTCGCGCGGGGTCTTGGCGTTGCGCCGTTCGAGTTCGGCCTTGAGTGTGGCAATCTGCGCCTCGATGGGCTGTCCCTCCACGGTGTCGGTCGGTGCTTTTTGCAGTGTGTCGAGCGTCGCTTCGGTCGCCGTGGTGCCGGATTCCTGTGCTTCGGCAATCTTCCGCTCCACCTCCGCCAGCGCAAGCCCACGCTCCGGAGATTGCTCCCACTTGGCTGGGTCGTCAAATGCGGTCGCAATCTCTGTGATCGCGCCCTTGCGCTGTTGCTCGATCGTCTCCACCGGTTTGCGCGCCTGCTCCATCGCCCTGTCGAGCGCGTCGAGCTTCGCTTGTCCCTGTTCTGGTGACAGTTTGCCAAGCATCACGTCCGCGGCCACGAGTTGCGATTCCTTGCGGATTGCCCCGATGCGGGCATTTGCCTCTTTCGCAGTGGATTCCAGCTTTGTCGTCGTCTCGGTGAGCGTGCCGGCGAGTTTATTCAGGTGCGCCACCTTTGCCGCCGCGGCTTTAATCTTCTCGTTCACGGCTTTTCCCGCCGCTCCAGCCGATGCTGTTAGCGCTGTAGCCTGCTCCTCGGTCATTCCGCCCGCGGTCGCCGTGGTCGCCAGCTTCGAGCTCGCCGCAAGGGTGCGCGCTTCGTCCTGTGCTGCGCGTAGTTCCTCCTGTGCCTGCTCCACCGCCGACTTTGCGCGGTCCTCGATGCGTGGCACGTCCGCACGCGCTCCCCATCCGCGGGCTTTCAGCTTCGCAGCGTCCGCGGAGAGTTCGATCGCGCGCTTCTTCTTTTCGAGGATGCTGCCGGAAATCTCCCTCTCGCGCTGGGTGGCCGCATCAAGTTCCGCTTTTGCGGCGTCGTAGGCTGGTTTTGCCTGCTCCCATTGCGCGCGAATGCGCTTGAGCGATTCCTTGCTGGCGTCGGGGAGCATGTTTCCCATCGACTTTTCCAGCCCTTCCGCTTCCTCCAGCTTCTCGCGCAGTTCCTTCGTGGCTTTTTCCTGTTCCTGCCACTTCGTTTTCAGCGGCTCGGTGGCAAGCTGGTGCTGGTCGAGTTCCACGCGCGCAAGGTCTTCCTCCGTTTTCAGGCGGTCGAGGTCGGCTTTCACCGCTTCGCGCTTCTGCCAATGTTCATCAGGACCGAGGTCCACACGCAGCCCGGAAGGTGATTTGTAATACCGGCTACCGGTTTGCGCGTCGGTGTGAAGGTCGCCGTTTTGCTCCAGGTCCACGGCACTGGTGCTGCCGTATTCGTCGCGATACTTCCGCACCGGCCTGCCGGTTTGCTCGTCGATGTAGGGGTCGCCGATCATGTCGGCTTTGTATTTCAAGCGTCCGTCTTCGTGGGTATCCGGCACGGTGGCGCCGGTGTCGTCGGTCTTGAGCACGATACCCGCCTCGCGCATCTGCTTGAGTTGTGCCGCCTGTGCTGCTTTCGCCGCGGTATTTGCCGCCGTCTGAGCAGCCTTTGCCTCGGCATCGGTCTTGCGTTGCGCCTCGCGTGCCGCGGCATCGGTGCGACGCTGGTTCTCGATGGCGTCCCGTTGTGCGTTCTGCGCGAGGTCGCCGCGTACGCGGGCCGCGTCGTCGTTCAGTTGTGCGCGGTCTTTCGCGCCTTGCGGGAGTCGTTCCGGACCCAGCGCGCCCATGTCGCCGAGTTTCTTCCTGCGCTCAAGAAACTGTTCGCCCGTTTCGTCCGGCAATGGCTGGCCGGAAAATTGGGCGTCAAAGGCGTTTGGATCAACGAGTTCGTCGAGTCGTGGCATGGTGTGGTAGCGGCTGCTTCCTCATCCTCCGTGCCTACGCACCGTTGGCTGGGGTTAAAATGGTTATCGGGTCACGGCGATCGACCTCCGCTTTTTCAGCGGGTCGAGGTCGGGCAGTTTCATCTGCGGTCCCTGTTTTTGAAGTCCGGTCCCGGCTTTCATGGCATTGCGGTAGCCGTCCATGATGCCGGTTACTCCCGATCCAGCCACGGCCTGCGCCGGTTTGGGGAGTTGCGGAGTGGAAAAGCCCGAGCCGTATTTGCCCACGATGCTTTTGGTATTGTCCGCGAAGTCCTCGCGCACGCTGGCACCGGTCGGGAATGTGGCCTTCACGGCTGCGGTGCCGCGGGCACGCTGACGCGCCTTTTCCGCATCCACTGCGGAACGCACCTGCATCAACGTATCGTTCTGCGCCCTTGGCGACATCGGGCCGGTCATCGGGCGCATGGCGGGCTGACTCTTGTTCGTCTTGAAGTAGTCGAGCCCTTCGCCGCCGGTCATCGGACGCCCCACGCGAAACGCATCGCGCGTGATTGGTGGGGTGGTCACGGTGTTGCCGGTCAATGAGTCCTGCCCTCCAAGCACCTCGCCATTCATGCCGATGTGAGCCGCCCGCAGTCGGAGATTGCGGGCGGATGGTGTTCGGGCGTCAATCGTGCGTTTCATGGTGGTGTTTCAAATTGGTTGCGCGGACCGGACTCGAACCGGCGACCTCCAGGTTATGAGCCTAGCGAGCTACCAACTGCTCTACCGCGACGGGGAGGGTGTTATCCCGTCCCGGTGCGTTTCGCAACCCTATTTTGCACGGTCCTCTGTGATTTTTTTACAGAGGGAGGCTCGATGGGTCATCCCCTTCCGTGTTTACCCTTGCCGTGTAGGGTGGTTGCGGTGTATCCGTCTCACCATGCCCGTCAAAAAGAAGCGCAAGCCGGGCACTTCGAGCTCGCCGACCGGCGGGCCGCGAGTCAACCGGGCACTGCGCAAACTCCAGCAAGCAGAAGTAGTTCGGCTCAGGAGCAGGGAATGTCTCACATTTCAGGCCTGCGCCGAGCGTATCGGTATTTCCCTCGAACTGGCTTTCAAACTTTGGAATGAGTATTGGGAATTAGAGTTTCCGCATATCCACGAGGAGGCGGACAAAGTGCGGAGGATACAGTTGGAGCGATTGGAGCGGACTCAGTTGCAGTGCATGGTGATGCTCGAACCCAAAATCAAAGTCATTACGGAGGATCCTACAGGTGCCACCGTGGAACTGGCGGAGTTCGAGAAGATCGCGAAGATGACCCGCTCAATTGTGTCGGCCGCACAGGAAATCTCCAAGCTGGCCGGCGCTTACAAGCCCGTGGAAATGAACCTGAACAGTGGAACGCTCCCGCTTGCCGAGTTCCTTGCGGCCGCGGAGAAAACCAAGCTGCCCGGTGAAAAGGCCTAAGCTCGCCCCTCCCGCATCGGTCCCGGCGCGGATCCAGTCGGCTACTTGGCACATGGAGAACTGCGTTGCGTGGGCGGATGACGACGCCCATCTTTGGGGCGGTCCTCTGGCTCAACGGTGTATGTCGCCCGAGGATGCCGAGCGAGCGCTTTGTCCGCAGGCCAATACGCTCCAGCTTCGCATTCAGCGGGCCGTAGAGTGGTGCAACGCGCAAAATATCCCCGCGCGCATTATCGTGCTGAAAGGTCGTCGTTCCGGTTCGTCACTGTATTGCACGAAGCTCTTTGACCTCGAATGCCGGAAACGGGCCGGCACAAAGGGGATTATCATGGGCGACGAATACGATCGTTCGGATGAGTTGCTTCACATGGCTACCGAGTTCGCCAAGTCCGACGTGGCTCCGTGGGGGTTCGGGGTGGAAAGCACGGATATGGTGCTGCGATACGGGAACAAGAGCCGGTTGAAGAAGGACACCGCCCTCGACCCCAATGCGGGCCGTGGTGCCGGATACCGGCTCGGGCTATTTTCGGAGGCTGCTCACTATCCGAGCGGTGGGGCTCGCGATGCGAAGCGGTTGATGAAGGCCACGCTCCTCACGATCCCAAAAAAGCCCGGAACGATCGTCATTGCGGAAAGCACGGCAAACGGTCCGGAGGGATGGTTTGCGGAGACGTGGAGGAACGCAGCCTGGCCGGAATACGATGATTATTGGCGGAAATGGGAGGATGGGGCCGCAGGGAAGCGCGATGTGCTTTGGCTGCGGGTGTTCGCGGCGTGGTTCGAAATCCCGCGCAATGCCATTCCCTGCACCACTGCCGAGGAGAAAGACATTCAGCGCACGCTGACGAATAGCGAAAAGTTCGGTGTGTCAACCTATGGGTGGACGCCCGCGCAAATCAAATGGCGGCGTCAAATCATCGCAAACGACTTGAGCGGGAACGAAGACGACTTCGACCAGGAGTATCCGCATTCGCCAGAGTCGGCTTTTGTGAAGACCGGACGCCCCGCGTTCAACAAGGATTCCTTGATGATCATGCGCCAGCAGGCGCAGCGCGCGCAAGATAAGTGGATGATTGGCGAACTGGTCCCGCAGGGCGCAAGTCGAAAACAAATCCTCGATGGCGACGTGTCAAATCTCCGCGTGCAGTTCCGCGCGACGCCACCGGAACAGGCGTGGTTTGCGATGATCGAGCCGCCGACCGATGGGTTTTCTTACATTTTCCCCGTGGATCCCGCCAGTGAAGCGGAAGTCACCGACGGCACCGGCGACCTTGATCGCATGAGTATGCTCGTGCTACGGTCCAGCTACCGGCGCGTGGTGGCGGGCGGACGCATCATCGAGCAAAAGCCCCGACTCGCCGCGCGCGTGATGTGGGACATGATGGACACCCACCCGAGCGCCGACGATACCACGCTTATGGCCGCGCTCGTGTCCGCGTTCTACGGAAACCCGGTAATTCCCGTGGAAACGAATAAGGGAGAGTGGGTCATCGCCGCCTTCCGGCGCGCAAGGCTGAACCTTTACCGCACACAAGCCAGCGTGCGCGATGTGAAGCAAACGACCCTGACCAAGCTCGGCTTTTACACCACGGAGGAAACCCGCGGTATTCTGGTAAAGACCCTGCAAAACGCCATCCACGGCACGGAGTTTGAAACCTACGACGGCACCGGAGTTAAAGAGCCAGCCGTGGAAATCGAAGACCTGCACACCATCACGGAGCTTGAGCAGTTTGTTCGCGACAAAAAAGGCAAATACAAAGCCGCATCCGGGCACCATGACGACGATGTTCTCTGTCTCGGCATGGGACTTTACCTCATGCCCTCCGCCACCCTCTACCGCGCCCCTAAAAGAAAGCGCGGAATGCTCACGTAGTCAGCGCGTTGGAGTAAATCATCCAGATTCGTATTAGACGAACGGTTATAGTGAATCTGTCGTAGAAACCTTGTTC
>JACCDR011800065.1_pt1 | contig 11505 bp, 6 predicted proteins | sample 7446431 | NCBI WGS metagenome assembly JACCDR01 (sample SAMN15323443, study PRJNA562643) | freshwater metagenome | isolation source: river surface water | place: USA:Blue River Watershed | collected 2017-08-17
ACAAGCTGGTGGACCAACTGGTGGATGCGGGCGTCATCAAAACCTTGCCCGACCTCTACCGCATGGGTTTTACCGCCTTGGTGAACCTTGAACGCATGGCCGAAAAGTCAGCCAACAACGTGCTGCTCAGCATTGAAAAGTCCAAGCAAACCACGCTGCCACGCTTTTTGTTTGGCCTGGGCATTCGCCATGTGGGCGAGGCTACGGCCAAAGAGTTGGCTCGCCACTTCGGCAAGATGGACGCCATCATGGACGCCACGCTGGATCAACTGCTGCAAGTGACTGATGTTGGCCCTATCGTGGCGCAAAGCATTCGCACCTTCTTTGACCAGCCGCACAACCGCGAGGTGGTGGAGCAACTTCGCGCCTGCGGCGTCACATGGACCGAAGGCGAGCCCACAGCGGGCGCAAGCCTGCCACTGGCCGGCCAAACCTTTGTGCTGACTGGCACCTTGCCTACGCTGAGCCGCGACCAAGCCAAAGACATGCTCGAAGCCCTAGGCGCCAAAGTGGCAGGCAGCGTGAGCAAGAAAACCCATTGCGTGGTGGCCGGGGCAGAGGCTGGCAGCAAGCTCGACAAGGCGCAAGAGCTGGGCATCAAGGTGCTAGACGAAGCAGGGCTCTTGGCATTGGTGGCCGAGTGCGGCGGTGCTGCGCCCGGCGCAGCTTGAGGGAAACACAGTGGCTGTTTGCGAGATTTTGAAAATGGGCGATCCCCGCCTGCTGCGTGTGGCCCAGGCAGTCACCGCCTTCAACACGCCCGAGTTGCATGCGTTGCTCAAAGACCTGGACGACACCATGCAAGCCGCCAATGGCGCAGGCCTCGCCGCGCCACAAATTGGTGTCGATTTGCAAGTGGTGGTGTTTGGTTCGGGCGAGATCAACCCACGCTACCCCGATGCGCCGGTGGTGCCTTACACCGTGCTCATCAACCCCGTACTCACCCCGATTGGGGATGAGGAAGAAGAGGGCTGGGAAGGTTGCTTATCCGTGCCGGGATTGCGCGGCGTTGTGCCACGTTTCAAACATTTGCGTTACCAAGGCTTTGACGAAAAAGGCAACCCGATTGACCGCACGGTAGAGGGCTTTCATGCGCGGGTGGTTCAACACGAATGCGATCACCTGATTGGCAAGCTGTACCCCATGCGGGTGCGTGACTTCTCGCGCTTTGGCTATACCGAGGTGTTGTTTCCGGGCTTGGATGACGCAGAAGATTAAGCCTGCAAGGCCGCTAGCAGCTCTGTCTCAATCTCCAACTGCGCTTTGTTTTGCTGCAAAGCCGCACCGTCAATCAAGAAGGTGTCTTCCACCCGCTCGCCCAAGGTGCTGATTTTGGCCAGTAGCAAGTTGACCTTGTGGTTGGCCAACACACGCGCCACGCTGTAGAGCAAGCCCACACGGTCGCTGGCACTGATGCTGAGCAACCACTTTTGTGCACGCTCGTCTGGCTGCAGGGTCACACGCGGTGCGATGGGGAAGCTCTTGACGCGGCGGGAGACACGGCCTTTCCCAACCGCGGGCAAAGGCTTGGCCTGCGTGATCGCTTCAGTCAAACCGCTTTCCACCATGTTGATGAGGTTGCGGTAATGCTCCTCAAAGTGCCCGCTGATGACTTGGAAGGTATCCAACGCGTAGCCGTTGGTGGCAGTGTGGACCTTGGCGTCCCAAATGTTGAAGCCCGCTTGGTCAAAGTAGCCACAAATGCGGGCAAACAAATCGGGCTGGTCAGGCGAATACACCATGACCTGCAAGCCTTCGCCCACGGGCGACAAGCGTGCACGCACGGTCACGCCCACAGGTTTGTCTTGCGACTTGGCCACCGACAAGCTGCGCGAGAGCTGGCGGGTGTGCCACGCAATGTCAGCCGCATCGTGGCGCATGAAGTAGCCCACATCCAAGGTTTCCCACAAATCTTTATGGGCCTCAAAAGGCAAGGCGTACAAGGCGAGCATGGTGAGGGCTTCGGTCTTGCGTTGCTCCACTGCTGCATCGGCGTCGGGGGCACGGCCACCCAGCACACGGGCGGTGTAGCGGTAGAGGTCTTCCAGCAGCTTGCCTTTCCAGGCGTTCCACACCTTGGGGCTGGTGCCGCGAATATCAGCCACGGTGAGTAAATACAAAGCAGTGAGGTTGCGCTCGTTGCCCACACGCTTGGCGAAGGCTTGAATCACATCGGGGTCGCTCAGGTCTTGCTTTTGCGCCACATGGCTCATGGTCAAGTGTTCACCTACCAAGAACTCGATGAGCTTGCCGTCTTCTTTGCTGAGGCCATGGTCGCGTGCAAATTTGCGCACTTCGCCACGGCCGAGTTGCGAGTGGTCGCCGCCACGGCCTTTGGCAATGTCATGGAACAAAGCGGCGGCAAACAAAATCCAAGGCTTGTCCCAACCCGCGGCGAGTTGTGAGCAAAACGGGTATTCGTGCGCATGCTCGGCCATGAAGAAACGGCGCACATTGCGCAATACCATGAGGATGTGTTGGTCCACGGTGTAGACGTGAAACAGGTCATGCTGCATTTGCCCCACGATGCGACGGAAAGGCCACAAGTAGCGACCCAGCACCGAAGTTTGGTTCATCAAACGGATGGCGTGCGTCATGCCGCTGGGCGCTTGCAAGATGCGCATGAACATCTCGCGGTTGGCTGGGTCTGCGCGGAACTTGCCATCCATCAAGGTGCGTGCGTTGTACAGCGCACGCAGGGTGCGTGCTGACAAGCCGCTGATGCCCACGGTGTTTTCGTACAACCAGAAGGTTTCCAAAATCGCGTGGGGGTTGTTTTGGTAGACGTCGTCGCTCGTCACTTCGAGCATGCCAGCCTTGTCGGCAAAGCGCTCGTTGATGGGGCGCAAGGTGTGTTGGTTGCGGCTCAGGCGCTCTTCGATGTTGAGCAACAAAATTTGGTTGAGCTGCGTCACCGCTTTGGCAGCCCAGTAGTAACGCTTCATCAGCGCTTCGCTGGCAACGCGGGCGTTGAAGTTGCCTTCGTCGTCGTTGCCTAGCCCCAAGCTCTGCGCCACGGCGTGTTGCATGTCAAACACCAAACGGTCTTCGCGGCGCTTGGCCGCTAGATGCAAACGGGTGCGAATGAGGGCCAAGGCGTCTTCGTTGCGCTTGAGCTGTTTGACTTCAAACTCGGTGGCCAAGCCTTTGCGGCCCAAGCTCTCCCAGCTGTCGCCCAAGCCTGCGGCTTTGGCCACCCACAACACCACTTGCAAGTCGCGCAGGCCGCCAGGCGACTCTTTGCAGTTGGGCTCGAGCGAGTATGGGGTGTTTTCAAACTTGGCGTGACGTTGGCGCATCTCAGCGGTTTTGGCCACAAAGAACGCTTTGGGGTCTAACGCGATCGCGTAGTGCTTTTGGAAGGTCTTGAAGAGCTTGACGCTGCCCACCAAAAAACGTGCTTCCAAGAGCGAGGTTTGCACGGTGATGTCGGCCGAGGCTTCTTGCACACACTCGGTCACGGTGCGCACGCTAGAGCCAATTTCTAAGCCTGTGTCCCAGCAGCTGCCGATGAACTTTTCAATCTGCGCTTTGAGATGCTCGTCTTTTTCAGGCGAAGTGCCATCGGGCATGAGCAACAGCACATCCACGTCGGAGTACGGATACAACTCGCCACGGCCATAGCCGCCCACGGCAACTAAGCAAAGGTTGTTGTCAAAGCCTGCCGCATCCCACAGTGTGCGCAAGGTGGTGTCGGTCATGCTGCACAGCTTGTGCAACAAGTTGTTGACGCTACGAGGGGTGGTAGAGCTGGACGCAGCCAGCAGCAAAGCCGCCTTGTCCTTTCGGTACAGATTAGCCAAGGCGTTCATCGCGGGTGCTTAGCAGCAGGTGGTGGTCACAAAGTCGGGCAGGGCGGGGCTGCCTTCTGAAAGGGTCAGCACCTCGTAGCCCGTGGGCGTGACGAGGATGGTGTGTTCCCACTGGGCGGAGAGCGAGTGGTCGCGTGTGACGATGGTCCAACCGTCGCCCAACTCTTTGATGTCTTTTTTGCCCGCGTTGATCATGGGCTCGATGGTGAAGGTCATGCCCTCTTGCAGTGTTTCGCCAGTGCCGGGCTTGCCGTAGTGCAGCACTTGCGGCTCTTCGTGGAACACCTGGCCAATGCCATGGCCGCAAAACTCGCGCACCACCGAGCAGCCGTTGCTCTCGGCAAAGCGCTGAATGGCAAAACCAATGTCACCCAAACGTGCACCAGGCTTGACCTTGACGATGCCATGCCACATGGCTTCATAGGTGAGCTTGCACAAACGCTTGGCCGCAATAGACGCCTCGCCCACGATGAACATGCGGCTGGTGTCACCATGCCAACCGTCTTTGATGACGGTGATGTCGATGTTGACGATGTCGCCTTTTTTCAGCGCCTTGTCATTGGGAATGCCGTGGCACACCTGATGGTTGATGGAGGTGCAGATTGACTTGGGGTAGGGGTTGTTGCCCGATGGGTCGTAGTTCAGCGGCGCTGGAATGGCTTTTTGCACATCCACGATGTAGTCATGGCACAACTTGTCGAGCTGGTTGGTCGTCACGCCAGGCACCACGTGCGGGGTGAGGAAATCGAGAACTTCGGAGGCCAGCTTGCCCGCGATGCGCATGCCTTGTGCGCCTTGGGCGTCTTTGATGGAAATGGTCATGGATTGAATTATCCCATCCGCAGCTAAACACCTGCTTCTGGGGCTGAATTGTGTACAAAACACCTTCGGTAGCCACGTAAAATCTAGCCTTTGCCGACCAGCCCCAGTCAGCGGCCCGGCACGATTCGATTTCCGTCTCTTTCTCAAGGCCCTCCGTGTCTCTGCACATCAGCATTTTCGAAGGCGGCAACGCCCTCAGCGACTTCCGTATTCAACAACTTTTGCCTCGTTTGGCCGCAATTGCGCCCAGCATTCAAGGCCTGAGTGCCCGCCATGTGCACTTGGTCGCCAGCGTCGACGCGCTGAGTGCCGAGCAGCAAACCACCTTGGCCGCTTTGCTGACCTACGGCGAGCCTGCCCACGGCAGCCAAGACGGTGTGTTGCTGGTGGTCACGCCCCGCATGGGCACGGTGTCGCCTTGGGCGTCAAAGGCCACCGATATTGCACACAACTGCGGTTTGCCCATCAAACGCGTGGAGCGCATCACCGAGTTTCGTGTGCAGCTCAAAGACGGCTTGCTGAGCAAAGCCACGCTGAGTCCCGAGCAACTCGCTCAAGTGGCCGACTTGTTGCACGACCGCATGACCGAGTCCGTCATGCCCACGCGTGACGAGGCCTTGGGCCTGTTTACCGAACTGCACCCTGCGCCGATGGAGCAAGTGGACGTGCTGGGCGGCGGCGAAGCCGCGCTGCGCGACGCCAACACCCGCTGGGGCTTGGCCTTGGCCGAGGACGAAATTGCGTATTTGGTCAACGCCTTCACCCAACTCAAACGCAACCCCACCGATGTGGAGCTGATGATGTTCGCGCAGGCCAACAGCGAACACTGCCGCCACAAAATTTTCAATGCCGAGTTCACCATCGACGGCGAAGCGCAGCCTCACAGCCTGTTTGGCATGATTCGCCACACCGAAAAAACCAGCCCGCAATACACGGTGGTGGCGTATTCGGATAACGCCTCCATCATGGAAGGCAACGCCGTGCAGCGCTTTGTGGCCGTGAACAACGGCAAAGACCTGCCTCAGTACGAAAAAGTGGCTGCCACCAACCATGTGTTGATGAAGGTCGAAACCCATAACCATCCCACCGCCATTTCGCCTTACCCCGGCGCGTCCACTGGCAACGGCGGCGAGATTCGCGACGAGGGCGCGACCGGCCGTGGCTCCAAGCCCAAGGCAGGCATGACCGGCTTTACCGTCTCCAAACTGTGGGACAGCAAGTTGGGCCGCCCCGCACACATGGCCAGCCCTTTGCAAATCATGATCGATGGCCCCTTGGGTGGCGCGGCGTTAAACAACGAGTTTGGCCGTCCCAACCTCACCGGCTATTTCCGCGAGTACGAACAAGAAGTGGCCGGTGTGACACGCGGCTACCACAAGCCCATCATGATTGCGGGCGGCTTGGGCGTGATCGACAGCGAGCAAACCAAGAAGATTGAATTTCCCGCCGGCACTTTGCTGATTCAACTTGGCGGCCCCGGCATGCGCATTGGCATGGGTGGCGGTGCGGCCAGCTCCATGGCCAGCGGGACGAACGCGGCAGAACTCGACTTTGACTCGGTGCAACGCGGCAACCCCGAGATCGAGCGCCGTGCGCAAGAGGTCATCAACCATTGCTGGGCGCAAGGTGCGGCCAACCCCATCCTCGCCATTCACGATGTGGGCGCAGGCGGTTTGTCCAATGCCTTCCCTGAGCTGACCAACGATGCAGGCCGTGGCGCACGTTTTGATTTGCGCGCCGTGCCGCTCGAAGAATCAGGCTTGGCCCCCAAAGAAATTTGGTCTAACGAAAGCCAAGAGCGCTATGTGTTGGCCATTGCGCCTGAGTCGTTGGAGCAATTCAAAGCCTTCTGCGAGCGCGAGCGTTGCCCGTTCGCCGTGGTGGGTGTGGCGTCTGAAGAGCGTCAACTCGTGCTGGCCGACGAAGGTGCAGCCGTGCAGCCTGTGGACATGCCCATGGATGTGCTACTAGGCAAGCCGCCCAAAATGCACCGCGATGTCAAGCGTGTGGCGCGCACCAGCGCCCCGATGGACCTCACCGGTGTGAGCTTGCAAGACGCCGTGATTCAAGTGCTGAGCCACCCTACGGTGGCGAGCAAGCGTTTCCTCGTCACCATTGGCGACCGCGCCGTGGGCGGCCTGACGCACCGCGACCAAATGGTCGGCCCATGGCAAGTGCCTGTGGCCGATGTGGCAGTGACCTTGGCCGACTACCAAAGCTTCGCAGGCGAGGCCATGAGCATGGGCGAACGCACGCCCTTGGCCGCCTTGAACGCACCCGCCTCGGGCCGCATGGCCGTGGCCGAGGCCATCACCAACTTGTTGGCAGCCCCCATCGATTTGCCTCGCGTCAAGCTCAGCGCCAACTGGATGGCCGCTTGTGGCGAAGCGGGCGAAGACGCCGCCTTGTACGACACCGTCAAAGCCGTCGGTCTAGAGCTTTGCCCCGCCTTGGGTATTTCCATCCCCGTGGGCAAAGACAGCTTGTCCATGCGCACGCAATGGACGGACCACGGTGAGACGAAAAAAGTCACGTCGCCTGTGAGCCTCATCATCAGCGCGTTTGCCACCTTGGGCGATGTGCGCGGCACGCTCACGCCTCAGCTCAACGCCAGCGAAGACACCACCTTGGTCTTGGTGCAGTTGGGCGAAGGCCAGCGCCGCATGGGCGGCAGCGTGTTGGGCCAAGTGCTCAACCAAGCCGGTGACCAAGTGCCCGACCTCGACAACCCGCAAGATCTGGTCGCCTTGGTCAAGGCCATCAACACCTTGCGTGCGCAGGGCAAGATCTTGGCGTACCACGACCGCAGCGACGGTGGCTTGATGGCCACCGTGTGCGAAATGGCCTTTGCAGGCCAAGTAGGCGTGGCGCTGAATGTGGACATGCTCATCACCGAGGGCGACGGCATCACCGACAGCCGCGCTGAATACGGCGACTCGAAAAACTGGGCCACCCAAGTCAGCGCCCGTCGTGAAGAACTGACCCTGCAAGCCTTGTTCAACGAAGAGCTGGGCGTGGTCTTGCAAGTGCGCAACAGCGAACGCAACGACGTGATGCAAGTGCTGCGCGAGCATGGTCTGTCCAAACACAGCCACTTTGTGGGCAGCACACGCCCCGAGTCGTCGGCCGTGGACAAGGGCAAGGGCCAAGTGAGCGTGTGGCGCGACACCAAAGAGGTGTTCAGCGCCAACCTGCACGACCTCCACCAAGTCTGGGACAGCGTGAGCTGGAAGATTTGCCAGCAGCGCGACAACCCCGCCTGCGCCGACGCCGAACACGCCAGCAAAGGCGTGCCCACCGACCCCGGCATGCATGTGCATTTGCCCGCAGGTGTGTTGGACGATGTGGCCGCGCCTTTCATCAATGTGGGCGCTAAACCCAAAGTGGCCGTGCTGCGCGAGCAGGGCGTCAACTCGCATGTGGAAATGGCCTACGCCTTTGCCGCCGCAGGCTTTGATGCTTACGACGTGCACATGACCGACTTGCAAACGGGCCGCGCCCAATTGCAAGACTTCAAAGGCTTGGTGGCTTGCGGTGGCTTTAGCTACGGCGATACCTTGGGCGCAGGCATTGGCTGGGCGCGCTCCATCACGTTCAACCCCACGCTGTCGGCGCAAATGCAAGCCTTCTTTGCCCGCACCGACACCTTTGGCTTGGGCGTGTGCAACGGCTGCCAAATGTTTGCCGAGTTGGCCGACATCATCCCCGGCGCGCAAGACTGGCCACGCTTCACCACCAACCAAAGCGAGCGCTTTGAAGCGCGTTTGAGCATGGTGGAGGTGTTGGAGTCACCCTCGCTGTTCTTTGCAGGCATGGCTGGTGCACGCTTGCCCATCGCTGTGGCGCACGGCGAAGGCTTTGCTAACTTCAGGCAGCGTGGCAACGCCGCCAAGGTGCTGCCCGCCATGCGCTTTGTGGACAACCACGGTGCAGCGACTGAGGCCTATCCATTCAACCCCAACGGCAGCGCCGGTGGTTTGACGTCGGTCACCACCGCCGACGGCCGCTTCACCGCCATGATGCCGCACCCCGAGCGCGTGTTCCGCAACGTGCAAATGAGCTGGACCGATGTGAACGCCTCTGGTGGCATCGAGGCCTTCAGCCCTTGGATGCGCATGTGGCGCAATGCGCGTAAGTGGGTGGGTTGATCAGCTGCTTATTCGCTAGACGCATCAAGTTCGTCATTGCATGAGAACTTGATGCCTTGCGCTTTGAGCGCCATGGCAATGCCAAAGTACAGGTCGGACAACAGCTGACGTGGGTTGCGATCGATGTTGTTGAGCCAGCAGCTGACCTCAAGCTTGGTGTTCTCGTCGTTGACCGATTTGACAAACACCTCTTGTGGCTTGTCATCCAAGATGTGGCTGTGCTTCTTGAGCTCTCCCAAAATCAAGTCTTTGGCTTGCAAAAAGTCATCGACGCTATGCAACGTGACGGGGAAGGTGAAGCGATAGCTGTCGCTGTTGAGTGGGTGGCTCTTTAAGACCTCTTTGGTGATCATGCTGTTCGGGATGAGGTTGCGCACACCGTCTTCATCTTCAATCACTGTCGAGCGGCTGTTGAGGCCCGCTACTCGGCCTGAAATGCCGTTCACGGTGACGTAGTCACCCAATTTCAGCGAGCCTTCAAACAAGATGTAAAGGCCACTGACCAAGTTCACGGCGACCTCTTGCAAGCCAAAGCCCAGACCAATGCCCAAAGCACCCGCAAATGCCACCAGCTGTGTGCCATCGATGCCTAGGCTCATCAACACGGACATCGACACCACCGTAAAGATGAGCACTCTGAAGGCGCGACTCATCACCATGAGGTCGTTGGTCGGGATCGATTGATTGCGGCCATAACGCTCTAACGCAATGTCGATCAAGCGAGCAGTTTGGCCCGCCACGGTGTAGGCCACGACCGCAAAGATGCTGCCGCCGATGACGTTGCTACCCTTGAGTTCTAAGCTGCCAATGCTGAACTTCAAACCGTTCACAGCATCCAGCAGCGTGCCATACAGGCCCAAGCTAGACAGCGCGATGATGAGATAGAGCGCCCAGGTCATGATGAGCAGCAAAAAATTCAACAGGTTGTTGGGGCGCATCACATCGCGCAACACCCACATCAATAAACGGACCAAGCCCACCATACCAATGACGGCCGCTAACTCTTTGCTCAGGAGCAAAGTGTGCGGATTTTGGTTGTCGTTAATGACATGCACAACCCAACTGGCCAACACTGCAAACGCCAGATGCGGTGCCACATCGCGCACTGCACGTGCGCCTAAATGAGTGGGATTGCCTGTGCGTTGAATGCCTCTGTGCGAAATACGCTGCGCGAGGTGGATAAGCAAACCATAAGCCACGCCACACAAGACCAACTGCATCAACACGTGGCTGATTGAGGCTTGAATCAGAGCTTGATAGGGGTTGGAGATGAAAAAACCAAGCTCCAGTTTTCTGGAGAGTGCTTCGAAATTCATTTTTCAGCGAGATAACAAAAAATGAATTTTAAAGTTTTAATTTCAGATCATTGAGCGGCTTGAAGGTAGCGTATGCGTTGCTTGATTTTGTCTTGCCACACCTTGGCAATACCAGGCGTTTCGGCCAAGGCCGAGAACGCAGCCAAATCCGGTCGATGCTCACGCCACAGCACCATGGCTTGGTGTAGGGTAGGGGCGTGGCTGGCAGCCTCGTGCAGCACCAAGGTGTCTGTGGGATTGACCACGCCCGTTTGCAGCACGCGCCAGTACCAGCCGGTGAGCAGGTGTTGGTCGATGAACAAAGCCATCCCGTCTGCGCCAAAACGCTCGTCAATTTTCCAGCAGGGGTTGCGCGGCTGGCACACCTGAATGAGGGCGGAGCCCAGTTGCCACACATCGCCTAGGCGCACATCGTGTTCATCCAAGTCGGGCGTGGCGATGTTTTCACCCATGCTGCCGGGCTGCATCAAGGCCGCGGCTTCGTCAAACTTGGCAGCCAGCTTGGCGTAGTGGCGCGTGGGGTAGAGATGCACCGCTTTGTCCGGCCCGCCGTGCACACGCAGATCGGCTTGTTGATCACCGTCAAAGCCGTTCACACCCAAAGCAATCGGCGCTTGCACCGCCGTTTTGTACATCCCCGTGGGACGGCCCGTTTCGGGCAAGGCGCGTACTTGGCCGATGAAGATGGAAACCGTTGCGGTGCGTGGTGAAGTCATTTGCGCCTAGGCTGCGTCATGGGCGCGTTTTGTAAAACGTGATGGGAGATTCGGCCATCTCTTTGACGCGTTGGTTGAGCACCGACTTTTTCATCTTGCCCACCACATGCATCTCACACGGTTTGCAGTCAAAGCGCAGGGTAAGTTTTTCGCTGCCGTTGATGAGCATGAGCGGCTCGGCCTTGACCGTGCCTTGCACGCCCGTCACACCCTTGGCCTGCTTGGGGCATAGGCTCATGCTGAAACGCACGCAATGCTTGGTGATCATCAGGCTGGCTTCGCCCAGTTCTTCGTGGCTTTCGTACGCAGCTTCAATCACTTTCACGCCATGCTTGGCATAAAAGTCGTGGGCTTTTTGGTTGAAGACGTTGGCTAGGTAGGTGAGCGAGTCTTCAGGGTAGGTCGCAGGGGGCTCCACGGCGGGCAGGCGTGTGGGGCGTTGGTAGGCCTTCAAACGCGCAAGCTCTAGCGCGGCCACCGCATCGCGGCGCAAAGCGTTGATGGAGGATGCCGGCACAAACCACGCTTGGCTCAAGTTCAGTTGCAAGTTGAGCACTTCGAACGCTGTGGCGCCAAATTTGCCCAAGTTCTCGCGTAGGCTGGCGTCGTTGCGCACCGCGTCTTTGGCGAGTTCTTTGGAGCAGGCGAGGGCGGCTGTTGTCGTGTGGCCATCTTCGTCGGTGAGCTTGAG
>JACCDR010919640.1_pt1 | contig 11503 bp, 11 predicted proteins | sample 7446431 | NCBI WGS metagenome assembly JACCDR01 (sample SAMN15323443, study PRJNA562643) | freshwater metagenome | isolation source: river surface water | place: USA:Blue River Watershed | collected 2017-08-17
CACTGGCCAAAATCGCGCTCATTCCGGGCCAGTCCGTCGAGACGACAGGCTTCAAGGTCGTGGTGTCCGCGCCGCTTGCACCGGTCGTCCCACCTCGCGAAGCTTAGCATCGGTTGCAATATACTCGAAAGTTGGCAAGACTCCAAAAGTCGGGGCAAACTGGATTTAAACACGTGTTTCAAAATACTCGAAAGCTGGCGAGACTTGCTCTGCGGGGGCAATTCGGATTTGAAACATCGTTTCAAAACACTCGGAAGTTGGCAAGCATAGCGGCCGCCGCCAATATTTTCAATTTGCTGGACACGGCAAGTCACCCTTCCGCGATTTGCAAAACTTATGGAATCCTCGCCAGTGCTTTTTTACATCGCAAGATGTCCGGACGATGTAAAAAGCGAATGTCCCATTTCTCACTTGGCTCGTATTTATTTTCCGCTGACCGAAAAGGGTCTCACATGTCGACTTCGACCGGAGCTCGTGCCGGGAGCAGGCGGAGGCTGTGAGTGTACGCGCGCTCCAGCTGCTCAGCAAACGCTTCGTTATCAAACCCGTCAAGGCGCGTTACGATGCCCGTGGGTGAGATCCACAACACAACCCACAGACTGGTCTCTTGGTCGCGGGATGCTTCAGTGTTCTTGACCTGGCCAGCACAAACGGCTGCGTAGTTCGCGTTTTCTGACACGTGGGCAAACTGGTCGCCGCGCGTTCCTTCGTCGGTCGGAACCTCCCACTGTTCTCCCTGTGAGTTTGACCAGCTCACAGCGATCCACACCCCGCTCATTCCGGTAAGAGCCCGGTTCAAAAATATGAACTAACTTATTTAGAAATGAAGAGTGCTGTCTTATGTGCACTGCTCCGCAATTGCGGGAAAGCAACTTGTCCCAAATGTACCAGCCCCGCTACGGGAAAGTGTACGCCGACGGCTGGCCCTCGACCGGGGCCGATCCAGACACGGCACCGGCAAAGCCGGGCTTTACGGGGTTTCTTTCCACGTACTGGCTTCAGCTGCTTGCCGGCCTGACTTTCCTTGTGGCTGTTGGGGCTCTTTCATTCATTGCTTACGACTACACCAACCGCTCCGATTCGCCTGCACTGGACAAGCTTCCAAAGATCACCAACGGAAGCGCAATCCGCGTCACGGGAACGCAGTCGGTTGTTCAGGTCGAAGGGAAGTTTGCCCTTGCACCGTACGAGGAGATCGAGGCGATCAAGTGCTGGGACCGGAACGAAAACCGGATCTGCGACGACGAGGAAAAGGTCAACGGAACATGCGCGGTGGCAAACTGCTGGAGCTACGGACCGCGCGGACCGACTGGAGCCGCCGGTCCAGTTGGCCCGACCGGGGCAACGGGAGCAGTGGGACCCGCAGGACCAACTGGGGCCACTGGCCCACAGGGGCCGACGGGACCTCAGGGTGAGATTGGTCCCCAGGGGCCGCAAGGAGAAAAGGGTGACACGGGAGATGTGGGTCCCCCGGGAGAGCAGGGACCGATTGGTCCGTCCGGCGGACCGCCGGGACCGACGGGGCCGCAGGGGCCCGCTGGCCCACAGGGCCCGGCCGGACCCAAGGGCGACACGGGAGATACCGGACCGCAGGGGCCCGAGGGACCGATGGGCCCAGACGGCCCGACGGGCCAGACAGGCCCGCAGGGTCCCCCGGGTGTCGATTCGTTCCTTTCTCCTGCGTGTTTCCCAAGCGGCACGCCAGAGATTGGGCAAGCGGTCGTGTGGAACGGTTCTTGCTGGACGTCGGACGTACTGGCATCTCCTGCTGCCACGAGTCTCGTGGTTCCCGTGTCGACTCCTTTCCAGATGACCCGCGTGAGCGACGGGGTTCCGCTGGTGCAGATCCACCAAAAGGGGCACGTGGGTGTTGGGATGGGTGTGGAACTCGCGCGCGCCAGGCTGCATGCTCGCCAGTTCGGCGTAGAGACGCACGCGCTCCTGCTTCTCGAGTCCCCGACTGCCTACAACGCAACCCTTCAGACCACGACAGGAAACACGGAGAGGGTCAAGATCACTTCGGATGGAGACGCATTTTTTGACCCGTTGAACGCTGTGCAGATCAGGTCCGTGTCTTCGGCGTATCCTCTAGTTCTTCGGAGTAACCACTCGTCTGGAGACACGGGTGTCCGCTTCATGATTGGTACGGTTGATCGGGCGGACGTTTCGTGGCAGCACAACGGAACGACTACGCGAACTTCCACGTCGCTTTCCCTGCGGTCGACTCGGCACTTTCAGTTCTTCTTCGATACTACTACTTCAAGCAGCATTTTTGTGCATGCAAAGCGCGCTGACGGGACGGTGAGACAGCAGTGTACAATCAGTTCGTTCGGCAACATTCAGTGCGGAAACGCGCAGCTTGTCACCCCTGGCACAGTCGCTCGCCTTTGGATTGTTCAGTATGACAGCAACCCAGGAAACCTGTTCCGTCTCGACGCCATCTATCCCGGAGGATACAACAGCACGTCGGAGACGATCACCTCGTACTTTACCACTATGCTTCAGTCCACGCTTGGGCGCCTCGACCTCAGGAGCACCGGACTCATGTCCGACGCGGCCATCTTCTGGACCAACGCCAACACCATTCCCGGAACACAGCCCTCTTTCAGGCTAAACAACGCGGGCGAGTTCCAGATATGGTCGAACACTAACGGAACCACCAACGCCACCTATGCGCTTACAGTCGTCAACCAGGTCTCACAGCCAGACGGCACGCTTGTCAAGGCCGCGCAGCTGTGTGGCGGCGTGAGGTGTCTGTTGGTCGAGGCGGGTGGCGTGTTCTTTGGGGCAACTCATCGAAACGTGGTACAGCTCTCGTCCACGGTCAACTCCGACCTGTGGTTCGTGGCCGGCACCAACACGACCGCGTACGGTAACATGATTTGGTCGGTCAACAGCGCCAACACGAGTACGCCCGTGCCCCTGATGCACTTTTTCCGGTCTACCAACACGACGGCTTCACCCAACGCGACTCTCTGCATTGGCGGCATGAACTGCGGCGGAGGCGTTCTGAGCCTGTTGGGTGACGACTACACGACCGGGACAAGGCGTGGTCCGAGCGATAGCCGCGTGAAACGAAACATCACGGCAGCCAACGCGACAATTGCGGCCGAATCGTTTTTGCGAGTCAACTTCTCGAGGTTCTGCTACAAGGAGGAGTATTTCCCCTTTGCGCTCGACCGCTGCGTGACCGGTGTGATTGCCGACGACCTTCAGCTGGTGATGCCGCACGCAGTCAAGATTCAGGAAGAGGGTGTGTTTGTGAACGCGGACGGCACGCAGGTCGTCGTGCCAAACCTCAAGACCGTCGACTACTCACAGGTGCACATGGCGGCGATGCTCACCGTCCAGAAGCAGCACCAGGAGATTAAGGCGCTTGAGGCCACGGTCGCTGCCCAGGCCGTCCTGCTTCGCCAGATGCAGCTCAGCCTGTGCCGGGTCGGGTTCATGGCGTGCCCCGCTGCGTAGAATCAAAATAAATCTGCAAGGATGTCCGATACAATTGAAACATTTAAACGGATGAGTCTCATTTTGCATTTTGGAATTTCTCTGTATTCGGAGAGAATGATGTTGTCGGAGAGACAACTTACTAACGGGCTGGACGATTTACCGCTTTTGAGGAACCAGTTTCCAAAATACACGTTTACAGTTACCGGTGAACGAGACAAGTACGACAATACCCGGCTTATTTTAGTGGAATATGAGGGACATATTCGTTATTACTCTAGAAAGCATCCAGACATAAAATTTTCAAGCACAGATTCCCGAATTTACAGCCGGGACTCATCTGGCAGAAGGTTAACATTCAAAGAAGCGGAAACAAATCTGGTTGAAGAGATTTTAAAAGGTGGGACTTACGAATTGTCAGAACAGGATCGGTCAGAACTCGAACTACAGAACAAGGACGCATGCCCGGAAAAGACCTAGAAAGTGTGTACAGCGAGCACACCGCCTACTATGTCATGAAACGCGGCGAAATTGTCTTTACTCATGACGTGAAGAAGAACAAGGCGGTCACACTTGACGCCAACAAGCTCATGCGCGACTACTACGGCCTACAGCGGGAGTGGGTTCCTGTGATTGTATCGTACACGCCCGGCGTGGGCCACAAGATCGAGTGCTCCGTAGTGGGAGAGGACCTGGAATTCGCAGAGAAACACGCGTGTGTTAGTCGCGAAATTGACGAAGACGCGGCGCTTATTCTGATCCGCAGCGCGAAGGCTTGATTTTTTCTCAAAATTAAAAGTACAGCAAGCCCAACTCAAGTCAATTGAGCGGAACTTGTCCACGAGCAGAACTTGTCCACGAGCAGAACTTATCGAGAGCAGAACTTGTCCGAAGCAGAACTTATCCAGATGTCCACCGACTCGGTTACCGGCAAGCACCCCGCGATTCGCGACGAACTCGACTTCCTTGAGGAGAACGAGCCCAAGCGTGCCCGCACGGCTGGACCGGATCGCGTTCAGCTCGACCTGGACACGGACTCAAACTCGGGCTCGGACTCGGGCTCGGACTCGGGCTCGGGCTCGGGCTCGGACCGCACTTCGGACTTTTCCGAGTCCGAGTCTGGCTCGGAAGTCGACGAGCACGAACCCCCCAAGTGGCTGGTAACGATCGCTCACCAGCTGGTCTACGTGAACGGGATGGTGAGCGACGACCCCCAGGTGGAGATTGCTGACCTGAAGCGGCATATGGTTCGCGGCATCACGAGCAACGCGGGTGTCCATCTGAAGTACGAAAGCTCCAAGAAGGAGTTTGCATGGATGATTGATACGGTCATGACCATGATCTCGGCTTTGAGCGGGGTCGTTTCGCGCGAGACGGTTTTGCAGACAGTTGCGACTACCCTGGTCGAGAGTTTGCAGAACTTGGAGGGGTCTCGGATCAAGAAGGACAAGACAGTCCGGCTTCAGCTCCTGCCCCCGGTTCCGCCTGCGACTTCAAGCAGGTCCTTCCAGGTAGTCCCGAAAGCGGACAAGCCCCGTGCCCCGAAAGCGGACAAGCCCCGTGTCCCGAAAGCGGACAAGCCCCGTGCCCCGAAAGAGGACAAGCCTGCGCCTTTCAGAGAGTACCCGCATTTACCCACCACCTGGAACGAGCTGTGTGCACAGGCGGCATTCCGCTACGACAACAAGCTTTGTGCAATCCCCGCCGCTGTTCTTGCCATTTTTGGCAACGGCCATGCCGGCATGCGGATTGGGGCCAAAGTTCTTCGTGACCGGATCGGCGCGGTCCGCTGCAACAAGGTGCGCTCGGAAGGGGTGCAAGAAGGAGGATCGGACCCGAAGAAGTCGATTCTCTCCGCCACCTTCACGGACTGGGGGAAAAAGCGCCTCATGCAGGAGGTGTCTCTCCGCAAGGACGTTCTCGAGGCACTCGAGAGAGATCCGAGCATGAGGGAGCGTTTCCTGGAGGCGTGTAAAGGCTCGAGGGACTACAGGTCACTTTCGGCCAACTTTGACGGCGAGTACGACTGGCCGCTTCCCTGAACTTTGGGTACCTTTTCTTTCTTCCAGTCTTTCATAAATTTTTTCTCCCCAATGGCCGAAGCTGCGCCGGTCGACGAGATTGCCGCGCTTCTGCGCAAGGATGCCGCTGAGCGTGAGATCAACACTTCTGCTGCCCGCGCATCTCGGCTTGAAAAGGACAGCAAGCTAGTCTTGGACCATGTGAAGAAGTGCATCTCCGACGGACGCTGGGAGTGGGGTGTTGGCGTCTGCATGATCAAGTGGTCTCTCTTCGGAGAAGATCCCCTAGTTTCTCTAACGACGCGGCTGGACAACTTGCGGAAGAAGTTTCCCGAGACATCTTTCGGGTGGACCACGATCGATTTATCTTGCGATCTCGACACGAATCAACTTGTTGAAGCGGTCTGTGTAACTGCGCGAGAGGGCCCTGGAACCGTAGCGTCTGAAAACTTTTAGTGCTTTTCAACTGTACCCTGTTGCTCGGTCAGCTGCACAGTCTCGGGCTGCGGCTCTACCTGGTCCAAAGGCCGGGCAGGAGCCTTGCGGACACAGCCGCGACACTCGGAGGATGCGTAACAGAGCCACATGCCAGAAACCAGCAGGAAACACCCAACTGCGACCACGATACCCGAACCAACCAGGGAGCTCTCGCTGTACGGGTCTTTCATGTAGATGACTTTTCCGTCAAAGTAACACGACTTGCGGCCTTCGTAAAGAGAGTTACAGTTCCCCTTTGTCTCTAGGGACTCCGCCGCTGTCTGAAAAAGGCGCCCCTCATCGCAAAAGCACTCGTACGTGTAGTTCTTGTGTTTGATCGTAAATACTGTTGAAATCTTTTCACACGCGACGTAACTCACAGCGTACTGTTTTTCCTCGGCCTCCGTGTTCCATTGCCCTCCGTAGTACCTGTCGATGAGACAAGAGTCCCCGCAACAGTATTCCACATTAGTGTCTGGAGAAAGCGTGTCACATCCCTCGCTAAATCCAAGCGGGCAGCCACATCCCAGGTACTGCTTCCGGGGACAGCGCGCTTCAGAAACGTTGCTCTTGACAAACTCGCAGCCAACCGAAACGACCTCGTCGCGCTTGTGCAGTTCTTCTGCAATAGTTTTCGACCCAACAATCAAAAGCGGTAGCCCGAAAGCAAGTGCAATAATGGCAATTATGATTTCAGGACTCGGTTCGTTCCTCGCGTACATTTTATTTTTGTCGCCTGTTAGTTGCCATAAAATGGATCAGTACTTGCGCGACAGAGTCCGACTGGCTGAGCAGCACCGACTCAGCGAGCCCGAGCTTGAGCGGCTCCTGGCTGATTTGCGACACGCACTCAGGGTCCAGTTCTTTGCAAACGCCGCAGCAGTTTTACGCATTTCAGGCCACATCAAGCAGTCCGATTCGCTACTGGCAGACATCCAGTCAGAAATATCAAGCGAACCCGCCACAGAGACCCTCGAGGCCTACGTCTGTTCCAAGTGCAAAAAGTCGTTTGGAAGCTATGATTTTGCAATTCATCGAAGAGACCGACTTTGCCAGAATACTGGCCCAAAGTCGTTAAGGTATGATCATTCCCAAAAAGAAAACTAGCCTCAACCCGGATCCAAATATCCAATGGAAGACGGATCCAAGATCCCGATTGACGCCCCGGCCATGGACCAGCTACCGGCTGGCCCCGGGCAGTGGTCGTTTATGCTGCGTCGTCGCGACAAGGCATACGTTTTCGATCGCGTCAAGGGTCGGATCCAGGAAATCGACGCGGACCTGCTGATGTGCGACTTTTACGGGCGTCACCCGGTTGTGGAGTGGAGTCCGATCGTGGTCACCTACACGGAAGGAGATCACAAGCCGGTCGTTGTCGGGAGGGCGCAGCGCGACAATATCTCTGAGCTCCTCGACTTCCGGAACGCGGACCACACAATTTCCGAAAAGCTTGACCCAAAGACCCTTTGCGAGTAAAGAGATGCCCTTTTTGGTCTACAACGGAGTTTGTACTCATGCCGTCGAACGTGCGGATCCCCTGCTCCAGGGACTCGAGTTTTTGAAATCGGCCACACATCTCGCTGCCGGTACGCGAAACTTTGGAAGCCGTGACATTTTCCCGGAAGACGCCTACGGCTACATGGTCGTTCAGGGAGAAATGCGGTTTGCAGGGTTTGTGCCTAACTGCGCGCCCGGATCTGCGTTCGCGGAAGTCGTTTCGATGCACGGACCCATCAAGAAGATCCAAGAGGAGCTGGACCGATTTATCAGGTACGCGTCGGAAAAGGGGTTTACTGTGGTCCTGAATGCTCCTGACCGTCCAGACGTGGCCTCTTCGCGTTTCTGACTGACTGGAACACGTTCAGTCGCTTCTTCTGACCAACCTCGAGCGGGGACGGCTCACGTGTGTCACAGTGAGGACTGAGTGCGTCCGCAACTTCGTACGTGGGTCTGTCGCGATAGCGGAGCGCCACGGTTGCGATGTGGCAGTAAAAATACTCGAGCATGCGGTCCCAGCCGATAAAAGACAGAGCCTTGATCACGTCGTAAAAGTCCGCCTTGCGCGCGGCAATTCCGTTTCCCCACAGTCCAACCACGTAAGTGGCAATTTCAGCGGGAAGAGGCCCACCCTTTCCGACGCGAACCAGGTCCGTAAGGTCTTTGTTCACCAGCCTGACCGGGCACGGAGGGCGGTACTCGACCGACTCAAGGGAGCTGTACTTGATGATCATGCTGGCCACGACCGCGAGAGCCCCGGGGTTTGCTGTGTGGACAAAAACCGACTTTTTGTCCCAGTTTGCGTGATTCGTAGCATTCACGATGTACTGGGAAACGGATCTCGCGTCCGCGAGCTTGATCTGGATTGGGCACGTGTGCGATTCCGACCTCAAAACAACCGTCGGGCCCGGTTTTTCGTCGAGACTCATTTCCCCGTAATCGGTGATTTTAAAAGTTTGACCGCCTTGGATAAAAATAAACGGGTGCGAGGGGATTCGAACCTCTGCTGCGTAACGGGATATGCTACGGGTCATGCCGCTAGACCACGCTCCCTATTTAATACGGGAAAGCTGTTTATTGTATCGCTATGGACCAAAGTGATTGGCCTGGCGATGGGATTTCATAAACTAGGCTTCATCCTTCTTGTCAGTGACTTCAGCGGAACCGCTCTCTTCTTTCGGCTTCTTCGGGTCGACAGCCCGGTTCGAAGGCGGCTTCATCTCGACAACCGCAATTGATGAGTGACCGATACTGCGGACAATCGTTACGGATTTGCCCTTGGCTAGCTCGGCCGCAATGGCCGAATCCCGCCTTTCCTCTTCCTTCTTCCTTTGAACGTCGGTAAGCGGCTGTCTGGGCCCAAACGTTCCCCATTTCTTCTTGAACGCGTCTGCCTTGGCCTCCAACTCGGGGCTGTTTCTGTTCCGTTGGTAGAACATGACCAGCTTGAAGAACTCGTCCGCCTGCTGACGGGCCTTGGAATCTTTGGACATTTGTCCGGATCCAGTGTGATGCAATTTTTTGCTTTTACAGCCCCATAAATTTGGCTTCGTCCAGTCACTTTTTGCGGAACTTGTCCTTGCAGAACTTATCCGGCAGCGGAACTTATGGCGGATTTGTACGACATTTCCGAGGAGGAGCAGGTTCAGCTCTTGGCCGAGGCCGTGATTTACGACTACGGCCTCAACCGGGACCAGGCCAAGGCCCTGCGCTGGGTCGTGGTGGAAGGCAACAACCTGTACCTCACGGGCAAGGCCGGGACAGGAAAGTCCAGGGTTGGCGCCGCGATTCGCGAGTGCCTGGCAGCCCTGAAGAGGGGCTTCGCGGCTGTTGCCGTGCAGAACACCACTCTTCCCAGTATCCAGGGCACGACGATCCACAGCTTTTTCCAGATCGGACCGGACGACACGCTCGAGGAAATGGTGCCGCTGGCTTCTGACAGCCCGAAGCGGGGGTTGATTAGGGACGCGCAGGTCATCTTCTTCGAGGAGGTTTCCCTTGTCTCTTCGCGGCTCCTCGAGATGGTGGACGCCAGGATCCGCGGCGTCATGAACTCGGACGAACCGTTTGCGGGCAAGCAGCTGGTCTTTTGCGGCGATTTTGGGCAGCTTCCTCCGGTTGGCGGCGCGCCTGTGATGGAGGGCGACCTGTGGAGGCGCGTGATCGACTCGAACCCCTTTTGCTACATGCGCCTGACCGAGGTCTTTCGGCAGAAGGACCGGGTCATGGTGGAGCTTCTGGACAGGGTGCGGGCGGGTGTCGTGACTGATCAGGACAAGGAACTCTACGCCAGTCTGGTCAGCAAGCCGGTTCCGGACTCGGCCCTGCGCGTCTTCGCCACGAACCAGCTCGTCCGCGCCTACAACGAGGTGGCTGTGCGCAAGCTGGCGGCCAGCGGGGCAGAAACCCACACCTACTCGGCCTTGGGCTGGTTCACGTCCCACGGCGGCCAGTACGCGCTGGACAAGCTCGTGAAGGACACCGGGACGATTCCGCCGCTCGTCACGCTCTCTGTGGGAACCAAGGTTGTCTGCAAGGTGAACTACATGACAAGCGGTCCGTACGAGCGCAGGATCTACAACGGCCTGCTGATGACCGTGGTGGGGTTCACGACGAGCGAGCCGCCCTCGTTTGGTGGCACACTGCCTTCTAATTGCGAGCCACCGATGCCCGGGCGGGGCCACGTGGAAGGTCCCGGGGTGGTGTGTGTCGTGGACGGCACAGGCGACAGGTACGTTTTTGGGGTTCACTCCTGGACCGCGACGAGGCGTGTTCCGGGCACTCTGGCCCCGCTCATCACGGCCGTGCGGCGCCAGATCCCGCTTGTGCCCTTCTACGCTTCAACGGGCCACGGCCTTCAGGGGGCGTCTGTCGACGAGCTTGCGGTCAGTCCCGAGGGGACTTCCAACACACCCGGGCTCATTTACGTGATGATGTCTCGCGCCACTTCACTGGCGGGCCTGCACTTTGTGAGGTCCAAGGACTGTGCGCGGATGCCCGAAGCCGCCGCCGTGAAGAACACCGTGGCTCAGATCGTGGGCGGCATTTTGGGCAACGCCGTGGAGGCCAACACGGAGTACGAGCACCGCATGGCCCTGGCGCTCGCGGCGCTGGAGTCTGACAGCTCTGAGTCGGAGTCCGGGTCCGGGTCGGAGTCCGACGAGTCCGAGTCCGGTTCGGGGTCCGACTCAGAGCCACCGGCCAAGAGGACCCGGAAGAATTAGAAAAAATAAATTTAGAATGCCCGGATCCGAGCAAGGTTCTAATAACGGCTGTGCGCGTTTTCTTGTGCATACTCTGGTTCTCTGTGCTTGGATTGGGTGTTTTTTTGTTGGGATGTACGTACCCCAGCTGTACACTCAAATGCTGTACAAGCCGATCGCGCACAAGCCGTTTGACTGCGGGTTTGGGTCCGACATTGATCCCGCGGCGAACATGACAGATCTGGAAGCACTGAAACTGGCACAAGAGTTCATTGCGTCGATTGAGGACACCATGAAGATGCGCGGAACCACGTACCAGTCGTTCAAGTACTGCTTACAGTACAGCGGACACGTAACCAAGGCCTTATCTATGGCTTCTTCGCCGCACATGAGATACGAGATCACTCCGTCTCTCTCGTTTAGCAGAGTTGATGCGTACAGGGACGCCTCGTACGAGAATCTTGAAGCGGAGCCGAAGCCAGCCGAGCCTGATTGTGACAAGAGCAAAACGCACACCAGTGCCTCACATGAAGAGACCGAAAAGGAGAACAAGCCAGCCGAGCCCAAGTGGGACAAGAGCGAAAGTGTCGATTGCGGAACCGGCAACGTTCGTATCCGTCGCGCGTTCCACAGCAAGAGGCCGAATCAGTGCGCCGGGTACGATCAGTTTGGTGACTGCACGATGATGCACGCCGTCTACTACCCTCCTTATCACTGGAGGTACGACTGCGCTCCCGTCTCTGACGGATTGTGTGTGTCCTACGCGGCCGACGGCAGGTGCCTCGAGAGCCACAAGACCGACGAGCCGGATTCGGAACCGGAAAGCGACGAGGACGAGGACGAAGAGGAGGGACCGAC
>JACCDR010789305.1_pt1 | contig 11502 bp, 12 predicted proteins | sample 7446431 | NCBI WGS metagenome assembly JACCDR01 (sample SAMN15323443, study PRJNA562643) | freshwater metagenome | isolation source: river surface water | place: USA:Blue River Watershed | collected 2017-08-17
ATTTTTTAATAATTGCCTGGGCAGCGGCATGAGCTAGTTCGTTGAAAGGTCCAACCACAAATTGATCAAAGGTGTAGCGAGGGTTTAGATTGTCCTCTTTGTTTATATATACATCAGCAATAGGAAGTTCTTTGTTTATAAAGTTTTGTTTTTCGTTTATCTGTTTTATTTTGAAATCGTCTTTAGAAATAACATAATGTAGAGATTGCACATATGGAGCGACGGAACGTAGTACTTTTAGAATAGAATGATGAAATTTATTTGAAAGCCAGTCTTGTACAAAGGTATTTGGTACACTGACATACACCGCTCCATCTTCTTGTTTTACAATAGTTGTATCTCGAAACCATGTGTTAAAGTTTGGTTTGGATAAATTTAACTCCATTTCAACTAAAACAGCATCCCAAAGTTTCTTGTTCTCTATCATAATGGTTACAATTATATCTTCGAATACAAAATTATAATACTTGTTAAAAAGGCTAGTCTATGTTAATAATATGTGTATAACTTTTAAATAATCATGTCTCAAACATATCAACCAAAAAAAAGAAAAAGAGCCAAATCTCACGGTTTTTTAGTGAGAAGTAAAACCAAAACTGGTAAAAACACACTCTTGCGTCGCAGACGAAAAGGTCGTAAAAAAGTAACTACGGTCTAACTCTTTTTATGTTACCCAAAAACAGAAGAATTTCTCGTGTAGATATTTCTTCTGTTTTTGTTAATCCAAAAAAATATCACTCATCATATTGTACTTTACTCATTTCTACTCAAAAAACACACACTGCTAGTCGGTTTTGTTTTTCTGTACCTAAAAAAGTAGATACATCAGCTGTACATCGCAACAAGCTTCGTCGGCAAGGGTATGCTGTTATTCGTTCGTATATATCACGTATTTCTCCCGGATATGATTATTTGTTTATATATAAATCAGGAGCTTCAAAACTTTCTTTTACTGAGATAGAAACAGAAATACTCAATTTACTCAAAACAGCCTCTGTGTTACCATAAAACTTATGTTTACCTCACTTTTCATACAACCTTTTTATAATGTTTTGATTTTTTTAATGGATATACTACCCTTTTTTGATGCGGGGGTTATTATTGTTATTTTTACGTGTATTATTAAAATACTACTCTTCCCTCTTTCGATTAGTGCTGCAAAATCTCAGATAGTACTCAAAAATGCAGAAAAAGATATTGAATCTATAAAGAATAAGTACACAGATAAACAAGAGCAATCTCAGAAAATACTAGAGTATTATAAAGAGAAACAAATAAATCCTTTTGCTGGTATTTTTATTTTACTTATTCAATTACCTATTATTATCGGTATATATCAAGTCTTTCTTAAATCAGGTCTTCCGGAAGTAAATACTGAGTTGTTGTATTCTTTTGTATCAAGTCCGCAGTCTATCAATATGTTGTTTTTAAATTTCATAGACATTTCTCAAAAAAGCCTCATTTTGGCGTTATTGGCAGGGATTACTACTTTTTTCCAAATACACTTCTCTGGTAATAACCAAAAACGAGTGGAACAAAAAGGAGATACTATGCAGGCAGAGGTTATTAAAATGATGACTACACAGATGAAATATGTATTTCCTGTGGTTATTATCTTTATTTCCTACGGTCTTTCTGGAGCTATTAGCCTATACTGGGTAGCCACAAACATCTTTTCTATTGGCCAGGAGATATATATACGAAAAAAGTATCACGAAAAAGCTTTAGTTATCGCTTGATACACCAGTTTCTTCCGGATTTTCTGCGTTTACCAAAGAAACACTCCATAATATTTTGTCTCGTTTGTTTATAAATATGAGATAATCTTCTTTTTGTGACAAAAGAGGCTCTATCACATCAATATCTTGACCAGTTTCTGTTTTGAGATCTACCAGTTTGATACTAATATTATTTTTTAGATTATATTTCCATAGACTGTCGGAGAACATTTCAACCCCCAAGTACCAACTAGTCATACTTTGTCCGGTAAGGTTTGTTTTTGGTACAGCACAATACGCGATATTTTGATCTTTTCTACTCCATACGCATTTTTCTGGCAATGTTTCTGGATATAAAGGAGAGGTGGTTGCTTTGCTTTTGAAAAACATAGAAATGTTTTCGTTTTGAGAAATAAAAATACTATTTTCTCCATTTGGAGAGACCGAAAGACTTAGGCCTGGTATGTCCCCTATGATTTTTGTCGATCGTCCTGTATCAAGGTTGATCGTATAAGCATATCCTTTGATAAATTGGGCTGGTTTGGTGTATGCGACGGCCGTTTTGGCATTTATATACTGAAAAGATAATTCTTTGATCGGACTTGACCATACCTGTTTGCTTTTTTTGTTGAACACATCGTTTGTGTACAACATAGTGCTGTTTTGGTTTTCAATCGCATATAAGAAATTTTCGCCAGACGTATATATTTGTTTTATTTGTGTTGGAAATTCGACGGTTGATACAGTAGCAAGAGCTTCTGGGGTGGTACTAGCTTTAATAGAAATACCTTGAGTATTGATAATCTCGTTATTATCTTCGAGTTGTTGGATCAGTACTCCATTACCAGAAGCTGTCCATACTCCTTTGTACACAGCACCCAATGTTTCTTTTGATATAGGTGTTTCTGTCGGTGAAAATAGTTCTATGTCATATGTGTGGCCGTTTATTTTTTCAATAAAACGGACCACTGTTCCCTCCTTTCTTTCTATAAACCCCGCTCCAGCCACTTGGTCTTTAGAAAGTTGCCGAACGATTGCTTTTGGATTAAATAAAGCCAGTTCGGGATTAGGGTTTTGAGTATCAGTGTTTTCAATAGGTCTTGTTTCTGGCGCAGCATTGTTACCAAAAGGCCAAAAACTAAAAGGATTTTCTGGTGTAGGCTGCGTCGTGTTGTTTGTTTGTTTTTGGAGAGACACCAGTACCCCTACCCCAATCAACAAGAAGATGATTAAAACAATAACGATGATAAAAATATTTTTTTTTGACATAGTTTGTTATTTTACTCGATATTTGTTAAGCCAAATAGCCACAGCATTTACACCTTCTTGCCAAGAAGAAAAATAACGTTTTTTACCATCATCGGTATTTCCTACATTACCAGGGTTGTTAGTGATAGACCCCAATCCTTTTGTACCAAAATTACTATCTTGCTGCATAATAGCCATCATAAGTCTGTAATCAACTGTTTGTGATCGTGCTGCTTTTAAAATCATATCCCCCGTGATTGGAGACCCTTTCCAATATTTTTGAATATATTCATCAATTTGTTTAGTGTTCGGATTGGAAAGACTAAAATTTTTAAGTTCGTTATTGTATAAACCAGCCACCTTTACTTCGTGTGTAGAATCAGTAGCGTATGGCCCTATATTATATCCAGCAATGACATATTCCCTGTTGGACATAGGATTTGTGTAACTCGCATCTTTTTTTATCATAGGAGATACCAAATCAAGTTTAAAAGAAAGTATTTGTGGGTTTATGGTGTTGAGTATTGCCCAAGCACCGATAACCAGCCCTAAACCATATAAGGCGTTCGTAATATAGTCTTTACCCTGATTTCTTCCTTGGATAGCGTCAGTGGTGGCATACAAAAAACCACCAAAGACGATCATGATAAAAGCCAACACCGCAGCGACGCCTATGGTGAGGTTAAACATACCAGGTAAATATGTAGACAAGTCGGCCGTACAGTTTTCCCCTACCCCGTTTTGGCAGGAAGTGGTGTTTGGTAGTGGTGCAAGTACGGTGTAGTCTTCCACCTGAGCAAAAAGAGTTCCTGGTACAAGACTGACCAAGAAAAAGAAACTGAGCATAATGTATCGTATATTAGTCATTGTCAGGTGAAGAAAATTGTAAAAAGAATGATGTGTCTGCTCTTTGTAAAATATTATTTTTGTTTTCTACTATCAGATTAATACGAGCTGAGCCACTAGTACCAGCTTTCGGTCTAAAGATCTGGCTTGATCCAGTATTTTCAATCCGACTATTGTTGATCGACCATTGGTAGGTCAAGTTTTCATCCTGAGCAGCGATTGAACCAAAAAAGTAAGGTACAGCCACCACCGTCGTTTCTTCTTGATTGTGAATATTTTTTGTTCCCAAGAGAGCTTCATCAAAATTGATGCCGTATGCTGGATCTTTTTTGTATAAGACAACAATTGGTTCAATCGGAGCAATAACGGTGCTGGCAGTAGCTACACCATTACTGTTAGGTGAAGATACTTCGACTTGGACTTCGAGGTTTCTAGATAAGATATCTCCTTGCATTGAAAACGTATTTTTACCGTACCCAGAATAGTTTTCCATCACTTCCCCATTCACAATCCATTTATATGTAAGGGTGTTTGGGTTTAGGTTTGTGCCTGTGCTGTTGGTCAAGTATGGAATAGCGACAAAAGTAATGATGTTTTGGTGAGAAAAATAGCTTTTTCCTTTGTAAAAAGGATGGGTGTAGCCATTTGTATACCACATGAGGTCTACAGTGGCAGGTCTGATACGAAATGTTTTTTGTACCGTTTCACCTTCTTTTGTTTTTACAGATACCACCAAAGTACTCAATACCCCAGCTTCACCGGTGGTAAAGTTAAAACTTTTTTGTCCGATACCAGTTTTTTCTACTTTTCCGTTTAGTGTATATGTGATGGTGGCGTTGTGTATATCCGTGGCATAACTTTGGACACTCACTGTGACGTTTTGGTTTGGTTTAGGGTTTGTTGGGTATAGAGAGATATCAATCGATGTCTCAAACACGGAGCCGAGCTGAGCTTGTGTATCGTGGGGTACACAAAATACAAATATAACAATAAAAAAGATGAGAATTTTTTTCATTATTGTGTATGTATTATATCACAGAGTTACATAAATACAGTTGTTTATACACAAACTACTCTTCCCTTTTTTGTGGTTTCGGCATCTCTATCGTTTGGTACATTAAAAATATCTGTAGAGTAAGTGCGGGAAGAGCTTGGATAATCGGTATAAACTCAGTCGCAGTAGTGATCAGTACTCGTACCCCTCTTTTGGCTTCGAAATAACTAATACCTCTACTGTAAAACCATAGTGCAAAAGTCATTTGGGCAAAGATATTTACACCCATACTCAGTATTTGCCCGATGATTGGTATAAATGACAGAATAAATTGTATACCATCAAACATGGCAGCCGTCATAAACATGAGGTATTTTGTTGTTTGGTTTATACTATGACTTTGCATATTTATAGCGCTAAGTCGGGATTATTTTTGTTTTTTTGAATAGCCAAAATTTGTGAAGGGTCCGATGTGATAATCTGATCTTCGGTGTATGAAGCTATGATTTTGATAGCTACATGCTTGAGACCAGCAAAAAAGATACCCTCCCCCACATCTGACTCAAGCAATAAATATTTTTCTTCATCGGTCAGACTAAAGACTTCTTGCAGTCGATCGATGGACGAAGGGCTCTGTTTGAGCAAGATTTGTATGGAAGAGTTGGTAATAATGGGTACACCGTACGGGGATTTCATAAAGTCGTCGACGTCTTGAGTGATGGTAGCTAGACCAAGAAAATATTTACGTCCTCGTTTTGCCAAAGAGAGCAAGAAAGAAGCCGTATCTTCTGATTTCATCATCCACCACGCCTCATCGATCACCAACAGACGTTTTTTGAGTTTTTTGCGAATAGTGTTCCAGATATAATGCATGACGATATACATAGCGATCGGCTTCAGCTCGTCTTCCATGTCACGCAATGAAAAGACGACAAAACGACGGTTGATGTCGATATTTGAAGGTCGGTTGATAAAACCAGCCCATGTACCACGGGTGTATTTGGTCAGTCGTTGAGCCAAAGATTCACCTCCTTCCATGCCAGAAAGGACTAGTTCGAAATCAGACATGAGTGGTGGTTCTATATTTTCAAAATTAGAATCGGCCGTAATATCCTTTAGCGCATACGTTTCGGTGATAGCTCGATCGATAATAGCGTCTTCTTCTGGGGTGAGACCTCCCATCATGATACGAAAGAGACCGACAAGGTTAATGATGTTTGATCGTAGCACGTTGGCAAACGATTCCCCTTCCCCTGGTACAGGTAGTTCAAAAGGATTGATGTGATGTTCGGAGTTGAGTGAGATATTGAAATACCGACCACCAACTGCTTCTGACATGTATTCATACTCTCGTTCTGGGTCCAGGACGATCACATCGGTATCAAACATGAGCGTACGCAGTATCTCAAGCTTTGTGGTGTATGATTTACCAGCACCAGATTTCGCAAAGGTAATAGAATTGTAGTTTTCTAGAGAAAATCGATCAAAAAGCACCAAAGAAGAGTTGTGGCGGTTTATACCGTACAAAATACCCTTGTCAGATGTCAGGTCAAAAGAAACAAACGGAAAGAGTGATGACAGCGGTGAAGAGTTGAGTTTGCTATATACCTTGAGATTATCGGTGGCTATAGGTAAAGTGGTTTTAAAAGCTTGTTCCTGCTGAAAAAGGGTTGGTTTGACGTACACCATCTTTGCTTCGAGAATGGACTTTATTTCAGACTCTATTTTATCAAGGTCCCCTTCCGAGTCTCCATATATGGTGATGTATAGACCCACATCAAACAGTCTTTCTTGGGCTTGTTGGAGCTGGTCTCGCAAGTTTTCCAGGTCTTGGTAGGCGGTATCAAGCATAGGATTTCGCACCAGTCCTTTCTCTTCCCGTAAGCTGATTTGGCTTTGCACTTCGGCTACTTTCTTTTGAAATGTTTTTAGTACCTGAGATGTCTCGATTGGACTAATGAAGATGGAAACATCAAATATTTTGTCCAGATTGATAATCGGAGCAAACCAACTTTCAGAAAGAAAACGTGGATATGAGATAACAAAAAAACTACGCAAAATCTTTTCACCCAAGTTTATTTGTTTCGGGGTGACTTCTAGGGCGCTAGGAGCGATCACATCTCTCAGTTCTAAAGTCGATGGATCAAAAACCTGTTTTGGAATAACAGAACTGATCTCTGGAGCTTGTTTTGGTTGTAAAAAATCAAATAATCCCATGTTAATTTAGTTTTATTGGTTTTTCTGTATCTCCCGGGTTAAATATCTTGTAAAAAAGCTCAATCACCTCCTCGGTACCCAGTTTGACGACGCGAATACCGCACCGCACTAAACCCTGCTCGACCGTGGAAACCCTTTGCTCTAATTGGGTACGGTTTTCTTCAAATAAGGCTTCTTTGTCCAAACGCTCTTCCGCGGATGATTTTTTACCAAAAAAAGGCAAACCAGATACTTTAATATTAACCAAGGCGGGATCATATGGAATGACCACAAAGAAACTTTTGGTCATAATATTGGTTGATTCGGTAAATTTTTTAATGAATTCAATGTACTCTCTTGTTTGTATCTTCATCAAATCATTCATTTGTTCCTTGTAGCGCTCTTCTAGGAGGGCTAAATATGGCCGTATATCTAGTCTGCGAGATTCTACGGCTATTTGTATTGGAAAATCGAGAGAGTTGAGAAAATCTTGAAATTGTAAAATGATAGCGTTTCTTTCGTCATCAGATTTTAGGGAAAAGTTGAGAGAAGAAGCCAGCACAATAGCCCGCATAGAGCCATCTCTGAGGGTGATGATACCATCACGTACGTGCTCTATTGGTACAAATTCTTGAGTTGCTTTTGGTGTGTTGGCCATAGTACTTTCTCTAGTATAGCAAATTTTTTGATATTACTAACGTGTTGTTCTGCCATCATCCCCTGTCAGTGGATTGCTGTTTTCGTTGATATCGAGAGACCAGGCTAATTCTTTTAATTTACTTTGTGACATACGAGGAACAAAGAGTTGTTCTATTTTTCTCTCCTCTATTTTTTCTGGAGGTAGTGGCTTATCTTCTTTTTTCCAAATATAGAGACGGTTTTTTGTGTAATACCCAAAGACTGATTCTAGAAAATCAACAAAAGGCTTGTTGTTTACTTTGTAAAACGCCAAAGCGAGAGACAGAGCGACAATGGCAGCGATGATGGGTAAAGCGATGTATATGTATAGATAGTTGTATACGATAAAAGACATGCCCATGCCCCCTGTCAGGTAAATGGCTTGTTTGATAGTCAGCGGTCCGACTACTTTGTCTTCTATTTCAATAAATTGTGGTACTTGATATCTCATATATTTTCTAGGCTAAAGGTTCTCTGTAGGGATCAATGGTATATGTGGGTGATGTTGTTTTTGGAGGCACTTCCGGAGTTGGTGTGGTAGGGGTTTCTAATTTTTTTTCTTCCTGTAGGTTGAACCGAGGTACATCGATTGGTTTTTGTACCAGAGTGTTGGTTTGGTTGGTGTGTAGTACGTGTTCCTCTCCAGCTTGGTGCTGATCTTCGTTGTGCTGAGGTGGTGTGTTACTTTCTGATGACTCAACATCCTCTTTGTGACGTGATATATGACTCAAGACCAGATCAAATACTCGCTTGTCGAGATCAATGAGTATTTGTCCAGTTAAAAGCTTTGAAATACCAAGATCTCCAGCGATATGGGTCGGTATATCATCCCCTTTCTCTAGACCTACCAAGGCACATGTCACAATATCTACCAAGCTTTCTGTTTGCTCTGGAGTCAGAGAGTATTTTTTAGCAATTTCTCTGGTACGATCCTCCCATGGCAAAGAAAAGATGATTTTTTTAATATCTTCTGGTAGTTTCTCAATATATTCTGTAATGTCGTGTTCTTGGATGTTCATATGGTTATGTTTTGTTATCAACCTTTTTGTGTCTACGCTTTATCGCCATCTTTTTTCACTTTTGCGGTAGCACGTACAGTCTTTCCTATCATCATACGATCTCTTTTTGTAATAGGGGTTTCGTTGATTGCTTGGATAATAGGTAGATTTGGTATGCCAAAAGATGTAATTTGATCTTTTACATGTACACCCCAACGTTTTGCTAGTCCAGCATCTTCAATTCTATTTGCATATGCATCCACTCGATTTTGAGATACTCCAATGACTTTTCGCTGAACAAGCATGTCATTTTTCTCTTTTTTGTCCTGCCCTCCAATTTTTGCTATAAGAGCTTCTTTTTCTGCACTCATCCAACTTTCTTTTTCCGCTGATACTTCATCAAACTTTGCTTTTGTTTCTCTATGTTGATCAACAAAAGATTTCAAATCATCTCGAGATTCTTTCAAACTATTCTTTAATTCGTCTCTTTTTGTTATAAGTTCAGCTTTCTTTTGTTTATCTTTTTCAGCCTGAGCTATTTTATCAGTAATTTTTTGTATCTCATCAGCTAGAGAAGGATCATTCTTTGCTTCCAAAGCCGATTTATCGGTTTTAAGTTTATCTATATCTGGTATTTTAAGGGTGTCGATAGTACTACTTAAGCTCCTTCTTTCTTTTTCTTGAGTTTTGACAATATTTTCTAATCTCTCTCTTTCAGCTTTGCTTTCGTTCCATTCTGCTTCTACCGCATAATATTTTTTACCAATATCGGTTTTATTGAATTCTTCAATCTCTTTATCTTTGAAAGTTTTAGAATTAAGTATTTGATTTGCTGCTTCTATCTCCACATCAGATACTTTAAGGAGGTTTGCTTTTGCAGCCTCTTTTTCTCCATATTGTTTTACATCCCCTCGACGACCTCCTTTGTTTGTATTTTCACCAAAATCAACAGTACTTTGTTTTGCAAAATTCTTTCCGATAGTACTACTTCGTACATCAAAACTGCTTTGAGCGATCTTGTCTCCACCTTGTAAGGCTTTCATGGATGCCCATTTACCAAAAGTACCACCATTCACTGCTTTGTCTTTGAGCCAAGAGCTTTCACTGATTCTGTTACCTGCAACACCGAGGGTGTTTCGGCCGAGACGAGCGGCTCCTCCCAAAACAGTATTACCAGCTATACTGGTGGCGTTGTTTATGAGACCGCTAATGGCTTTTGCTCCTTGAGTGGCGTAGTTTTTGGCGACCAAAATAGAAGCAATCGAGAGACCTATTACCACAGAAAAGTTAAACAAAAGAGACAACGGGCCGTTGTTGCCAGAGGCGCTTGCATTTGCCAGAGCTGTCGAGCTGATGTCTTGTTGTGGATTGACTAGCTCTAACCATTTTTTATGATCAAGATCGTTGGTAAAACCATTTTCAGGAGAAATAAGTGTAAGGATAATCCATGTCATGAGCATAAAAACGGCTGGAAACACTGCTTGGCCAATGAGCGACTCCCACCACTCGCTACTTTTTTTGTCTATATAAGGAAACAAACCTTTCATAAAACCGATCGGTGAAGTGGCTAGAAGAATGATAAGTACGATGTAGCGGACAATAAGCATGGCGGAGATGGCCAAAAAGGTAAAAGATGTAATCAAGAATAAAAGTGAACCCATGAGGCTGATGGTGAATAATTTTCCTCCAGTACGTTGATCTCCTCCTGCAAGTGCATCAAGTCCCGAAACTGACTCTACGGCGTTTTCTCCCCAAAAACCTTGGAGGCCAAGAGATTGTATGTATATATTAGATAGGCCATATTTAAATAAATAATCTTCTGCTTCTGGATCCGCGCTAACTATTCGGTTATAGATACTAATGGTAACAATATTTGAAGCGTCAATAACAATTTTGGTAAAGAATAGACTGAAGTTTATTAAAATAGATGACAGGATAATAGCAAAGATAAATCGGCGTACTTTGACGTCATCTCCTTTGCTGACGATCATCAGTATACCCTGATAGACGAGTATAAAAATGAAAGACATATTGACCAAGTCTCGGATGGTTTTCCAAACAACATTGATTCCCGTAAATGTACGGATATTGTCTGAGAAATCGATAATAGTCTTATCTAAAACAAAGTTAAGCAATATACCTGTGATACCAAGTAATAAAGCCATTAATTGTAATATAAAATAACCAATCCAACCAAGAATACTAAAAATAATATTTCCTAATCCAAAAGCACTCCATGCCATTTTTGCTCCGGCAAGAGCGGCTCCTGCTGGGTTGGAAATTGAAGTAAGGTTATTTTGTATCTGTGTGGCTCCATCAGAAAAAGTAGTAGGTTGCGCAAATGTTGCATCAACACCAAAAGCCCCAAAGAGTAGAAATGCTATACAAATGTAAGTGTATATTTTTTTCATGATTATGGTGTCGGGTTAAGCAGGGTTGTGCCTTCTGTGCTCTCTCGTTTCGGTACGACCTTTATGGTGCGTCTCAGTTGATACGCAGCAATACCTTTGCTGTTGGCAACGTTGTACGTCACCATATATGTTCCCTCTATATCAGTATCTACCTGACCTTTCATGGTGATGAAAGAAGTGATATCTCCTTCGTTGATATCAAATGCCTGAGCACCAGGTTCTTTGTATTCACTGCCCACTTCTATTTCGAAAGGGTTTGATGGGTTCATAAACATAAATGGTTGGTCTGGCTCTGGTATGCGAGGGTCCCTCAACTCTTCAGGAATAGAAGCGATCAGGTTGTTTCTGCTTTTTATGTTTTCAGCTCGAACTTCGGAGCTGACTGTTTGGCGACCCAGTTGTTCGGTAAAAGG
>JACCDR010153168.1_pt1 | contig 11501 bp, 22 predicted proteins | sample 7446431 | NCBI WGS metagenome assembly JACCDR01 (sample SAMN15323443, study PRJNA562643) | freshwater metagenome | isolation source: river surface water | place: USA:Blue River Watershed | collected 2017-08-17
GCTCGCTGGTGGTGACGCTGATCCGGTCGCTGGTCAGTGGGGACAGGGAGCTGTTCAGCAACGTCTTCACCGGCTGGGACCAGGCGGCCAGCGACATGCTCATCACCTTGATCACCGAGGCGGCCACCCAGCGCTGGGTGGAGTTCAGTGAAGCCGACGCCGCTGGTCTGCACCGCAACCGCGCCCTGATCTGGAAGCTGATCGAAGCCCTCGGCAGGAACCAGAACGCCCGGCCCCGATTAGCAGTACGAGCGGCGCTGGAACCGTTCCTCGATCGCCGGTAGGAGCAGCCATGAACGAAGTGACGGCGAAGGTGATCCTCGTCTGCCCGGTGTGCGCGTCGCCGGTCGACGCCGAGGCCAAGCGCGAGCAGCAGACCCACGAGTGCATCTCCTGTGGGCAGAGCTGGACCATGGTCATCGACCTCGACCGGCACGCGGAGCACGCGCTGTGAACGAGGAGATCCCCGGGCAGATGGAACTGTTCAGCCTGCCCGAGCCACCGTCACCGCCGTCCTTCGATCAGGCGACACCCGAACCCGGCGACCAGGGGTGCGCGTTGTGCTCTGAGTGCGGGAACGCCCCCGCAGGTCAGAGCGACGAAGGATCGGCACCATGAAGCAGCGGCTCAAGATGGGCGACGAGTGGGACGTGCTCTACGCCCGCAAGATCTACTGCTACCTCCAGCGCGCGGGCGCGGCCAGCGAGGTCAAGATCCGCCTTCGGCGCAGGTCACGTCACGACGCCCGGCGTGACCTGCGAGAAGGCCGCTGGGACTGACCGGTGATCCGCCGAAAATCCGACGCCGCCGAGCAACCGAAGACCGGGGCCTGCCGGTATCACCGATCGTTCCTGCACGAGATCAACAACCAGCGTCAGCACGAGAGCCGCAGCGCCGCCGACCCACACGCGCACCCCAGCACCTGCTGGTGCTGCTGCACCGGCTGCGCCGACATGGACTGGTACCACGAGGAGCCACCATCGCTACTTACGCCCAGTGGCGAGCTGCGGCCGACCTGGGAGAGATCCGCCGCGTCACCTGGGTCTGTGGAGAACAGCGGATACTCGTAGAAGAAGTCGTGGACACCACCCGACGACTGCTCACCGTGTCCGACCTGGACTACGTGAGCCTGCGGCACGGACCCGGCTTCGAGCGTGACGTGTGGGCGGCGGCGAACCAGTATCCGCTCAACCCCGGCGGCAACCGGATGATCCTGGTGCGCGACGCCGAGAAGATCACCCGCCATGACCAGCTCGTGGCCTGGCTCGGCCGGACCCGGCAACTACCCGGCGTACATCTGGTGTTCGTCAGCAACGACCACCACCCGCCGCACGTCGGCACTCGCAAGAACAAGCTGACCGAGTGGGCCAAGCTGCTGCGCGCCCCGCGAGGCTCGCTGGTCAAGTGCAGCGCCCTGAGCGGACAGGTCGCCGTGGACTGGACCCGCCGCCGCGCTCCGGGCCTGGACGACGACACGGCCCAGTACCTGCTGACCCGCACCGGCGGCGACCTGAACGACACCGCGTCGGTCTGCGACAAGCTCACTCTGTTCACCGGCGCGGTCGGCACCGCCACCATCGACCAGCTCTGCGAGGAACGACCGTCGCTGGATCTGGCCGACCATCTGCTCGCCGGGGACAAGCGCCTGGCCCTAATGTGCGTGCCCGATCTCAGCGAGCAGGACATGCACGCACTGCCCGCCCTGCTGGAATCCCGGCTGGACCTGCTCGCCTCGCTGCACCGGCTCCAGATCGCCGGGCACGGCTGGCGCGACGCCTCCGGCATCAACCCCTACCTCGCCCGGCAGTACCTGCCGCTGGCCCGCAACTACGACCCCCGCCGCTGCACCCGAGCCCGGCGCGTGCTGGCCGTCGCCGAGGACGCTGTCCGCAGCGGTGCGCGCATCGGAGTCTTCGAGGGACTGATCGCCCTATGGTGAATGACACCACGCTGCGAACAATCGCCACGATCTTCTTCATCGCGTTCTCGATCTACGTCTACGCGAGCGTGGCCTTGTTCTGGGCGAAGAGGATGCTGAGCACGACGAACTGGCTGCACAGAACCTTGAACTTCCTGTGGCGCTGGAGCAAATGGCCCGCGCTCGTCTGGGTCATCATGGAAGTCCCCTTCCAGATCATGCTGCGCGAAGACATCAACGGCTGGGACTACTTGTACGTCGTGCTGAGCCTGTGGATCTGGTGGTTCTACCGCAATTCCGGTGACGACGATCCGTGGGACCGGTTGAAGGACAAGGTGACCGAGAAGGTAGAAGAGGTACGAGGCCGACTGGTGGTGGTCCCCGCATGATCAAGGAAACCGAGGACATCTTCCGGCTCTATGTCCCGGAGTGGGTCATCGTCCACACGGTCAGTTCGCCGGTCAGCGCCGACCGCCCACCCGCTCACGTGGTCAGCGACGCCATCGAGTGGGTGAAGAAGAACCTGCACGGCCGGGTGCGTGAGTCGGACGTCACCGTTACCGCTAACGTCGATGACGCTGATTCTCCTAGCTGCTGCTGGGTCCACATCGAGGTCTTCAAGCCGAACCTCAAAGGTGAGTACAAGCACGTCGAGTCGGCGGAACAGATGGCCAAGATCAACGGCTACGAGGAATACACCGTCGTGCCGCGCAACTCCAAGAGCGACCACGAGATCCGCAGCTACGGGGTGACGAAGTTGTGAGCGGCTTCTGGCTCGGCGAGCCGGAGGAGCCACGGCGGGGACCCACGCTCAAGGAGATCTACGACGACCTGGGAACCCGCACGGATGTCTGCCGGGCGCTGGACATCACCGAGGCCCGGATGCGCAAGTGGCTGGAACGCCGCAGCAAGATCAATTGCCCGCAGCCGGTCAAGAGGTTCGGCCACACCGACGTCTACTCGATCACCGAGTGGAAGGCGTGGTACGGGAACTGGCTGGCCCGGTTCGACCCGGAACGCTGGCGCGACACCAAACGCCACGGCAGCGGCGAGAACTTCTTCACGTACTTTCGCTGACCGGGCCGCCGGACTCGAAGTGGCCGCCGACGAACCGGCCGTTCTCGATCACCGGGTCGATCAGCCGCCCCGGCACCCGCAGGCCGCACCCGGTGCAGGTCACCAAGGCCCACTCGACGGCTGAGGTCTTCATCTGCGCCCCGGCCAGGCTCCAGGTGCCCAGCGGCCGGGCCGAGAGCCCCCAGGACAGCCCCAGCGGACTGGCCCCGCACTCCGGGCAGGGCCTGGGCACCTCGTCGTTCGGCGTCACCGCCAGCGCATCCAGAAGTGGCCGCTGATGAACACACCGGCGAGGCAGAGCCCGGCCAGGACCACGAAGCTGAACCGCCACCAGTCGTGCTGCTGCGCCATGACCGCGCTCTGGTTGCCCAGCACGATCAGCGGCACCATCTGAGCCAGGGTGAACGCCAGAGATCGCCAGCGCGAACGGGGCCGGGCTGCTTGCTCAGTCACCTGCACAGCGTAACCGGTGCTGTCGTTGCGTAACCCCGGGCGTACCGCCGCGTTGACCCTGATGTATGGGACCTCGGCCGGACGGAGCAGGGCAATGCAGCTCGGCGGTGTCATCCTCGGCGCGGGCATGGTCCTGGAGCTGACCGACGACGACTACCTGTACCCGGTCGGAGCCCTGCGCTTCACTGTGCAGCGGATCATGGCGACCACCGTCAAGGACGGTGAGCACATGGTGCTGCTCGAAGGTGTCGAGAAAGTCCCCGAAGGGCCGTGGCGTAACTCCACCATCGTGGTCAGGGTCAGCTCGTTGTCCCGATGCCTGCGACTCGGGCTATCCCGGTAACACCCGATTTGCAAGCACGTTGACCTTTATCACCACGAACTGTCACCATTGGTGAATGAATAATCTCCCTGCCGAACCGGCTATCTGCCCGGCCTGCGGAGAACTGATCGTCATCTGCCGCAGCGGCTCATTCTCCATCGGCTTCGACATCCCGGCTCATCCCGACGCGATCACCCCCTGGGTTGAATGCGCGGCCAGCGGCCACGTCATTCTCGACGGCAAGATCCTCCAGCCCTGATCTCACTGAGTGTGACGGCTGGAGACGGCCGAGGCCATTTCACCGTGCGTATAACTTGCAGTGATCTGCTGCACAAATACTCCGGCAGCCGTCACCTTTCCATGATCCACTCGTTTAAAGGTCATAAGAAACTTGGCCCGGTGGATACACAGGCTAAACGAACGAATGTTTATCCGCCGGGGCCAGGCTCCGGTCGGCAGGTTTGTTCCCGGTCCGCTCGGCAGTGGACTGTCCCGGCGGTCACGAACAGTGAGTAGCTAGTGGTCCCGGCCCACGCTCACGCCTGGTAGTGACGGACCGTGTGTGCCGTGGATGTCGGGATTGGTGAGGATCGGCCGTATCTCGGCGCAGATCCCGTCCGTTTATTGCTACGTGATCGACAATGACCTGCAAGAAATGGATGTCGATGCTGTCGCCAACGCGGCGCTCGGCGTCCTGGAGGAATGGCTTCCCGGCTATGTGTACGGCCCGACCGAAACCCGGCAGTACTGGATCTGCGAGTACACGGACGGCACCTTCGGGGTCTTCCCCGAGGACAAGTCCGGCGACGGCCGCCGGTTCGTCATCTCGGTCACCGTCGAGGAGCTGACCACGTGATCGCTCGGGCCAGGCGCATCGCCGCCGACCGGCGGATCGTGGCTCTGAGCAGGTTCTTGGCCGTCGTGGAGTCCAAGGTGAGCACGTTGCGGCTGCCGGAACCGTGCCAGGTCGGCCCGACGTTCATGAGCAAGAAGTACCCCGGCGCGACGGAGACGTGGATTCGTCGTGGCGCGGTCTGGGTCATCGGTGGCCGCAACGTCGGCTTCCACGTCGACTTCTACTCGGCGGGCCTGGACATCGAGGCGTGGTCGGGAAAGGACCGGCGCGTGTCGGTGTGGATCGCCGGGGAGTACACCGAGGTCACCTTGAAGAGGGACCTGACCGTCTCGCTGGTCGCCGCCGGGCTCACCGACCTCACGCATTCCGCTGAGGTCCGCGACATCTACTCGGGGAAGAAATGACGAACCACTACTACGGCACCTGTGAAGCCTGGTCGACGGGTTCTGCGGCCCGCTGCACCTGTCCCGGGGATCTGGTCTGGCAGGTGGTGCGGCGTGGTCACCGCCGCTACGACGTCTGCCGGTTCCTGGACGGCAACTGGACCAGGTTCATGACGGCGACCAGCCGCGACGCCGCCATCCAGCTCGTCGCCAGCCTGCAATGGCTGACCTTCGAGGGGCTGCGCCGTGCCGGATGACCTGGTCACCGACCGGGTCCTGACCGTCGAGCACATCCGCACCGCCCTGGATGCGCTGCTGGTCGACGGCAAGGACACGGTGGAGGCACCGGAGCCGGTGTGCCAGTGGCCGCGCCTGTGCGGCCCGCAGGGCTGCCGGTTCCCGCGCTACGCCCGCAACGGTGACGCCACCGGCCTGGTTGCCAAGGTACTGCTGGGGCTCGGCTATCCGGTTCAGCTTCTTCTCGACCTGGACCGGGAGTACGAGATGAGCGAGGTGCTGCACCCGGGGGTGAAAATCGGCCGGTCCCGTAACGCAGCCCTGAGCCGGATCGATGAGCGGGGCATGGCGTTGCTCACCTACCTCCAGGACCGGCAGAAGACCGGGGTGAGCTGGGGGGAGTTGCACCGTACGGCGTTCGCGCGCAAGAAGCTGCTGCGCGGGCGCGACCGTCGCAGGCGGCCCTGGTGCTACTAGACCTGGAGTCAGAGATGGCCCGAGCCCGCGAGGGCAGGGCATTTACCGATGACGCGCAGTTCGAGTCCTGGTCGCGGATCTGGTGTCAGGACTGCGTCGTCGGGGCGACCTGCCCGCTGGTCGACGTGGCCCTACTGGGCCGTACCCCGGCTGCCTGGACCGAAAGAGATCCTGCGTCGCTGAATCGCTACACCTGTGAAGAGTTCGTCACGAAGGAGGAGCAGTGAGCACACGCCAGTACCGCGTCATCGCCGGTCCCTACCGGCTTGCGCGCCGCTACGCCGTGAGCAAGGGCTGGACCGAGGACGAGTACGTGATCGTGAGCCGCGCGCACCAGCTCGCCACGATGGACCCCGCCACCATCGGCAAGATCATCACGCTGCGGCTGCACAGCCTCAGCGCCCGTATCTGCGCAGAGATCCAGCAGGAGATCGAGAAGCTGCGCACCCTGTGGCCGGTCCCGCTGATGGCCGCCTGAGCACGAAGGAGCACATTCCATGCTGGACCCCATGACCGTCTTCCTGCACCTGGAAGCGTCGTGTCAGCGCGCGGGAACCGATGACGAGCCGGTGTACCTGCACGAGAAGATGATGCTGGAGCCGACGACGGCGCACATACTCGCCGAGTACCAGCTTGACGGCATCACCTACCGCTCCACCCTCCAGCAGGCCCTGGGCGCGCAGATGCTCGACCTGCTGACCCGTTTCCTCGCCGCCGACAGACTCGTGCAGCGCGGCGAGATGGTGGCTGCCCCCGGCGACCAGAGCCGTTCGTGACCCTCAAGGAAGACACTGTGCTGGACCTGACGCCCGATCAGCAGGGCACCATGATCATCTTCGCCCTGAACCACCTGCCCGACATGGAGGAGATGACCAGGGCTTCCCGCGACGGCGAGGACGAGGGCTGCTGCAAGGACTGCTGCGCGCCGTGCGGCGTCCTGCACGAGCTGGTCGAGAGCAACATCATCGACTACGTCGTGCAGCAGTCGTCCATCTTCGGCGACGGCGGCTGGGAGTGGTGGGTGGACGGTCAGGTCGACCGCGCCTGGCTCGGCCTGGTCTGGCGGCAGTGCGTCAATGAGGTGCCTGGTCACCGCGACGGGACCGGCGGGGTGCATCCGCCACGACCCGACGAGGTATAGACCCCAGCACAGAAATCGTTCCGGCGGCAGCAAACCTCCCCGGGGGGTCCGTCAACCCGCCTCCGCTGCCGCCGGAACTTCGGAGACGTAGCTCAACGGGCAGAGCACGGGCGGCCCCCGCCGCGCCGAGTTGCAGGTTCGAGTCCTGCCGTCTCCACACACCGCAGGGCCAGCGTGCAGACCAGGGCTACCTGATCCACGGGGGCGCTGGTCCTGCGGTCGAACCCCGTGAAGGATCGTCTTGTCGCACTCCGGCTACATCGACTGGCACCGGCTCGCGCGGTACGGCACCGACACCGGCCAGGGCGGCACCGCCGTGTTCGCCTACTGGCTCGTGGACTACACCCGCAGTGAAGCCGACGCCGGAGTGACCGTGCTCAAGCACGAGGGCGCGCACCCGGACTGGTTCCTGCACGCCGATCACGCCGACCAGCTCGTGTTCAGCGTCGGCGCAGACGAACTGGTCGCCAGCCCCAACGTCGCCGAGGTCTACGACACCAACCTCACCAGCAAACCGCTACTGGCCAGCATTTGCCTCGGCACCGCTGCCGCCACCTACCGCTCGCCCGACTCGGCCGGGTACTGGTGGTGCGCGATGAACGACCTGACCCGTCCCGGGCGGCGACTGATCAAAGAGCTGTCCATGCTGTACCTGCGCACTCCGGTCATCGTCACCTTCATGGACTGGCAACCGATGAAGTCCACCGACCCCGGAGCCGATCAGGACTCGGCCACCGTCACGGCGGCTCCGGGGGACAACACCCTGACCGCCGTCATGGACGCGGTCGCCTCCGACGAGACGATGGACCTGGACCCCGAGCGCACGGTGAGCGTCGCAGCCACGAGCGAGTGACCCCGGCCGCTGCATAGTCCACCCCGGCTCGCGGTACATCTGGGGTGAGATCACACAGCACCCTCGCCGAGGCCCGGCAATGGCTCGCAGACAACATCATCAAAGGCATCCAGTGCCCCTGCTGTGAGCAGAAGGTCAAGCTCTACCGCCGACAGATCAACTCCGGCATGGCCCGCTCCCTGATCGCCATCTACCTGCACGGCCCGGCCGGGGAGTGGGTGCATGTGCCCACCTCGGTCGGAGCGCGCAGCCGCGAAGAGGGCAAGCTGCGCTACTGGGGCCTGGTCGAGGAACGCATGGAGGTCGCCCGCGCTGACGGCGGCCGGGCCGGGTACTGGCGCATCACCGACGCCGGACGCGCCTGGGTCACCGGGCAGAGCACCGTGCCCAAGTACGTGACCGTCTACAACAACACGGTCTACGCCATCTACGGCCCGCCGGTCGGTGTCGCCGACGCCCTCGGCACCAGCTTCGACTACACCGACCTGATGCGGCCCTCGCCCACCCGCGAGATCCCCGCGTGATCAAGAACTACGGGCGCGTCGAGTCCGTCCCCGAGCTGCGCGAGCTGGTCACGAAGCTGGTCACCGACAACCGCCCGATCGGCTTCGACATCGAGACGGGATACCTCGGCGACGACCGGGAGAAGGGCGCTGTCCACCCCGAAACCGCGATCGTCGTGGGCATCTCGTTCACCAACAGCACCGACTGGGCTCGCTACGTCGCCCTCGCGCACGACGACGCCGACAACATGGACAACCTCAGCGCCGCCAAGCTGTTCTGGACACTGCTCAGCACCGGCCTGGGCGTCGCACACAACGCAGGCTTCGAGCTGCGGCACCTGTCCCGCTGGTTCATGACCTACCTGGCCGACGACCCGGAGTACGGCGAGCAGGTGCGCCGCACCAAGGGCTACTTCCCGGTGCGCTCCGACACCCAGGTCGAGGCGTACCTGATGGCCGAGTACCAGCGCTTCGGCCTCAAGTACCTGACCAGCCAGATGTTCGGCCACACGATGACCGAGCTGTTCGAGCTGTTCCCGGACCTGGCCAAGAACAAGCGCAAGTACCTGCGGTTCAACACCCTGGAGCTGAGCCCGCAGGTCGTGGACTACGCCTGCGAGGACTCCGTCTGGTGCCTAGCCATCCACGAGCGGTATTACCAGCAGGTCAAGGACCGGCTGCTGTACCGGGTGGAGATGGCCATCGTCCAGATGGTCGTACCGCCCATGGAGGACCACGGGGTCCGCTACGACTGGGCGTTCATGCGCCGCAAGGCCGACGAGCTGCGCGACTTCCGCGACCGCTGGAACGCCGAGATCATGGCCGAACTCAGCGAGCTGGCCGGTGAGCCGGTCGCCATCAACCTGGCCAGCCCGCCGCAGGTACGCAAGATCCTCTTCGAGAAGCTGGGCTTCCGCACCAGCGTGTTCACCGACAAGACCCGTGACCTGCCCCCGGACCAGCAGGTGATGTCCACCGGCGACATCGCGCTGACCAAGCTCGCTCAAGATCAACCGGTCGTCAAGAAGATCCTCCAGTGGCGCAACATGACCAAGCTGCTGGGCACTTACCTGGACAAGTACGAGGCCCAGTACAACTACGCCGACGACGGCTACGCGCACCCGAACCATATGTCGGCGATCGTGGTCACCGGCCGGTTCGCCGTCAGCGATCCGCCGTACCAGCAGAGCCCGAAGACCTATCACTTCGACCTCGCCGACGCCCGCGCCGCGCACGCCGCCGGGCAGGAACCACCGGCGGGTAGCTGCTTCACCTTCAACTTCCGCGACGTCATCATCGCCCCGCCGGAGCACTACATCTTCGGCTTCGACCTGAGCCAGGCCGAACTGCGCGCCATCGCCGGGGAAGCACAGGAAACGGCACTGCTGGAAGCCTTCGCCCGGGGCGAGGACATCCACAAGCGCACCGCCAGCCTGATGCTGAACATCCCCATCGAGGACGTCACCAAGGCCCAGCGCGACATCGGCAAGACGATGAACTTCGCTCTCGGCTACGGCATGGGCGTCAAGTCGCTGGCCGACCGGCTCGGGGTCAGTGCTGAGGAAGCACAGTCACTGATGGACAAGTACCAGGCGGGGGTCCCCGCCATCACCACCTGGTCCGCCCGGCAGGTCGAGAAAGGACGACGCGACGGCTACGTGACCAGCAAGTTCGGCCGCAAGCTGCCGATCTGGGAGTACCAGAGCGACAAGCGCTGGATCTACCAGAAGGGCGACCGTGCCTGCGTCAACTACCCCATCCAGGGCGCGGCCACCGGCGACTACATGAAGATCGCCATGGTGCGTGCGGTCAAGGCCATCGCCGACAACAACCTCAGCGACAAGATCCACCTGGTCATGAACATCCACGACGCGCTGGAGTTCTACGTCCACCGCAGCATCGACCCGTCCGTGGTCGTCAAGATTCTCGCCCCGGCCGTGGTGTTCGAGGTCCCCGGCTGGCCCGCCATGAAGGCCGACTGGCACCTCGCCCGCAAGTGGGGCAGCCCCACCGAGATCGAGGTCAGCGCGGACGGCACGATCCAGCTCGGACCCGAGGCCCCGATCGAGCTGGAGCCCTCCGTCGAGATCGATGAGGACACCGGCGAGGAGATCTACGCCCTGCCCGAGCTGGATCTCGACGCCGTGCGCAAGGTCGCGCTGGCCGACCGGCCCCGCCGGGTCGTCCTGACGCTCACCGACATGCCGACCCAACAGGGTTTCGACGGCTTCACGGAGCTGGCCCGCAGCACGCCGGGGGACAACACCCTGGTCGTGCGGACCCCCGAGGGTGACTTCGACTGGCCGCAACCCTGCGGCATCACCCCGGACCACCTGGCCCGCATCAGCGTCCTGCTCGGAGTCGTGCAGATCCACTACGACAGCGCCGACATCGACCCGCACGCGGTCACCGCCGGTCTGCGCCTGTGACTGAAACCAGATACCTGCTCACCAGTAGGTGACCACAGACGACACGAACAAGGGACACAACGTGAAGGTGATGCTCGGCTGGTCCGGCGAGACGGACAACGTGTGGCGCAAGGTCGACGTGACCGTGGACGACACCGATCTCGTCCGGATGCTCAACGAGTGGGACATCGAGGTCAGCGACCTGACCGTCAGCACCAAGGCGACCTTCCAACTGCTCCAGAACGAGGCCGAGACGCTGCTGCTCAAGAAGCTGCTCGACTACGGCTACCCCGAGGGCACCGCCCGGCCCCGGATGGACAAGCTCCAGACCCAGAACCACGCCATCCTGACCGCGCTGGGTGACAAGGTCCGAGCGAAGGCGTGAGCGATGAGCTGGGCGTGGACACCCGGATCGGGTTGCTGGTCAGCGAGTGCCTGCAACTGCGTATGCAGGCTGCTGTCCCGCGACCTGATGCCGCCACGGGAGAACTGCTCGACGCCCTGCTCGACGTGCGGCGGCGCATCGACCGGGTGGAGGAGCTACTTCACCTCGGCATCCAGCTTCGAGCAGCAGCCGCGCGCCGCGCAGCGGCTTGCCGACATCAGGTGGACGACGCCTGGGACCAGGCAGCGGTCAAGCAGCGCACCAGTGCCGCCCGCGACGAATACACCAGCGCCAAAGAACGCACCGCTTCCACCAACTTGGAAGTACTTGATCTGCGACGAGCTGAGAGAACTGCTGACCGAGACGCCCGTGTCTGCGATGCGGCGGTGGAGCAACTTCGCCTCGCCCATCGCGGCCTCGCGGACGTTCGGCAAGACGTCCACGTATTCGTCAAGGCCCGGCAATTCGAGATGACCCTGGACCGGTGA
>JACCDR010562788.1_pt1 | contig 11501 bp, 15 predicted proteins | sample 7446431 | NCBI WGS metagenome assembly JACCDR01 (sample SAMN15323443, study PRJNA562643) | freshwater metagenome | isolation source: river surface water | place: USA:Blue River Watershed | collected 2017-08-17
GGCGGGCGACATTTACGCTTCTCAGGTGGCGATTGCTGGCTACATTGACACCGAAGTCGGAGCGATCAAGGCAAAGACGGATCAGCTCGCATTTACCAGCGGAAAAGTAAACGCGGAACTGGACTCCTCTGCTCGCGTTAAGCTGGCGGCTGATCAGCCTGATTATGCTCCAGCTACTGCTGCAGCCTTGGCAACTGCTTATGCGTTGTTGCCGTTAACTGACTCTGATGTGGCGTCAATTTTGTCAACTGTCGGGACAATTGAAACAAGGATTGGTACTCCAGTCGGTTCGCTTTCGGCCATGGTTGCCGACGTTCCAACGGTTTCGGAGTTTGAAGCTCGCACAATAGCGGCGGCCAGTTATCGGCAAAACATTACGCTTCGCGGAACTGGTATTACAGAAGCGAAAGCTTTTGACCTGCTGCTGGCGTCTCTCGCGGGAGTCACTTCGCAGCCGAGCGGAACAACTGAGAAGTTCAAATTCCTGGACGGCAATGATGCCTTCACGACAACGTTTGACACAAACGGAAACAGAACCGGCGTTGCGCTGGCTTGATCTGCTGGAGTGTTTGGCTGTTTTGTAATTCGCTTTTGAAAGGTGGTGATCTGATGAATCCGTTCAATCGATTCTTCCGGCGAGATGCTCCAGCATCTTCGGACATTCAGACTCCTGCTGATGCTCAGCAGCAGGCCCGTCAGTTTTCCCCGGGACGGCCAGAGCTGCCAACGCTGAAGCAAGTCATGGCTGCAGCCGAGGCGGCTGAGCAACAGCCTCAAACTGTTCAGTCCTAATCGTCAGTTGATCTATCCATCAAGCTGAGATCGTCATGCGTCACTTTGGAATGCGACATTTTGCAGGGCTTGCTCTTCCGGCCGTCGGTGATGTCCGGGCCGGAGTAACGTACGGCCCGAATTCGTCGCTGACAGGAACACTGAATGTGACCGGAGGAGGTGGAGATCCCCCGGACCTGACTGATGGAAACCTCAACCAGTTGGAAACGACTGAGATCTATGCTCTGGAATCGTACTACGCCAGCACTGGCATTGATGCTCAGTACTATTCCAAGGCTGATGATACCTCAACGTGGATCACTGTGATTTTGCTCAGCCGAAATGAAACGCTTGTCTATGAAAACGACGTTCAGCAGGAACGTGAAACGATTGTCCTGTTGCTGAAACGTTTCGGTACCAATGCGATCAGCAGGCCAGCGGCTTTGGATCGAGTGTCTATCCCGAGTCTCGATGGGACTCGAAAATATACACTCACTCAAACTCCAGTTGTGTCATCAGGTCAGCTTGAATGGAAAGCGGAATTCAGCCGATCGAAGCAAGTTAAAGGCGGCGGAAAATCTGTCGTGGGAGTTGTCTGATGTCATCACATGAAATCTCAGCGCGATCAACTCTCAGAGATCTCATTGGCGGCCTTGAATCATGGCAGGAGTGGGTTGTCACTGATGATCTGAGCGTTGCGAAATCTCGCATCAGTTGGCCCGATCATACAACGATGGAGTTTCCTTTCATCGTGCTTGTGTTCCTTGGAGGGGCCCGGGTCAATGGAATGGGAACGGATGCCTCTGCCAACTTTCGGCCGTCTGGGCGAATCGGCGTGATGGTGTTTGATAAGGTTGAAGATACCACCGATTTCATGGCATCTGATACGGCATTCGGCACGAAGTTTTTTGGGTTGCTGGATGATCTGGTTGAGCATGCTCATGACACGTCGCTGATCATTCGTCAGATCAGCTATGACGACAACCCTTACACAATGTCGGCTTTTAACTCATCGGCCGCCAAAGATTCCGACAACGATCATGAAGACGATGAAGAGACGATTGAAGAGCGTTTCTGGACCGGAGTTTTCACTATTGAAACAGGAGGCTATTGATGGCTTTTCCTGTAGTTCTGCGGTTGAAGTACAAAGGAAAACCGGTCGGCAATGAGGCTGAACGGCCAGAAGGGATTGCGATTCGTGCTTGGCGAGTCGTTCTCAAGACTGCTAACCGAGCTATGGCGTATCACTGGCATGAAAATTATTTGCAGTTGCATTTTGGTTCCGGGGCTCGGCAGCGATACGGCGGCCAGAACATCAAGCAGCGTTCAACAGCATGGCTGGCTCGCAAACTGAAAATCTTTGCGGCTGATATCAATCGAGTTGCTCAGGTGTCTCCCAGTGATGATCAGTTTACTCGGCGGCGTAAACGTCAGGAGGCGCGTCAGCAGCTCGTGGCTGCAGCCGGAGGAGCCAACTACAACGTTGACACGGGAACTCTTCGCAACATGGTCAAGACTGCTGTGTTTCGAGCTTTCCCGAGTCGCTTCAGGATTGAGATGCCGGTTCCGGGATACATACCGAGCCGTCGAAAAGATTTCACTCAGCCGGATATTCGAGCTGAGCTTAAAACGATTCTTCCAGGGGAAGTTAAGGAACTGCAGAAGATTGGTCAGCGCGTGCTGACTCAAGCAATGCGGCAGGTTTTGCAGACTGGTCGAGTGCCAGCGGAGGGTAATTGAGATGACTGTTTCAACTGTAGAAATTCTTCGCGGGCTGGATGCTGACGGTAACGAATATCGCCAGCTCGAAACGGCTGATCATGAGATTGCTCCAGAAGTAATGAGCATCATTGCGGCTGGAGACATTTGCCCGCGATTTGTCAGTGTGACTGGAGAAAAGCAAGGCATTCCGTTTGGTACAGCTCAGCTTGCAACATTGCTGGCTCAATGCGGCCTGCTTGGCTGTGACGCGTCCCCCGTCAAGCTGTACTATCAGAAGGTGAGCAGTCTTTCTGGTCGAGTAGCGGATGCGACTGCTGAGCATTCTGTGATTGATGCAGCATCGGCTCGAATGTATGTCACGAACATTACGGCCGGAAACAGAACAGCAGCTATGGCTCGCGGTCGAATCGTGCCAGTCAGCGACGGGACGAATTCCCCGTTGATTCGCACAGGATCGTCAGCGATTTCTGATGCGACTCCAACGACGGCTGAAAACTTTGTGCTGGGTCCAATCAGCGTCAACACGACAAAGCTGAAGTCGTGCAACAATCTCGATATCGCATTGAATCCAGCCGAGTGGGATTTGTCTGATGAAAGTTTGATTTGGACGACATTTGCCGCTGGTAACACGATCTCTCCAGTGATCAGCTTTGTCACCAATGACCCGTCAATGCTGACGTATCATAAAACGGCTATTACGAGCTCCAACAAGCTGCGAATTCATTTGATTCGCAAGAAACCAAATGGAGATCGATACGCTGACAATGAAACTCAGCACATCCGTTTCGAAGCTGTCGACGGAATGATTCTTGTGCAGGCCGTCAGTAATTCTCCGCGTGAGTATCGCGTTGAGATTCACCCTGTTGGTGATGACGCTGATGGAGTGACCGGTGTTCCGTTCACCATCGCGGTTAACTCGGCAATCGCGTTGCCAGGCTAATCGCTGCAGGTTTTTGCGTTCATTTTCAAATCTAAAATTTCAAGTTCTATAGGTGATTTATGCCAAGCCCGTCAATGCTCGAATCAGACTTTGAAGGCTCTGTTGTTGAGCCTTTTTCTGAAGTTGCTCCAGCTCCGGCTGAGCCGTCTCCTGAAGCTGCTCCAGCTCCGGCTGAGAAAAAGAAGAAGCAGAAGCCGATTGGTGTGACCGTCGAAGCTCGAGCTGTCGCGGTGGAAGGAAAGCTCGTTCCGATGGCTGACAAGCATCAGACGCGAGTGCCTTGGAAAGAATAGTCTGCTGATCTCGCTGTGAGATCTGCTATCTGTCAAAACTGTTACGGAGAACTGCCCGTGAAAAGTTGGAAGACGACAGCAGCCGGCATTGTTGCCGGGTTGTCGATCCTGTTGAGTCAGGCATCGACATTGCTTGACGATGACGCGAAAACAAATCCGTCATGGTCGGAAATCATCGCCTCGCTTGGAATGCTTGGCGTTGGAATCTTTGCGCGTGACAATGATGTCACAAGCAGGGCTGCAGGAGCAGAGCGTTGAAAACTCTCAACGAACAAGCTCAGCTCGCTGCAAATCGGGTTGACGCAACTGCTGTCGGACTGGATCCGTTTACGATTTTGACAATCGTGACTCAGGTCCTGCCGATCCTGACAAGCTGCTGGAACAAAAACGATGAGCCGAATCCGGAGTTGTCAGCCCGGAATCTTAAGCGGTACAACGATGCTCATCCAAAACAGTTGCTGAAGCGGACGGCTCGCAGGATCCGCGCGGAAGCAACGGAGCCCATGACGAAGGAGCAGTCGTTTGCCCTGGCTGAAGCCGTCATTGCTCAGGCGCTGGAAGCAGCTCCTGAAACCGTCAAGGTTTGCTGCATGGAGGCACCACAAGCAGAATGAAGTCTACCCTTTGGATGATGCTGACCATCCTCTGCGGTGGTCTTATCGTAGCTGCGGACGAAGTTCCGAAGCCTCTTCCGGATGCGATCAGTACTCAGAAGAAGAGTACTCCTCAGATCGTCATCCCAGTGGTTCCGATTCTGGATGAGGAGCAAGTGCCGGAGGAAGATCATCCGGCTCCAGCTCCGAAGCCGAATCGAGGGCCGGTACCGGTGTCGACGCTCAGCGAAGACACCTATTACGTGATTGAATCTCCGGTTCCGTTGATTATTTTGAGCTCTCCTCCGGGTCACGTTCAGATCGATTTCGATGAAGGTCCTGTAAAGATTCGCGGGAAGTTTTCGGACGGTACCGGAAAGAATGAGATTCGCACGTATTCATCAAAGTGCGTCTATTCTGTCACAGCGTTAAAAGCTGGTCAGATTGAATTGTTGATTGTGCCAGTTGGAGTCAGTGCGGAAGCGGAAGTCATTCGCCAGCCGTTGACTGTGATGGGCTTGACTCCGAATCCTCCTCCGGGTCCCGGGCCGGGTCCAGCTCCGGGTCCCGGGCCGGGTCCAGCTCCGGGGCCCGGGCCGGTTCCTGATGATCCTCCTGCTCCGGTGACTTCGTTTCGAGTGATCTTTGTGAAGGAATCAGGAGCAACCCTGAACGCTTCGCAATCGTCAATTCCTGCAGCCAAAGTGATCAGAGATTATCTGGTTGCAAAGACGACTCCGGAAAATGGTCAGCCGGGCTGGCGTGAATACGATCCGGATCAGGCCACGACTAACGAACAGCCAACCATGCAAAAGCTTTGGGAAGCGGTGAAACCGAAAGTTACAAAGGTTCCCTGTCTAGTCATTGAAGTCAACGGCCATGCAACGGTGATGCCGTTTCCTGCCAGCGTTGATGAGTGCATGGCGACACTGAAGAAAGCAGGAGGTGAGTAGTGGCTGATTTCTATAAGGGTTCGATCCCGATCATCGACACAGAGGCTCCTGACAATGACGTTCTGTTTCCGAAGGATGTATCGTTCGGGCTTGTTGAGCGAAACTATGACGAGTTTCCAGAGCCAATGTTTGCTCCTCCGGGTGACATGGCTCTGATTCCTGAGTCAGAGTGGGACGCGCGATATGATGAACAAGAGGAGCAAAAATCCTCTCTCGAGCATCTGTATCTCAGCGGACCAAATGGAACGCCAGCGTTTCGAAATCTGGATCAGGGCAGTGAAGGATACTGCTGGATCTATTCTGTCGGCCATTCGATCATGATGGATCGTCTGCGGCGGAATATTCCGCTGGTCAGGCTGAATCCGCATTCTGCCGGAGCGATCATCAAAAAGGGTCGCAACGAAGGCGGCTGGTGTGGTGAAGGGGCTCAATTCGCAACTGACGTTGGTATGGCTCCTGAAGGCAAAGGCCCAAATCAATGGCCAGCTCAGTCTCGTGATTTGAGATACGACACTCCGGCAATGCGAGCTGAAATGGCGAAGCATCGCATCGCAGAGAGCTGGATGGATCTGACTCGTCGTGTCTGGGATCGGAACATGACGACAGCTCAGGTGGCTACCTGTGGCTTCAACAACATTCCCGGGCCTCGAGATTACAACTGGTGGAGTCACAGCGTCTGTGGAATTCGCTGGGTGCGAATTTCCAAAGGCAATTGGGGCCAGTTGATTCTCAACTCATGGCTGCGGTTCGGCCGGCATGGCTTGGCCGTGCTGGAGGGTAGGAAAGCCATCTGCAACGGCGGCCTTGGAATTCGGCTCACTCAATCATAGGAGGCTGCTGTGATCTATCTTTTGTTGCTGGTGTTTGCTGATCAGTTTACTGTCAGCGTTTCGCCGGATCTTCCGGCGTTCACGGTTGCTGTTGATGAGTCAATGGTTGCTGCTCCTGCTCCAGCTCCGCCAGTTGTCGACAACCGGCCTGTGATTCGCATGTTTTCGGCGGACTGGTGCGGACTCTGCAAAGCGTTCGAGAACCGTGGAGATATCCACAAGCTTGAGCAGGCTGGCTTTCGAGTTGAAAAGATCGACATTGAAAAGCGGTCAGAGTTCAAATCAAAGGTCTCCAGCTTGCCAACGTTCTGGCTAATGCGTCAGGGGACTGAGGAAGCTCAGTATACCTGGCGGGGAGCATTCAAGCCGGATGAGATTATTTCGACAGCCAATTCGCAATTGAATCGGAAGCAGGTCAAGGCGCCTGCTTCCAGTTCAATCTATGGCTTTAAAGGCACGTCTCATGAATCTCGTGAGACGTTAATCAAGCATCTCTCTGAGGACGGAATCCATAGAGGAAAACATTCTCTTTCTGAGCTGCAAGCGATGACTGACGAGCAGCTCAATTCTCTACACGATTCGGATCACGGAGGTAATGGTGGCAGACGATGACAAAAAAGCGATCACTTCAAAAGTTGTTGATTGGGCTGCAGGTCAGCCGTTTAACAACGTGTTGTTGCTGTTAATACTCGCCTGCGGTGGATGGGTCGCGTACTACACGGTGACAACTGCAATTCCTGCCCATCTGCAGCAAATTCAGCAGGGATATCAATCATTGGTGGAATCCCATAAGGAGGAACGCCAGCGAACTCTTGAAACTTATGACAAGTGGATGAGCAGCAAGATTGGTGCTCATTCTCGTGACTCCCCTCCGGTCGTTGCTCAGCCGTAGTCCTTCGTAATTCTCTGAAAACCGAAAACCTCAAACCGAAAACCCTGCTCGTGCTCTACTTCATCGCCAATCACAGCAAATCCGACATTGTCTCAAAAGCCGGTCCTCCTTTCGCTGGATCGTCTGCAGCAGTTTTAAAACGTCTGGAGCTATTCCAAACGCTCTGTGATGTGCCCGGGCTCGATTCGCTGTCGTTCGCTGAGTTGCCGATGACGGGGCCCGGTGGTTGTCCAGGGATCATGTTGTCCGTTGCAGCCGATGGCTTCAAGCCAATGGTTGCACGGTTTAATCCGGAGCGGCAGGCATGGAAGCAAGTCAGTTCTGCCGTATGGATCGGAACGGAATCCGATCCTGATTCCGGTGAGGAAATTATTCCGGAGCCAGAGTGGCTCGCGCGGGCTAAGTGCCCTGTTTCGTCGTATGAGAATGTGATGCTGGCCAACGGATCAATCTGGGAGATTCCAATCATTCGAGAACCGTTGTTTAACGGGGAAATGATTCCCCCGGAGTTGCATCAATGCAAGTTGCCAAGCTCATTCAGTCGCGACGTCTCCGGCCAGTGGCGTTCTCTGGTGTTGCCGAAGTACTCCAAGCTCTGGGCGGAATCTCAATCGTTGTTTGAAAAGATGATTGAAGGCGAGTCTATCTATTACTCCGAAGCGATGACGTTTGCGGCTGATGTCATGGCTTTGCGGTACCGGTTCAACCTGCTTGTTCATTCACGTTGGCCTGATCAGTTTTTGACAACAGAGAACGTCTTCAGTGTTGTCCGTGCGGCCGTCGGCTGGAACATCCTGACGCGGTTTGTCGAAGATCAAAAAAAAAATCAGCTCACCGTGACGTGATTGGCTTCCGTCTATGGCTGGCTGGTCGACGGCCAGAACATCGGCCGTCGGCGGCTGAGTCGTGGAAGGCTGCAGAATTGTTGGATGCTGGTTGATTTCTTGGGAGCTGGTGAAACATGGTCGAGCCGTTAAGAATGGACTACGCTGTCAATGACGCGGAAGTCATTGCGGCCTTCAAGCGCCAGCAGAATGAGCTTGAGAAAGAGCGAAAGGCTCGCGTTGAGCTGCAAAAACAGATCAACGACAATTCTGCAGCTCAAAGGGCGGCTGATAAGTCTGCGGCTGATTCGTCGAAAGCCTTTGCTGCAGAGCAGGCAAGGCTGGCCTCTGCTGCTGCAAAAATTGCGGATTCAGTTCGAACTCCGTTGCAGCAATACAGGAATGGTCTGGTTGATCTGATTGATCACTATAAGTCAGGTCGGTTGACTCAGGATGAGTACTTGGCGGCCGGTGATAAGCTTAAAAAACAGTATCAGGATCAGTCTGGAATCACTGCCAAGTTAGCGGAGAAGCAGCGTGAAGTTGCAGAAACCGCAAAAGCGGCTAAGGCGGAGCAGGACAAGCTGGTTGCGGCTGCTGCAAAAATCGCCGAGTCCGTGCGCACTCCAATTCAGGAATACAAAGAAAAGCTTGCGGAAGTCTCTGGGCATTATAAGTCCGGACGGTTGAGTGCTGAGCAATACGCGGCTGCAGTCTCAAAATTGAAGACGCAGTATCAGGACGCTTCCGGTATGACGGCTCAGCTCACAGAAGCGGAGAAACGTCAAAATGAAGAGATGAGAGCTGCTCAGCGAATTATTGAATCGAATTTGACGGCGCAGCAGAAGTATGAGCGAAACGTTGCTCAGATTGCAGAGTTGCATGCAAAAGGCCGTTTAACGCTTGAGCAGTACAATGCGGCCGTTGCTGCTGAGAAGACATCGCTGGATAAGTCATCTGGTACCGGTGATTCTGCAAAGGCTCTGGCGGCCGAGCAGGCGAGACTGGCCATGGCTGCGGCGAAGATCTCCGAATCTGTTCGAACTCCTTTGCAGCAATACAAAATCAGCTTGGCAGAACTGATTGATCACTATAAGTCAGGTCGGTTGACTCAGGATGAGTACTTGGCGGCCGGTGATAAGCTCAAGAGGCAGTATCAGGATCAGTCTGGTATCACTGCCAAGTTAGCAGAGAAACAGCGTGAGCTTGCAGAGACTGCAAAAGCGGCCAAGGCCGAACAGGACAAGCTGGTTGCGGCTGCTGCAAAAATCGCTGAGTCAGTGCGGACTCCTATTCAGGAATACAAAGCAAGGCTTGCCGAAGTTTCTGAGCATTACAAATCTGGTCGGATAAACGCCGAGCAATACACATTGGCTGTGAGTGAGCTGAAATCAGAATACCAGGATGCGTCTGGGATGACAGCTCGAATGACGGAAGCCGAAAAGAAAAAGAACGAAGAGATCAGAGATGCTAAGCGAATCATTGAAGCCAACCTTACGGCTCAGCAGAAATATGAAAGGAACATTGCTCAGATCACGGACCTGCACAAAAAGGGCCGGTTGACTCTGGAGCAGTACAATGCGGCCGTTGCCGCCGAAAAATCGTCGCTTGATAAGTCTTTTGATTCCGGTGACAAATTCGGTGGAATGCTCGGAGGCCTCGGGGCGAAGGTTGCCGGAGCTGCGGCCGGGTTCGCTTCCATGGGCACAGTGATCAGCTTCATTAAAGCCGAATACGACGCACTGCTGGAGCGTCAGGGCAAAAGCAAAGATGCCAATATCAGCCTGGCGGCCGAGCAGGAAGCTTTGCTGATGAACCTCGGGGACGCAAATGCCAAAGACGTTACTGCCCAAATCTCTAAAGTCTCTACAGACGCAAAAATTAAAGAGGTAGATGTCACCCGTGCAGTCAACGAAGCAATGGCTGCACGTGCAGATCTTTCTGTTCAGGATGTCATTGAGGGTGTGTCTACTGCGGCAAAAGTAAGAAAGTTTGCTCCGGCTGAACTGGCTGGTCTTGCGTCTGCAGCCATTGACACACGAAAGCAGACTGGGCTTGGAACAGAGGAATCCATGGGTTTCCTCATGCAGTTGCAAGCCCAGTCGAGAACGAAGAATCTCAAGGGTCTTGCAGAAAACTTTACGCCTGCTGTCGGTGGCGTGATGAATTTCGGAGCTGATCGACAAACGGCCGGAGCGATGTTGGCCGCGCTGTCTCATGGTATGGGTGACACAACTGGGGCGACGACAGCAACTTCGGCCATTCAGCTCGCAAAGCAGCTCCGGGAATACGGCAGTAGTCGCAGCCCTGAACTGCAGAAGCAGATGGCGGACATCGACAAAAAGTATGAGGGCCAGAAGGAATCATTGACAGAAAAATTCGACAGGATGAGAGCTGGCCTGTCATCAAAAAAAATGCCTGCAGAAATCCGAGCAGAAGAAAAACTCAAGATTGATGCAGAGGAGCGTAAAGCAAAGCAGGAACTGAAGGACAGCCAAGCGGCTGAGTCAGAAAGGCTTATGGCGGCTGCTCCTGCTGTTCCAATTGGTGAAGTGTTGTCGAGAATGCAAAAGGACAAGGAATACCGAGATCAGTTTTTGCGAGGAAAGGATCAGGGCGGCTTTGGTGCGTCGTTTGAGGCTAAAGCGTTGCCGGCAATCGAGTCTCTTCTCTCTGGGGGAGTTCAGGCTCAGCAATACGAAACGGCTCGTGCTGCTCTGCGAGCGAATCCATTGGACACATTCAAGGCATCGATTGCGGCTCGCGATCTGCCAAGCATGAAATTGGCGGAGTTCGGCCAAGGGTTTGGAAACACTGCAGATCAAATGGCGATCAATGACAAGGCTGGAGCGACCTCGGCAATTGTCCGAGATGGCTTGAAAGAAATTCGAGACAGGATGGGGAAGACAACTATCTCGTCAAGTCTTGATACCGTGATCAACGACGTTACGACCGGAGGCATGCAGGATGAAGCGACTGCGTTGCGCTCGCTGGAAGGGGTAAAGTCCGGGTTAAAGCCTGCAAAGCTGAAAGTGCTGGAGCAAGTTCAAAAAGAAGGCTCATACGATTTCAACAAACAGGCGGATCGAGAGGCCTTCAATCGTGTTGCCGGTGAGCGTTACCGATCGACGCCAGAAGGAAAGTCAGAGCAGTTGCTTGAATCGTTGATTGCAGAAATTAAAGGGTTGCGAGAAGAGCAGAAGCAGAAAGCTCACGCCGGTGCTGTGATCGGACGAGCTCGTGAAGGAGCAGCGAGATAATGGCATCCCCGTCATCATGGTTGTCAGTCATTGGATCTGCCCCAATTGTTTGGTTCGGATTTCTGCGAGCACAAGGCCAAATTGAAGGCGCTCAACAACAGATCGAAATGGAAGATCGGCCTGGCGTCGATGGTTTCCTGATCTGGCTGCGAGGCATCAAAGGAGAGCCTTTCCAGCTTCAGACAGAAACTGACTTTCAGACTCGAGCTGATGCGTTGACAGCGTACACGTCAGCGTGTGGAGCAGTCGGAAGCAAGCGAGTTCTTTACCGGTACGGCGCCAGTCTCGGTCAAGTCGCTGTGCTGCATTGTTCGATGATTTCAATTCTGCCATCCAATGGCACAGTCAACGGGATCAGTATTCCGGCCGGTGGCAGCGGATTCATTCTGACGCTTAACTGGACGCTACGAGGTGTCTCATGAC
>JACCDR010589557.1_pt1 | contig 11501 bp, 8 predicted proteins | sample 7446431 | NCBI WGS metagenome assembly JACCDR01 (sample SAMN15323443, study PRJNA562643) | freshwater metagenome | isolation source: river surface water | place: USA:Blue River Watershed | collected 2017-08-17
AATCGGAAAGGCCAGCAAAAGATAAATCGTGAACATCAATGTATTCGCCTGGAGTTAAAATATATACGCGCTCAACAAAATTTCTCAGTTCCCTGATATTTCCAGGCCAAGCATAATTTTGCATTTTCTCCATGGCTCTTTCAGAGATCACCTTTTTGGGCTCCCCGGTCTCGGCGCAAAACTGATCACTAAAGTGAGATAAAAGAGACGGAAGGTCTTCGAGATGATCTTTCAGTGCCGTTGTTCGAATCACATGGGAGCCGACCGTATCATAGAGCTCTTGAGCCACTCGTCCCGAACGGACAGAACTTTGCCAATCTTCAGACGTCGTCAGAATTAAACGCACGTCTCTGCTCAATTGGTATTTTCCACCCTGACGAGTGAATGATTTGGAACGCATAAACTGAGCAAGGGCGAGCTGAGTTTCAACTTTCATCATGTGAACTTCTTTGATCAGCAATGTTCCATGGTCTGCTAAATCTAACTTACCTAGTTTGGGTTTTTCCACCCCTGGAAGGGACATGGCTTCAATTCCAAAAAGTTCTCCTTCGATGAGATCTTGAGGACTGCTCGCGCAATTCATTTCGACCAATCCATAAGACAGACGATCGCCCATATAATGCAAATTTTGGGATGCAAGTTGTTTTCCAGACCCCAATGGCCCCTGCAACAAAACAGGATAGGTGCCAGCTGCATGTTTTGAAATCTCTTCCTTGAGAGACTTCATAACAACCGAATCACCCACGAGAGCGAGATTTCTGCGCAAGCGATTGAGCAAGGCTGACTTTTCCTGTCGCTGCGTTTTCATCAGCTCAATGTGGCTGAGGACGATATTAATTTTATCCATTGACAGAGGTTTTTCGATAAAATCCCAGGCGCCAAGCTTTGTCGCTTTCACGGCAGTTTCAATGGTCCCGTGTCCAGAGATCATGACAAATTCAACATCCGGGTGAAGACGTTTGGCCTGAGTCAAAACGTCGATTCCATCAATTTTTCCAGGCATCCAAATATCAAGAAATGTGACTTCTGGCTGAAATTCTTCAAGGGCCTTTAACCCAAGAAGTCCATCCGCGGCCACGTGCACTTCGTGTCCATCATCTTTTAAGTTTGCAGAGAGAACATCCCGAATCGGAGCCTCATCATCAATAATTAAAATTTTCATTGTTTTTGTCATGGGTCCAAACCTACGTTTCCATCAGATTGTTGTCCCAAGATTCCAAGAAATCTCATGAAGTGCAAGTCTTCATCGCACTTTTGGCTGTGTTTCGGCAATTGTGACGGGAAGACTCTACCTCAATGCCTCTTTGATCCCACCAAATTGTATAATTGTGGCCAATTGGTCACGAATTGGCCGACGCCTTGGGAACCCAGGATTTAAAATCTCCCACAGGTATTTCAATGAGCATTTTTGCTCCCTGGGGAAGATTCGGCAAGGCTCTGATAAACCCATTGTGATCCTCAATAATTCTTTTGACGATTGGAAGACCAAGGCCCGTCCCTGAAGTTTTGGTGGTGAAATAAGGTTCAAAAATTCGCTGACGCTGATGACTCGGAATCCCAGGCCCATTATCGCTGATAGAGATCGTGAGAATTTTGACCTCTTCATTGAGTGACATATCAATTTGAACCCGTGGAGAGGTACTCCCCTGAACAGCGGCAACGGCATTGTCCAAGAGGTTTACAAAAACACGCTTCATTTGATCTCCATCAAATTTAAAGTGGGGAATGTTTGAATTCTGGTTGCAGACAAACTCGGTTCCTGAGTGAGCATTGCGAAACAAAGTGAGAACTTCGTCCAATACCGCCATCACGTCGCCTTCGACGGGCTTGCTTTGTGGCAGGCGCGCAAATTGACTAAACTCGTTGACCAAATTTTTCAAATCATCGACCTGACGAATAATCATCGTCGTTGATTCCATAAATGCAGGATCTGTGATTTGCTCCCGAAACTTTCGCTGCAATCGTTCAGCCGATAATTTGATTGGAGTGAGCGGGTTTTTAATTTCGTGGGCAATCCTTCGAGCAACTTCAGTCCATGCCTGGGCGCGCTGAGCACTGATAATTGGGGTGAGATCATCAAACACTAAAATTTTACCGAGCTGCTCACCCTGGTCATTTTTTAAAATTGAAAGCGTCATCAGCAAAGGCAGTGGCTGACCCTGAATTGAAACCGTCATTTCGCGCTGAATGCTTTCGATTTTGTTTTCATTCATGGTTTTAAGCAGCTCGGAAAAGGTTCGAAAGTATTCAAGCGTTAAAAGATCACGAACGGACCTGCCGATAAATTTTCGTGGTTCAAGTTTTAGTAAATCTGCGGCATGCCGATTGATCGTTGTGATCTTTCCCATCTGATCTACTGAAATGACTCCGGCACTGACGTTTCCAAGAACCACTTCAATGTATTTTGTATGTTCTCTGTTTTCTTTTTCTGACAAGGAAAGCTTCTGAGTCATTTGATTGAAGTTTCCAATCAGTGTTGAAATCTCTTCGCTCCCTGACTGGAGGTTGACTGTTTCGTAGCGACCAAGAGCAATCTGCTGAGTTGCCTTGCCGAGCTGAACCAGTGGAATTGCAAGTTGTGATGCCAAATAGAATCCGAACCAAATCGCGGCAAATAAAATCACGAGAGTCATCAGGCAGAGAATAATCAAATAAATTGATTTCAGCGGGAATTCCAAGGAGTTCACATTCCGAAATTCCTCGTAAACCTGACTGACGTCATTCATTCTGGAAATTAAAGACATCGGAATATAGGATGAAACAACGATGGCCCCTTTGGGGGAGTGATCATCGACCGGAACGATGACTCGAACCAAATTTCCATCTCCGAATTGGTGAATCGTGCTCGATTCGGAAAACTGACTGACCCCACGGGCAAGAAAATCGAGATTGACCTCTGGCAAGTCCACCATCCCCTCTTCTTCAGCAAAAGAAATAATTCTGTTTGCAGAAAGGGATGGGTAAAATTCAACCGCATCAAGGGAGAATCGCTTTCGAGTAAAGGCGATCATTGACGGATATTTTTTTTTGTTCTTCTCGCGCCGAAGTTCATTGGCAATTTCATGAGCGAAATGATAGTTGCGTTTTTTGGCATTGAGATAATAGGCGTTTTGAACCTCGAGTGAACTGCGCAAGACACCGACGACTTTGGTGTTAAACCATTTTTCGAAAGACGAATTCACATAAAAAACTGAAATCACAAAAATTAATACTGTTGGAACCGTTGAAAAACTGACAAAGGCGGCCACAAGTTTGGCCTTCAGACTGCTTCCAAAAACCTTTGATCTTTTTTCGAGAAAAACTTTAACGACATTCCTGAAGATCAGAAAAACCAGGAGCAATAGAAGGATAATGTTAAAGTTGACCAGCCCGAAGAAAAAGATACTGTGAACAAACGGCAACTGTTGACTGGTCGAAAAAAGTCGAATCTCAATCCAAAATAACAAAACCACGAGGGAAGAAATCAGGATCGTTAAAAAGATCTCTCGTTTGCGTTTCCGGACTTCATGAACCCGTTGTTCAATGGGAGTAACTTCTTTTTTCAACGTGACTTTTCCAAATCCCTCAATAATCCAATCATTTCCACGACGACTTGGGCGGCCTCTTGGCCTTTGTTCCCATGCTTTCCACCGGATCGATCCATGGCTTGCTGGTCATTTTCTGTGGTGAGAACTCCAAAGCCGACAGGTTTTCCAAAATCGAGCATCAGCCGAGTCAAACCGTCAGTGACGCTGTTACAGACATAATCATAATGGGAAGTTTCGCCGCGAATGACTGCTCCGCAGGCCACGACGCCATCAAAGCCCAGTTCAAACAATTTTTGACATGCCAGCGGAATTTCGACAGCTCCAGGAACACGGATAGATGCAATTTCGATTGAAAATCCATCTTCATTCAGCTGTTCGAGGTATTCGAGTGCACCTTCTTCGAGCTTATAGGTGATTTCATCATTGAAACGCGATGTCACTACACCAATTTGAATCTTTGGTTTTTTGGAGGGAGCTATTGATTTTCTTTTTTTTGATTTTGCCATGCTTTAAGGCTTAACAGAGATTCTGGATAAAGGGAAGCAAGACAGACTCATGGACAACACGCTTAAACGTCATTTTCAATGAAAAAAGCCGTGGGCTGAATTCAGTCCACGGCTTAAAAAGGGGGAATCTACGAACAACGAACTAGTTGGCAAGGGCCGAAGCCTTTGAACATTCTTTTTGTAAATCAATTAAACTATAAGAAGCAAAGTTGTTTCTATTTTCATCTAAAGCATCTTCACATGTCGCTTTTGCTTCGCGCTTTTGAATATCTTCCGCTGACTCATTTTCTACGGCGGCTTCAATCACCGATCCATAGGTTCCCAAAATCTTATCACAAGCCACTTTAGCTTCTGTTGCCAATGCTTTCATGGAATCTTGATCTAATTCAGCTTGCGATAAAAGATGGTCATTCATTGTTCTGAGTTTATCAGCAACGGCTGTTGTGTTCATATCCATGATAAATTCGATGGAGCATGCGCCATTTGAATACTTAAAACGCTTTTGTTCAGGCTTTCGAGAAACATCTGCTTCTGTTAAGATTTTGCTCTCTTTTGCACCGTCATCATTTTTTGTTGAGCAACCCACGACCGCAGAGGTCATCAGTGATCCAATCATCATTATTTTCATTGCAGTGTTTTTCATTTTATATTCCTTCCATCGTTCATTCGTTCAATAGAACAAGAGTTATACATTGATTTTATTTATTTTGGTGAACTGATCAGAGGTCCTGTAAAAAGGGGTGGCTGTGACCAAAATTTGTCCACGACTTGAGTTTCTAATCGCAATAGGGACCCTGGCGAGCGTCAAAAGTTTCGACAGGTCAAAAGGTGGGCCGATTGGCCGTTGGAACACTTTCAACAATTTCAAGGCCGAAAGCCTTCAGCCCGACGCGCTTTTCTGGGCGGCTCGTGAGAAGTTTAATTTTCTTAAGACCTAAAGATCTAAGAATCTGGGCGCCAATTCCGTAGTCTTTCTCATCCACTTTAAATTCCATCTTTGAGTTTGGCAGATCGCTTTGCTCGATGACTTCTTTCCAGTGTTGAATTTCGTTTAACAATGAATAAGATCTATTTGATCGCAACAAAAGAATCACACCACTTTTCTCTTCTTTCAGAGCACTGAGCGCTTTGATTAGACTTGAGCTCTCAGTTTGCAAGATACTAAAAAAATCTTTGGCAATGTTTTCGTTATGAACTCGCACAAAGGTCACCTCATCCGGACGAAGTTCACCTTTCTGCAAAACTAAATGTTCAACGTGATCAACGGCACTTTTAAAAACCTTTAACTGCAGATCGGGACCAAAAGACGCCGGCAAGGGCATGTGATAGATTTCCTCAACAAGGGACTCGTGGGACAATCGGTATTGAATCAGATCAACAATCGTCCCGATTTTCAGCCCGTGCTTTCTTGCAAATTCGACAAGATCCGGGACGCGAGCCATTGTCCCATCATTATTCATCACTTCACAGATCACTGCAGCTGGATTTAATCCGGCAAGTCTTGCTAAATCCACACTTCCTTCAGTGTGGCCAGCGCGCTTGAGGACCCCGCCATTTTGCGCGCGGATTGGAAAAATATGTCCAGGACGATGAACGTCTGTTGGCTTTGCTGACGGATTTGAAGCGATACGAATCGTGTGCGCCCGATCCGCGGCGGAAATTCCTGTCGAAACCCCCTGGGAAGCTTCAATACTTACTGTAAAAGCTGTTTTATTTGGTGAAAGATTGCTCTCCTCGCCCACCATCAGTGGTAGGTTGAGCCGTTCAACTTGGGCTGTTGTCAAAGACAAACAAACAAGACCGCGAGCTTCAACCACCATGAAATTGATGAGCTCTGGAGTCACATAGTCCGCGGCCAGAACCAAATCACCTTCATTTTCCCGATCTTCATCATCCACAAGAATGACGATTTTACCCTGACGAATATCTTCAATGAGCTCGGGAATAGTATTAAATTTTGTCATGGTGTCCTTGGAGTTGGTAAAATCGGTGAAAGGCTTTTGCCATGTAGTCTGCTTCTAAATGAATCATGTCACCGGCTTTAAATAAAATTAAATTAGTCCGTTTTTGTGTTTCAGGAATCAAACAAACTTCAAGGACATCATCCTGAAGTTCGTTGATCGTCAAGCTCACCCCGTGAAGTGTCACCGAGCCTTTTTTCCAAACAAAAGGACGCAAGGTTTGTGAGATCCTCACACTCAGAAACCAATTCTCGCCGACTTTTTCTGATCTGAGAACTTGGCCCAAAGAATCCACATGTCCCGTGACCAAATGACCGTGAATTCGGTCTGTCAGTTTCAAGGATCTTTCAACATTTGCGGGGCGATTTTGCCAATCCTCTTTCTGCCATTTCAGGATTTGCAGGGTTTCATGTCCGAGGGAAAATTGCATCTTGGCGGCATCGAACATTTCTACGGATAAACACACACCGTTTACTGCCACGCTATCGCCAATTTTCAAATCATCGAACTCTTGGGGTCGCTGTAAAAAAATGCGATAAACCTGCTGGCCCTGTTCGACATTGAGCAATTGAGAAGTGGTCTCGACAATCCCTGAAAACATGGGTGTGGGTATAGCCAAAATCGGCTGGGGAGGCAATGGAAGAACGATCTTGTAAATGAATTGGTCCTTTAAAAACAACACGGGCACGCTTGGTGCCCTTGATTCTGCCTAAAAAGGGATTATTTCGTGGTTTTGGTCACCGGTGCGTAACTGTGCAGAAGCACCTTTGCCCCGAGGCGCGCCGAAGTGCTGTATTCAATTCCGCCTTCTTCTGGTTTTAAGACCCGGCCTTGCGAGGCCACATCGCCAACACTTTCAATTTGAATGATGGCCAAAGGTTTCAAAGGAACTGAGTACTTAAACTGCGAGGCACAGGGCTCGCCACTCCATTCACCTTGTTCATCTTGTACAGCAAATCGATCGCCAATTTGAATTCCGATATTTCGTCCACCCTTTATCGTCATTGAATAGTCTTGTTCTTTCAAAACGCGGGTATAAAACTGATCATCGATCATTTCTTTGGAGGCTTTCAAAAGCTGAATCCCTTTTGTTAGAGCACCTTCTGCAACTTTGGCCATGGATGGCTTAAACTCAACAGAGGGAGAAAATCCGATTCCATCAAAGAGCAGACTGAAACTGACGTTCACCTTGGTTTGATTTTTAGTGAGATTAATCGCCTTTAAATTCCCTTTTCCAAATCCGAGCTCAGGTCGGTATGCCACCATCCCCATTGCAAGCTGAGCTGTATCAAACTGGACATTGGCATTTGGCAAAACGCCACCGATCGGTCCATTTTCGCTAAACCCAATTCCAACCCCAATGGATGAAGTTGCTTCAAAAGAGTAAACCCGTCCATTCAGGCGAAACTGCGGATAATCAAGAAAGCAGGCCACTTCGGTTGAGCTTTTTTGGAGATCAGCAATTTTATAGGCAAGCATGTCCCGTTGATATTCTGTCCCGAGCATTTTTTCATCGGCACTGGAAAGGCCATTGATTTTTTGACCTATTCCCTTGTTGGTATCAACTGTGGTTTCTAGACCTTGATCGAGAAAGAGGTTTTCTTTATCTAAAACCCCATAAATTTGATAATTCATGACATAGGCGAAGTCGAACTTGCCTCCGTTTGGAAGAGGAATCGGCTGAGACTTGAGTGTATCCATCCCGACCAGCTTTTTGAGTTCGCGCTTTTGATTTTGGCCTTGCTCACAAGACTGATTTCCCATCAAACTCATGGCCAAGGGAATAAATAAGCTGGCTTTCAGTCCTGTCCTTAGATTCTTTTGATGCGTTTTCATAGACTCTCCTTATCTCGACTAGATCTGTGTCGGGTAGACTTTCGGAGAGGTTTAATGTTTTTTGTTCTGACCAGAGTCTAGTCAGGGAATTTAAAGAAACTGTTCAGTTTTTTTCCAGGACCTCGACTTTAATCCCAGTCCTGGAGCCATTTTAAGGCGAAATGCGGAAAACGATTTTTCCATCAGCAAAGTCGACTTTGACCTGTTGTTCACTTTTGATTTTTCCCGAGATCATCTCTTTCGCGAGAGGATTTAACAATTCTGATTGAATGACCCGCTTTAAGGGCCGCGCGCCATAAATGGGATCATATCCCCTCTCGGCTAGCCAATCCATTGCTCTGCTTGAAACCTGCAAACCAATGCGCTTTGCTTCCAATCGCTTGATGACCTGATCAATTTGGACCTGAACAATTCCGTGAATTTGTTCTTTCCCAAGTGCTTTATAGATGACGACTTCATCAATTCGATTGAGAAATTCAGGCCGAAAATGCTGTGAAAGAGCTTCTTTAATGACAACCTCTTTTTGTTTATCATTCAAAGCTGGATCAATAATGCTGGTTGAACCAATATTTGATGTCATGACAAAAACGGTGTTCTTAAAATCAACGGTACGTCCTTGACCATCGGTTAAACGGCCCTCATCCAAAACCTGCAGCAAGATATTAAAAACATCAGGATGGGCCTTTTCAACTTCATCAAAGAGCACCACGCTGTAGGGTTTGCGGCGAACGGCTTCCGTCAACTGACCACCTTCATCATATCCGACATAGCCTGGAGGCGCGCCAACAAGACGAGAGACGGCATGTTTTTCCATGTACTCGCTCATATCTATTCGAGTCACCGCTTGTTCATCATCAAACAGATATTCCGCAAGAGCTTTAACAGTTTCGGTTTTTCCAACCCCCGTAGGACCTAGAAACAAAAATGTTCAAATAGGTCGATTGGGATCTGAGATTTCGGCTCGTGATCTGCGAACTGCATCGGCCACAATTTCCAAGGCATGATCCTGACCCACGACTCGTTTTCCTAGGAACTTTTCCATGTTCATGAGTTTTTCAGATTCACCTTCGAGCATTTTGGACACAGGAATTCCGGTCCATTTTGCAACGACTTCGGCAATCTCCTCGGGACCGACCTCTTCCTTCAGCATCTTGTTATCCGTTGCTTTGGAGAGGTTGAGCTTTTCTTCCATGGCTTTGAGTGATCGCTCCAGCTCCGGGAGCTTACCATATTTGAGCTCTGCCGCTTTTCCTAGATCACCTGAGCGTTCGGCTTTTGAAATATCGTTCTTCAAAAATTCCAAATCCTCTTTGGTTTTTTTGACTTTATCAATTCCTCCTCGTTCAAATTCCCATTGTTCACGGAGCAATTGATTTTTTTTCTGCAGTTCGTTGATCTCAGTGTCAATTTTTCCCAGACGCTCGCGGCTTGCGATGTCTGATTCTTTTTTCATTGCTTCCTTTTCAATTCTTAACTGCATTAATTTTCGTTCAACTTCATCGATGTCCTCGGGAACGCTTCGAATCTGAATGGCTAAGCGACTGGCCGCTTCGTCCATCAAATCGATGGCCTTATCTGGAAGAAAACGTGAAGTAATGTAGCGATGGGATAATTTCACTGCTGCAACCAGGGCACCATCGGAAATTCTGACTCCGTGATGAACTTCATATTTTTCTTTAAGGCCACGTAGAATTGTAATGGCATCTTCGACATTTGGTTCATCAACCACGATGGTCTGAAAACGACGTTCAAGCGCTGCATCTTTTTCGATGTACTTTCTATATTCATCTAAAGTGGTCGCGCCAATACATCGCAATTCTCCCCGCGCGAGGGCTGGCTTGAGAAGTTGCCCAGCATCCATGGCCCCGTCACCTTTGCCTGCACCAACCAGTGTATGGAGTTCATCGATGAAAAGAATGACCTCGCCGGCAGCGTCGGTGACTTCCTTAATCACAGCTTTTAATCGGTCTTCAAACTCACCTCGGTATTTGGCTCCAGCGATCAGGGATCCCATATCTAACGAGAGCAACTTTTTTCCGAGAAGATTTTCAGGAACATCTTGCTTCACAATTCGAAGGGCCATTCCTTCGGCGATTGCTGTTTTTCCAACTCCGGGCTCGCCAATCAAAACAGGATTGTTTTTTGTTCTCCGAGAAAGAACCTGAATGACCCGGCGAATTTCTTCGTCGCGCCCAACAACCGGATCAAGTTTCCCTTCGGCGGCCAAAGCCGTTAAATCACGGGAATATTTTTTTAGAATTTCGTACTTTCCCTCTGGGTCATCATCAACAACCTTCTGGGACCCACGCATTTCTTTCAGCGCTTCGAGAATATTGTCCTTTGTCAGTTTGTATTTTTTGAAAATGGCCTGATGATCGCCAGGAATATAAAGGGCTGCGAGCAGAAAATGTTCGGTGGAAATGTAACTATCGCCCATTTGGCGAGCCTGGTCTTCCGCCGCAGTGAAAAGTTTTTGTAACGTCGAACTGGCGTAAACTTTTGTGCTTGCACCTTGAGCCGTGGGAAAACGATCGATTCGCTGGCTCAGTTCCTTGGCAAAGTCGGCCACTGAAATCTTGTTCTTTTCCAGAATTCGCGGGACAACCCCGTCTGATTGCTGAGTAAGCTCATAAACCAGATGGTCAATTTCGACCTGAGGATTTGACTTTCTTTCAGCGAGTTTAGCTGCCGCCTGCATGGCTTCCTGGCTTTTTTTCGTCATTTTTTCGATGTCAGACATATTGTACCTCTGTTATTACTGTGAGGATGAAACTGCAAAAGTCAAAGCCTGAAAATACGATTCAATCTGCTTCAAAAAAAACTCCAAAACGAGTGACCCAGTCCATCAAGAAAGACGGTGTTCATCCATCTGATTATCGCAAGTATATTTTTTTGAGTGCGTGCGAGGATTGTTCTCATTTTGATACAGACACGGAAACTTGCACCTTTGGCTATCGAGCCCAGCCCCACCGGCGGGCGCAACAGATCAAAGATTATGAAATGTCTGGAAAAATGGCTCTTTGCCGCTTTTTAGAGATCGACTGAGCATCGGTCCGGCCTTATCACTCTCGACCAAATTCGCGACGGACACGAAAATAGTCCCGACTAAATTCGCGACTGGGACGAAAATGGTCAGGTGAAGAGACAACTTCCACTTGAAGAAACGTTGCAGCGTGATGGATGATATTGTGATGACTCATCAGTTTCCCTGTCATCAGTGCGGATCAGTTCTATTCTACGAACCTGGAAGTTCGTTTTTAAAATGCACCTCCTGTGGAAGCGAGAATCAAATTCCCACAACGAATGTGGATGTGATTGAAGAAGATTTTTTGAAATCAATTTCTGATCTTAAAAATGCACCAGAGGAAAATAGAATTCATTTTTCCTTGCTGAAGTGCTCGGGCTGCGGAGCGGAAGTGACGGCCCCACAACACCAAACGGCAACGAAGTGTTCGTTTTGCGGAACTCCATCGGTCCTTAAAGATCGTATCGAACGTGATCTAATTCGGCCAAAATACTTACTTCCATTTGCAGTCAATAAACAAAGTGCTCTGTTGGCGATGAAAAGATGGATTGAAAAATTGTGGTTTGCTCCAAATGCCCTTCGTCAAATGGCTCGCCTGAATGATCTGAATGGAATTTATATTCCTTACTGGACCTATGATGCACAG
>JACCDR010010104.1_pt1 | contig 11500 bp, 13 predicted proteins | sample 7446431 | NCBI WGS metagenome assembly JACCDR01 (sample SAMN15323443, study PRJNA562643) | freshwater metagenome | isolation source: river surface water | place: USA:Blue River Watershed | collected 2017-08-17
CGAAAACATAGTCAGGAGGTATGAAGAGGCGGCTCGATCTCGCACTTTCTTTGATTGCAACTCCACCTGTTATTTTCCTCGACGAACCGACGACCGGACTTGATCCTCGTTCCCGCATCGCTATGTGGAATGTTATTGAGCGTCTTATGAAAGATGGTGCAACGATTTTACTTACAACTCAGTATCTAGAAGAGGCTGATAAACTCGCCGACAGAATTGCCGTAATCGATCATGGAAAGGTTATTGCTGAAGGAACAGCGGACGAACTCAAGGCAAAAGTGGGAAGTGATGTGCTCGAGCTTGTTGTGTCACCAAAGGCAAACCTCGAGCTTGCTCTAAAGACTCTCGGTGAGGGTTCATATATGAATAAAGAGGAAAGGACTATATCTGTTCCTCTTCAAAGCGGAGTTAAAGACGTGCGAGCGATACTTGATCGCATGGAGAAAACCGGTATCGAGATAGACTCAATGTCGGTTATAAAGCCGACACTAGACGATGTGTTCTTGAGGCTCACCGGACACGGCGCTGAGCATGCGATGGAGCTTAACGAAACTAAATAATATGAACGATACACTTCTTTCAATCAGCAAAAGAGAGGATATTAAAAAGCATTCTGCTTTTTATTTCGCGCTCTCAGATTTTTGGGTTCTCGCACAGCGCAGCCTCCGACATATTTTTAAGAATATGGATCAGGCGCTTTCTTTGGTGCTGCAGCCAATCATGTTTATGCTTCTTTTCCGATACGTCTTTGGTGGTGCAATCGACACGGGCGGTACCTCATATGTTAACTTTCTTGTAGCTGGAATACTTATTCAGACAGCAGCGTTCGGAGCATCTACTATTTCGTTGTCCGTAGCTATGGATCTCCAACGAGGAATAATTGATCGCTTGAAGACGCTTCCTATTGTGAGTTCGGCGGTTCTTGTCGGTCACGTCATTGCCGACCTCGTACGAAACACGATTTCCTCGGCGGTCATGATCGGTGTCGCACTTCTTATTGGTTTTCGTCCAACAGCAAGCGTGGGTGAATGGTTCATGATTGTCGGTCTTCTCCTCCTTTTCACGTTCGCGTTCTCGTGGCTCTTTGCCGTCATTGGTCTTTTGGCAAAATCTATCGAAGCCGTCCAGTGGTTTGGTTTCGTTGTGATATTCCCACTCACATTCGCTTCGGCTGCATTTGTGCCTACAGAAACTATGCCGAAAGTCTTGCGCATGTTTGCCGAAAATCAGCCGATTACTCATGTCATTGAAGCAATGAGATCTCTTATGGTTGGAACTCCAATGAACGGTCACGGTCTTGCATCGGTTATTTGGTGCGTTGCAATCATTCTTGTATCTATTCCTCTTGCGACTCACGTTTTCCGCAATAAGGTTTCGAAATAGGCGGCGATTTACACGTATGTTCTGATATACTTTGCGTATGATATTCCTCCGCAATTTCTTATTAATTCTCGTTATAATCGGCTCTGCGTCGTACTCGGGATATCTCGTGTTAAGAAGCCCGTGCGCCACACCGCTTGCATATTCAATTGGTTCTCTCGATACGAGATTTGATATCTCTGAAAGCGAGGTGATAAGCGCACTTGCTGAGGCTGAAAAAATTTGGGAAGAAGCTGTGGGGAAAGATCTGCTTGTGTTTTCACCGTCTGGATTTCCAGTTAATTTTATCTATGACGAGCGACAGGCAATAGCGGATAAGAATGCGGCGATTGAAGATAAGATCGATGCCACTGAAATGACTGCCGAGCAAGTTAAGTTCCAGTTTGAAAACCTGAAGTTTCGTTATGAGAATGTGAGTCGAGAGTACGATGCTATGGTAGAAACATACAAAGCTTCTCTCGATTCATATAACTCAAAGGTCTCTGCGTGGAATGCTCAGGGAGGCGCATCTCATGATGATTATGCTCAGATGATGAGGGATAAGAAGTCTCTCGATGCTTCTCAAAAGGTGCTCGAATCAAAAAGACTTGAAGTAAATAGATTGGCGAGTGAGGTCAATCAACTCGTCGGCAAATACAATGCGCTTGTAAATAATATTAATTCAAACATAGACGTTATAAACGAGTCGGCGGATAGGGAATTTGAACAGGGTGAATACGTTCAAGAAGGATTTGAAAAAGCTATAAATATTTACGAATTTGAAAAGAGAAGCGATCTTGTACGAGTGCTCGTGCATGAGTTCGGACACGCTCTTGGTGTAGATCATAATGAAAATCCAGAATCGATAATGTATCACCTTAATGAAGGAGAGGGGCTTACTCTTTCAGTTGAAGACATCAGGGACCTAAAAATAGTCTGCGAATTCGAATAGTCTAGGAGGCGAGTGCAATACAAAGGATATTTTTTGCACCGCATTTTTCGAGAGCTTTCTTTGCCTCCAAGAGTGTCGCTCCTGTGGTACAGATATCGTCGAGAACGATGACATTCCGACCGTTCACGTACGAAGTTGCTTTGAAACAGCCCTTTATATTTTTGAATCGCTCGCGCCTGCTTTTACCAACCTGATCTTCAGTGGTGCGGATTTTAGTGAGGGCTTCTGGTGCAAGTTCGAACAGATTTTCTGTGTCACATGTTTTAAGCGCTTTTGCCAAAATGACGCATTGATTCCATCCGCGCTCTTTAACATTGTTCTGCGTCATTGGTATAGGTACAAGGAGTGGATGCTCAAAATTTTTATTAAATATCCCGCCGTCGAGTTTTTTCACGAGCTCCTCGTGCAAAGCCTTTCCCAACATATCTCCAATTGTTCTATTTCCATACGACTTTACATCAAGAATCGCCTTCTTTACCAAGGGGTCTTTATAAGAATAAACACATACCAGACCTTGAAATGTTCGGTGGGGCATAGATTTGATTGCCCTCTCATGAAAACCTTCATACCCAAGCTTTTCAATTGCCCTAATTTCGGGCTCCTTGGGTGCAATCACATCTAATACGAGACCAATTAGAGTGCACCAAAACTCCCGAAAGACTTTATGTAGTCGCATAAAGTCATAGTAACGAGCTGATTATAAATTAATAATAAAAGGAATCTGATATACTAGAAAGGTATGGCCTCTTTTCTAGGAAACTTTTTTAAAAGCGGTGGACAAAGTGTGCTCGGTATTGATATCGGCTCTTCGTCCATTAAAGTCGTCCAGCTTAAAAAGAAGGGCGGTAAAGCCGTGCTCGAGACATACGGAGAGCTAGCTTTGGGCCCTTATGCCGGTATTGAAATCGGTCGCGCAACGAATCTTCCGGCAGAAAAAATCTCTGAAGCTCTTAGAGATCTTATTAAAGAGGCGAATGTGACGACTAATATTTCTGGTATTTCTATTGCGGCATCCTCGAGTCTTTTGTCGTTTATTAGGATGCCCGAGATGGATCCTAAACAGCTTGCCACAATGATTCCTATTGAGGCACGAAAATACATCCCTGTACCTATAACAGAGGTGGCTCTCGATTGGTGGATAATGCCTAAAGAAGAGAATTCGTTTTCAGATTTCGATAAAGCACCAGCTCCGGGTGAGGCGCCAAAAGAAAAAGGTTTAGATGTATTGCTTGTGGTGATTCATAACGATGTTTTGTCTCGCATGAATCAAATCTCGCAAACCGTGAATCTTAATTCATCATTCTTTGAAATAGAAATTTTCAGTTCGATGCGATCTGTCGTTGATCAAGGTCTTGAGGCAGTGATGATATTTGATATGGGTGCTGCATCTACAAAACTTTATGTAATTGAACGTGGTATATTACGCGCGTCTCATACGATAAATCGCGGCTCGCAAGAGATTACTCTTTCAATTGCCCGATCTCTCGGTATTTCAATCGGTGACGCCGAGCATATGAAGCGTACAATCGGTCTTTCAGCGGAGCCCGAGCATAAAAATGTTAAAGACATCGTCTCGCTTAATCTCGATTATGTTTTTTCAGAGACCAATCGTGTGATTGCAAGCTTTGAGAAAAAATATAATAAAAATATCTCGAAAGTTATTCTCACGGGTGGCGGTTCTCTGTTGAAAGGTTTCTTGGACCTCTCTCGTACGAAATTTGAAACAGAAGTTGTGCTCGGCGATCCATTTTCAAAAACCGAGGCGCCAGCTTTCCTCGAGCCAATACTACGTACGGCGGGACCAGAGTTTGCAGTGGCCATAGGAATTGCCCTCAGAAAGCTACAGGAATCTGAATAGTAAAAAATATCTTCTGTGATAGGGTAAGGGAAGAACGCTCAAGTAAGGAGCGTCTTTTCTTTTACAGCTTATGAAAACTAACGTTTTACGCAGATTCTTCATTTGCCTTTTCCTTAGCGTTGCAATTTCGGCTTGTGCGAAGTCTGGTCGGGAGCCTTTAGGTAAGGTTGTAAGTGTTTACGATGGCGATACTATTACCGTTCTTAATGCTCGCAAAGAACAAGTAAAGATAAGATTCTACGGAATCGATGCTCCAGAGCTGCGTCAGGCGTACGGAGCAGTGGCTAAGAAGACACTATCTGATCTTGTTTTTCAAAAAGAAGTAAGCGTCGAAATCCTTGTTCCAAAAGACAAGTACGGCAGAGTTGTGGCAAAAATCTTTGTCGGTGAGTTGTGTATAAATGAAGAAATGGTTCGACTCGGTCTTGCATGGTCGTATCAAGATGCCGCAAAATCGACTCACGAATTTGAAACCTTTCAAAAGGAGGCAAGGATGAAAGGGAGAGGGCTTTGGGCCGATGGGAAACCGGTTCCTCCGTGGCAATACAGGCAACTAGAGGAAGAAAAACGGATTCTTAAACGGATAAAGGATAGAGAAAAGAAAGAAAAAGAGGCTCAAGTAATCGAGAAGTAGCTATACAGGGAGGCGTAAGCCTCTCTTTTTATTAGGTTGAGCTTACTTGTGGATAGCGAGTCTGTGCAAGCGGTAGTATAATAAATGGGCAAATCTCGATTTTCCATATTTCCCCCGCGCACATTCTATTGCAGCGGAAAAAATCGTTAATTGAAACATCTCAATAATGGATCCTCGATTCCAAACATCGTTCATACCAAAGAAGCCGATCGTCTCGGCCCCGGGCGGAAGCCCAAAGACGATCAATCTCTTCGCACTTCTTGCGACAGTACTCTTCATAGGTACAATTATTCTTGCTGGAGGAGTTTTCTTCTATAAAGATTATCTCGAAAAAGGTCTCGAAGAAGATATGAAAAACCTCGAAGAAGTGAGAAAGGAAGATGATCCAAATCTTATCCAGAAAGTCATACGGCTCGACTCACGTATCGAAACAGCTGAAAAGCTTATCAATTCTCATATAGCTGTCTCTCCGTTTTTCAACTATCTCTCTACTATCACCCTCAAGTCTGTAAGGTTTAAAGACTTTAATTTTTCTTACCTCAGTAAAGATACTGTTACTGTCTCATTGGCTGGGGAGGCTCAGGGTTACGAGGCTGTCGCACTTCAATCTGATCTCCTTTTCGAGCAAGAGGAGCTCAGTAATGTCATCATCGGAGATTTATCTTTAAAGGATAATGGTCGAGTCGAGTTTAGCGTTACTGCCAATGTAAAACCAAGTCTTCTTTCTTATGCAGACATGCATAAAGAGGATAAGAAATCAGCGACAACGACGCAGTCTCAGAATAAAGCCACGGGAACGGCAACAACAACACGATAATGGGAAATCTAACCTCAATCATTTTAGTAGTCGCATCGTTAGGTCTTTTCTTCGGATATATTGATCCGACGTATTCGAATATAAAACAAGAGATTACTGGTAAAAAAGGTGAGTTTAGCCAAGCCCTCGAGAATTCTAAGAATGTAAAAGAAGAGAGGGAGAGGCTCATGAATGAGTACAAAGTCGTTAAAGAAGATGATATCGCTCGGCTCACTAAGATGCTGCCTGATAATATCGACAACGTTCGACTTCTCATCGATCTTGATGAGATAGCGAAAGGTCACTCGATGAGAATTAGAGATTTCAGAACAGATACTGGAGAGAAATCAGAGACCATCGGACAGGGAGTTGCAACATACGGTACGCTTACTCTTACATTCTCTACTACCGCTACATACAATACGTTCCTTGCTTTTTTGAAAGATCTCGAGCGTAGCCTTCGTATTCTTGATGTGACGACAATCTCGTTTGCCTCAAGCGATACAAACGAAGTATACGATTACAGCATTACGCTTAAGACGTATTGGTTAAAATAAAAAATCCAGTATGAAAAATCTACTCATTGTCGCAATCATAATCGCAGCCATAGGAGGAGCTATGTACGTATATCTCGAACACGAACCTGTTTCTGATGATCTTTTGACTGGTGTATCTATGAGTGGCATTAATACAGGAGTGGGAGGAGATCAGCTTTCGATTCTCAGGACGCTTCAGAATCTCGTTATCGACACTTCTCTTTTTGAAAAGAAGGTTTGGAAAACTTTCTATGATTCGGGTCATGAAATCAAAGAACAGCCTGTGAGCAGACCGAATCCTTTCGCTCCGATTAACCTAAGTGAAACGACTTTTGCGCCGATCGCTACCACAACGGCCCCGTAATATTATTAAAGAATGAGCGTAATCGACATACTCCTACAAAAGAAGCTTTTAGATAAAAAAGAGGCTGTTGCAGCTTCAGAGGAAGCGCGTCTTACAGGTGAATCAATTGAGTCTATTTTGCGTAAACACGGCATCAAGGATGCGGATCTTCTTTCTGCAAAGGGTGAATATTTAGGTGTGCCATTTGCTTCTATTAAAGATCAGAAAATTCCTTTTGAGGTTTTGAAATATATACCGGAAGAATCCGCGACTCATTATCAGTTCGTTCCGATTGCAATCAAAGATAATGTCCTTGAGGTGGGGGTCGTAGATCCTGATGATATCGAGGCTCGTGATGCTCTCAACTTTATCTCCTCGAAAATTAATATGCCGTTTAAGATTTTTCTCATATCTGAGGAAGATTTTAAAGCCGCGATAGGTCTTTACAAGGGCCTTTCTGGAGAAGTTACACAGGCTCTTTCTGAACTCGAAACTGATATTGCAGATATAGACGGTACGGCCGAAGAAGTTACTCAGGCAAAAAAAGGCGATACTACAATTATCGAAGACGCTCCGGTTACCAAGATAGTGGCAACTATTTTACGCTACGCAGTAGAAGGAAACGGCTCTGATATCCATATCGAGAGAATGTCCGATAAAGTACGTGTGAGGTTTCGAGTCGATGGTGATCTTCACACATCTCTCGTGCTTCCAATTAAAGTGCATGATGCCGTTGTTGCTCGCATCAAGATTCTTTCAAACATGAAGCTCGACGAAAAGCGAAAGCCGCAAGACGGACGCTTTTCTGCGCGTATTGAGGGTCGAAAAATTGACTTCCGAGTCTCAACGTTCCCAGCATATTACGGAGAGAAAGTGGTGATGCGAATCCTCGATCAGGAAAAGGGTGTAAAAAAGCTCGAAGACATCGGATTTTCTAAAACAAATATTGATGCGATTCGCCGCGCAATGGCAAAACCAGATGGCCTCATCCTCATTTCTGGGCCTACGGGATCTGGAAAGTCGACCACGCTTTATTCTATGCTCAACGAGATAAACGATGAGTCGAAAAACGTGCTCTCACTTGAAGATCCTGTTGAATACAACATGGAAGGGGTTTCACAGTCACAGGTTAGGCCAGAAATCGGTTACACATTTGCATCGGGACTTCGAACAACATTGCGACAAGACCCTGACATCATCATGGTGGGAGAGATTCGAGATAAGGAAACCGCACAGCTCGCTATCCAGGCCGCGCTTACTGGTCACTTGGTGCTCTCGACTATCCACACCAACACTGCTATCGGAGTGGTGCCGCGACTTATCGACATGGGAGTCGATCCGTATCTTATTGCCCCAACACTTATCCTTGCGATGGCACAACGACTTGTATCACATATCTGCGAAGGGGGAGAAGAGATACCTTTTGATGGTGCTATAAAAATGATGGCTGAAAAGCAGTTCTCCGATCTTGCTCCAGAGTACAAGAAAAATATTCAGTTCCCTAAATCCGTATTCGAAGCTCGTCCTTCGGCAACGTGTCCAAACGGTGTGCGAGGACGAATGGCTGTGGCAGAGGTTGTTGAAAAGGATAAAGAGCTGGAGCGGCTTATTCTTACGAACGCCGGTGAAACCGAACTTTTCAAGTATTGTCGAGGTAAGGGTATGCTCACCATGCGCGAGGACGCAATGCTTAAAGCATTCCAGGGTGACATACCATGGGGTGAGGTGAATAAACTGTAATTTGGGCGTGATATACTAACTCTACAATTTCTACAACGGAAACAATATGGAAAAGAAAAATATTAAAGTATTCATAGTCGACGACGATAAATTCCTTCTCGGAATGTACTCTTTGAAGTTTGCGAATGCTGGCTACGATGTCGACACTACTGTCGGATCTGTACCTGCGCTCGAAAAGCTCAAAAATGGCGCTAAGCCAGATATTATACTTCTCGACATCATCATGCCTTACATGGATGGTCTTGAACTCTTAAAGAAAATCCGTGAAGAAAAGCTTGCTCCTCAGGCGGTGATTGTCATGCTCACAAACCAGAGTCAGTCGTCCGATATCGAAAGGGCTAAAGAGCTCGGTGTTGATGGTTATATCGTAAAAGCTGCAACGATTCCTTCAGAAGTTCTGCACGACGTCGAAAAGATATACGCTACGAAGAAGGCGGGTAAGTAAGTTTACGCATAAGCACACAAAAGATGTCACTTGATTACAAAAAAGAGTTCGAGGACTTGGTCGATACCGTAATGAAAGAATCGGCTTCTGACCTGCATCTTTCGGAGGGTCGCTATCCTACTATCCGTGTTGCAGGTTTTCTTATACCTCTCATGAATAGGAAAATTCTCACAAAGGAAGACACTGAGGGTTTTCTTTCCGTCGTTCTCAATAAAGAAGATAGAGAAATCTTTTTGAAGGGCAAAGAGATGGATTTTTCTTATAATCATAAAGACAAAGCACGTTTCCGAGGTAATGCTTATTTCCAGCGCGGAGCTATCTCGTTTGCATTCCGACTTATTCCAAAGAAAATCCGTACGTTCGCCGAGCTTGGCCTCCCACCGATTCTCGAAACGTTCTGTGACAAGCAACAGGGATTCTTTCTTGTTGTGGGACCTGTTGGTCATGGTAAAACAACAACCTTGGCGGCTATGATCGAACACATTAACGAGCGCCGAGCAGATCATATAGTTACTATCGAAGATCCAATCGAGTATCTTTACGAACAGAAAAAATCAATCATTGATCAAAGAGAGGTTAGGAGCGATACGATGGATTTCTCCTCTGCCTTACGTAGCGTATTTCGTCAGGACGTAGATGTTATTCTCATTGGTGAGATGAGAGGTCTCGATACTATCTCTACTGCAGTAACAGCAGCGGAGACCGGACATTTTGTTCTCTCAACACTGCATACAAACAATGCGGCTCAGACGGTAAACCGTATCATCGACTCGTTTCCGCCAGGGCAGCAGGATCAGATTCGGATTCAGCTTGCGGGAACTCTCACCGGTATTTTCTCTCAGAGGCTTATTCCAAGGATTTCCGGAGGGCTCGTGCCGGCATACGAGCTTTTGATTGCTAATGCTGCGGTGGCAAATCTTATTCGCGAAAAAAGGGTTCATGAAATCAATACTGTGATCGAGACAGGTATTGAAAACGGAATGATCGATATGAACAGGTCGCTTGCCGAGCTCGTGCGAAATGGGGAAATCACAGCAGAGAATGCTCGTCTCTATTCTCCAAATCCAAAGAACTTGGAGAGATTCTTGTAAACCAACATGCTTTTTAAATACAGCGCAATAGATCAAAATCAGGCAGAGAGTAAGGGATCCATCGAAGCGATCTCTATTGAGGTTGCAATCTCATCTTTGCAGAGGCGAGGTCTTATTATTCAGGAAATAAAGCCAGCAGAAGAAAAATCTTTTTTCGAGAGAGATTTCTCGATGTTTTCTCGCGTTTCAAACAAAGAAGTCGTGGTGCTTTCTAGGCAGCTCGCAACTCTTTTCCAGGCGCAGGTTTCAGCACTACGTGTTTTCAGGCTCTTGGCTACTGAAGTTGAGAATCCAAATCTTGCTCGTTCGCTCACTGAAATCGCGGATGACCTCCAGGCAGGTAGTGCGATTTCAAAGGCACTTTCAAAGCATCCAAAAGTCTTCACTGAATTTTATGTGAACATGGTTAAGTCGGGTGAGGAGTCGGGAAAGCTCGATGAGGTATTCGTTTTCTTGGCTGATTATCTTGATCGAACATACGAGGTAAACTCCAAAGCGCGAAACGCTCTTATTTATCCTGCATTCGTTGTATTCACGTTCGTTGTGGTTATGATACTTATGCTTACCGTCGTTATTCCAAAGATCTCGACGATTCTCACCGATTCAGGGCAGGAGATTCCTATTTACACAAAGATTGTTATCGGTTTCTCAAACGTACTTACAAATTACGGAATCCTCCTTTTACCCGTACTTCTTGTTGGTGGATTCTTTCTCTGGAAATTTCTTCAGACTCCCGTCGGTAAATATTCTCTCGACGAGGCGAAGCTTCGATTTCCTTTTGTTAAGAGTCTTTATCAAAAACTCTATCTCTCTCGAATCTCTGACAACATGAATACAATGCTTGTGTCGGGAATCTCTATGATTCGTGCACTTGAACTCACGGCGGGCGTTGTGGGCAATCAGGTATATAAAAAAGTACTCGATGATGCTACTGAGGCTGTGAAGGGAGGAAGGACTGTGTCTGAATCACTCTCAGACAAGAAAATTATTCCCGGCATCATGATTCAAATGATTAAAGTGGGAGAAGAGTCAGGAGAGTTGGGAAAGATTCTCAAAACACTTTCTGTGTTCTATGGCCGTGAAGTAGTAAACGCTGTTGATACACTCGTTGATCTCATCGAACCTGTGATGATTGTTATGCTCGGTCTCGGTGTCGGTTTTCTCCTCGCGTCAGTACTTATTCCGATTTACAACATTTCGTCGAATATTTCTTAGAACATAGAAAAGACCCGTTTTCTGCTGCTCGCCTGGTCCTCGACCCATATTTCGTCAAAAGAAGCCTTTGCGAAATAAGGGTCTGCGGAGGCTTGCTTCAGAAAGCGGGCCTTTTCTTTACTCTTCTAAGCGAGAGTCGGTGTCTTCGGACATCCTCCGCAGTCCATTTGGACGAGGACTGGGTGTCCGGAGGCAACACACGAGTAATATTTATCCCCATGCGCAAATTAGCCATGAAAAAATCGATTCTGTATAATATGAGGGCCGATTTAATCACCTCGGTCGTTTCCCGGCCCGCCCAAGTGCTTGCCAACCGCATTTGAGATTCGAGCCTTTGAGCGGAGCGGGAATCGGTTATTTATTAGTTATTTTATTTCACTATTAGAATTATGAAGAATTCAAAGGGTTTCACCCTCATCGAACTTCTCGTTGTAATCGCTATCATCGGTATCCTCTCATCAGTTGTGCTCGCGTCTCTTAACACGGCACGACTCCGAGGTGCTGACGGTTCGATCAAGTCGAGCCTTTCAA
>JACCDR010871307.1_pt1 | contig 11500 bp, 7 predicted proteins | sample 7446431 | NCBI WGS metagenome assembly JACCDR01 (sample SAMN15323443, study PRJNA562643) | freshwater metagenome | isolation source: river surface water | place: USA:Blue River Watershed | collected 2017-08-17
CAGTTTAATCATATTTTCTTTTTTATAGGCCGCCAGCGGAGATTTCGGCAATCCTTCAACAGGGTAGTTTGGCAAAGCTAAGCGGCAGCAGTTAAGACAATGGATCGCGGTTTCAAAATCGCTATAACGAGATTTACGCTCATGCACATGTTTAAATTTAAAGCGCATAACGGACTCATCACTCACACGTGATAGCTGCGCTGGAATGCTATTAAAAACAGATTCAATCAGTGTGGCATCGACCTTGCCCGCGTACTTGCCAAAATCGCGGCGATAACCTTCAACTAAATCGGCATGAATTTTTGTGACTTTTTCAACACGCGCTAGAATGCTTGAATCCTTATACTGATACCAAGCAGAAACGGCTTCCGGCATACCACCGGTAAAAAAGTAGTCTGTTAATTTATCCATCAATTTAGTGTGTGCCGCCGGTGTGCTTGCTTGACTATCAAATGCTTTGATCAGTGCTTGCTCGTTGGATGCGTAAATAAATTCTTGGAGGGTCAGTGGTCGTAAATTGTATTGTTCTACTTTGCCCACAGGGAAGGTGTTGAGCAAACCAATGTTTGAGCCGCTAGCAGCGACAAAATAGGAGGGTGTTTTTTCGGAAAAATACTTAAGTGAGGTAACAGCGCGTTCACATTCTCCAATTTCATCTAATATCAGCAAGTCGGTTTCTGGGTTGAACGCTTGGTTGGTTAATAACTCAATGTTCATTATTAGCTCGTTAGGTGATAGTGAGCCATCAAACGCTTCTTTGTAGGCGGGATTTTCAAGGAAGTCGATACGAAGGGTGTTGGCAAAGGTGTTACCAAACAACTCTTGCAGCAGATAGGTTTTACCTGTTTGTCTTGCGCCATCGATCAATAATGGCTTGCGCAAAGATTGTTTTTTCCATGCAATGAGGGCGTTGAGTAAGTTACGCTGCATTGTCATTTCCCGCCAATTAAGACTGTTAACAGCCTGTAGTATAACTCAGCTTACACTTTTACGCGCATAAAAGTGCTATTTTTTTCACTTTTACGCGCGTAAAAGTGTGGCGTTCTGGCTGAGCAAGACTTTCCCCTTTTGATAAGGCTTTTGGCGCTGGCCCCTTGGGTTTTTGGGGCAGTTTGGGCAAAGCCTTACTGCTCACCAATTTGCTCGCCGCAAAAGGCTTATTGAGCCAAAATGAGGAGGCTGCACACCATTCTGCCCGCCACTAAACAGGTAGTTGGTAACGGACATCTGCAAACTGATTTGGACGGGAATAATAAAAAGCCCTGTATTTAGAAGCAAATAACAGGGCTTTTAAGACATTCTTGGACAGGTTAAAAAACTACTCAATATTCTGCACCTGCTCCCTCATCTGCTCAATTAACACCTTCAGCTCCACCGCTGCTAGCGTGGTATCGCTCACAATACTTTTTGATGAAAGTGTATTAGCTTCGCGATTTAATTCTTGCATTAAAAAATCCAAACGGCGACCGAGCGAGTCGGTTTGTTTTAGGCTGCGTTTGACTTCGAGCACGTGGGTGGTCAGGCGGTCGAGTTCTTCGTCGATATCGGCTTTTTGGGCGAGCAAGGCGATTTCTTGTTCGAGCCTTTCCGGGGCTAATTCGATGCCTAAGGCGGCGATTTTGGTGTGTAATTTATCGCGCTGTACCGCGAGAATATCGGGCAGGCGCGCGCGGATATTTGCAACCTGGACCGCGACATTATCGAGGCGGGTGAGGATCAGCTGTTCTAATTCTGCGCCCTCACGGGTGCGGTGCTCGATGACGCCGTCGAGCGTTTGATGAAAAAGATCCTGCGCGACAGCCTGTATCGCGTCGCGATCAAGTTCGGCTTTTTGAATCACGCCCGGCCAGCGCAGTATTTCCAAGGCATTTATGGGGGCCGCAATCGAGCCGAGCAGGCTGTTAATCTGCTCGGCGGCTTTGGTCAGTTGTGCGATTTTGCTGAGGTTAATGCCAAGATCTGATTCGCCGTCTTGCTCCCAGTGCACACTCAAGTTGGCGTCGATTTTGCCGCGCTGCAGGGCCTTGCGCAGAGAGTCCCGCAGGTGCGGTTCGATTTCGCGAAAATCGTCCGGCAGCCGGAAGCTGGATTCTAAATAGCGGTGATTCACACTGCGAATTTCCCAAACGAGTGTTCCCCAAGGGTGTTTGGCTTCGCGGCGGGCGAATCCGGTCATACTGCGTGGCATGCTGGCTCCTTAAAAGGCGAGGGTGGGTGATCAAGGCTGGTCTTGTCGGCCCGCTAACTGGTAGAGTTTGCGCCCCATGCATCGCGATGGGTCACGGTTGGGGCGGGCGATTTTATCACAGCCGTCCACGCGACTTTCCCGCTGGCTTTTTTACACGTTTTTTTTATTTTAAGGATCACCCTATGCTGCAACGTCCTAGCGGCCGAACCGCCGACCAATTGCGCCCTGTCCGTATCACCCGGCATTTCACCCGCCATGCCGAAGGCTCAGTACTCGTTGAGTTTGGCGATACGCGTGTGTTGTGCAATGCCAGCGTTATCGAAGGGGTTCCCCGCTTTTTGAAAGGCACAGGCCAAGGCTGGCTCACAGCCGAATATGGCATGTTGCCGCGCTCGACCGGCAGCCGCATGGAGCGCGAAGCGGTCAAGGGCAAACAGAGCGGCCGCACCGTCGAAATTCAGCGCCTGATCGGGCGCTCCTTGCGCCAGGCGGTGGACCTCGACCGCTTGGGGGAATACACCCTGCAAATCGACTGTGATGTGCTGCAAGCCGATGGCGGCACGCGCACCGCCGCCATTACCGGCGCCTGTGTCGCGCTCGTGGATGCGTTAAACCAGTTGCAGCGCGACAACCGCTTAAAAACCGACCCCTTGGTGGCCATGGTGGCCGCTGTGAGTGTTGGCATTTACAACGGCCAGCCCGTACTGGATTTGGATTACCTCGAAGACTCGGCAGCCGATACCGATATGAACCTGGTCATGACAAGCCAGGGTGGGCTGATTGAAATTCAAGGCACGGCCGAAAAAACCCCTTTTACCGAAGCTGAGTTTCAGGCCCTGCTGGCCCTCGGTAAGCGGGGTATTCAGTCATTAATTGATTTGCAGCGCGCAGCGCTTGCGATGGTGTCTTAAGTCTGTGCCGCGTCGCGATCTTGAGTGGTTGTTAAAGCCTCTGCTGTGTCTATTCAGCAAGGCGTGGCTTGCTATAGGGCTCTTGAGCGGCTGTGAGCGCCAAACGGCAGAGCCCCACCGAGCGGCTGCCAACCTCCTAACAGCCTGCCCGGGTTTTGTGGAGACAGGTGAGGTGCCGCTTGTTTACGGTGCCGAGTGTGGCCGGCTTGAGCGGCCCGAAAACCCAGACGACCCAGACGGTCGCAAACTGTCGCTTGCGATCTTGCGGTTGCCGGCCATCAACCCGGTGGCAAAGCCCGATCCCTTGGTGCTGATTCAGGGTGGCCCCGGCGGCTCCTCCATTCAGATGGCCAAACACCTGCACGGCTATTTTGCCGATGTGCGTAAAAATCGCGATTTACTCTTTGTGGATTTGCGCGGCACCGGCGAGTCTGGCGCTTTGCGCTGCGCCCACTTTACTGACGCAGAGGCGGGGCTTGCGGATGCTGAGCTGACGCAGGCCTTTTTGGCCCATATGGAAGCCTGTAAGAATCAGTTTGGTGACCGCTTAGCCTTTTATTCAACCTGGCAATCGGCCTTGGATTTGGATGCGGTGCGCGAGGCGCTGGGTTATTCCAGGTTGAATCTGTGGGGTGTCTCCTACGGTACTCGAGTGGCTATGACCTATGCCAAAGCCTTCCCGGATCACACGCGCACGCTGGTGTTGGATGGGGTTGCCCCCACCGAGATCAGGCTGCCGCAGAATGCCGGGCGCGATTCGCGCGAGGCGCTTCAGCGTTTGCAGCGAACCTGTGCCAGTCAGCCGCAGTGTGCCGCGCAATTTGGCGACCTGGCTGAGCAGGCCGAGGCGGTCGCGGCACAGTTGGCGGCGGCAGAAAGCCGCAATACGCCCGTTTGGGTGCTGTATCCGCACCCTCTGCATCAAACCCCGAGCCGACTGCGCCTGACGCCGCGCGTCTTATCGCAGCTGGTGTTTGGGGCTCTCTATTCGCGCGATTTGGCCGTGTTATTGCCCGCTGCTATAGCGCGGGCGGCCCAGGCCGATTATGGCCTATTGGCTGTGTTGTATGCGCTCTCGTCCGAGCAGGCGGACGATCTGGCGATTGCCGATGCACTGCATTTTAGTGTGGTCTGTAGCGAGGATGCCGGCACACTTAACCGCGCTGAGCCGGCTGTCGCTGTCGACTTTTTGCGCTGGAACTCGCTGGCGGACACTCAAAAACTGTGCGACTTTTGGCCGCGCGCATCCTTGCCGCCGGCCTTTTGGCAGCCGCTCACCGCCGCTTCGCCAACGCTCTTGCTCTCGGGGCACTTTGACCCCATCACCCCGGCTGTTTGGGCCGAGGCGGTTGCTCGGCATTTGCCGCAGGCGCTGTCGTTGGTGGTTCCGGGCGGGCACCACGGCGTATCCCAAGAAGGTTGTGTGCCACAGGTGATCGCACAGTTTATTGAGCAGGCTTCGGTGTCGAACGTGCAAACTGACTGCATTGCGGCGATTAAACCGCTGCCACTGAGCTTAGGCGCCGAAACTGCACCGCAAAGCGCCTCCTCAGGAGCATCCCATTCGCAAGACGAGACTCTCCATGATTCGCGTTGAAACGCTCAGCAAACACTTCAGTGGGGCTAAACCGTCTGCTTTCGCACGGTTATTGGCCGGCTCAGCCCAGGGTAATGTGCCTGTACCTGTGGCGGCTTTGAATCAGGTGAGCATGACCCTGCGGGACGGCAACATTACCGGCTTGCTGGGATTAAATGGTGCGGGTAAATCGACCTTATTGCGGCTGATTTACGGCTTAATGCAGCCGAGTGCCGGCCAGGTGTTTGTCAACGAGGTGGACGTCAGTGCCGATGCAACCGCCGCTCGCCGGCAAATTGGTGTGTTGCCGGATGATACCGGGCTTTATAAGCGCCTGACCGCGCGCGAAAATATCGCCTACTTTGGCCGTTTACAGGGCATGTCGGACGCCGCATTAAGCGCCTCGTCGGCCGCCTTGATCGAGCGTTTAGGCATGCAGGATATTGCCGATCGGCGAGCCGAGGGGTTTTCGCTCGGCGAGCGGATGAAAACCGCCTTGGCGCGCGCTCTAGTCCACAACCCCCAACACATTTTATTGGATGAGCCCACCAATGGGCTGGATGTGTTAACCACTCGCTCGGTGCGGCAACTTCTACTGGATTTAAAACAGCAGGGCCGCTGCATTGTATTTTCCAGCCATTTAATGCACGAAATTAGCGGTTTGTGTGACCGGTTAATCATCATCCATAAAGGCCGCATTGTGATGGAGGGGACCTTGCCAGAGATTCGAGCGGCGGCCTGCACGTCCGATTTAGAAGAGGCGTTTGTGCAGTTAATCCGTGAGGCTAAGCCCGGTCATGACACTGAGCCCAGTCATGACGCTGAGCCCGGTCATGACACCTGTGAACAGGGGATTTAACGCGATGTTTTGGCCAATTTTTGTCAAAGAATGGCGCGATGCCTGGCGCGACCGAAAAAGCCTGCGCATGACCTTGTTGATGCCGGTGTATTTTGTGGGCGTTTTTGCGGCAACCATCCTCATTACGGTGCACATGAGCCAGCAGGCGCGCGTCACCCATAGCGAGCCTAAAATCTTGCCCGTCATGGGCGCTGAGCACTGGCCTATTTTGATGGATTGGCTGACAGAGCGCGGTCTGCGCGTGAGCCCCGTCGAGGCGGCTGCTTACCAGCAGGTGGCCGCCGGCAAACTGGATTACGCCCTCATAGTGCCTGAGGATGCTGCAGAGCGGTTTGAAACCGGTGAGACCATCGAGTTGGCCCTGGTATTTGATAGGACAAATAATCAAACACAAGGCAGTGTCAATTATGTGCACCACCAAATTGCGCTCTGGAATGCCAAACTCGGCAGCTTGCGCCTGATGTCGCGCGGTTTGTCGCCCGCACTGCTTCAGCCGGTGGCTATTCGCGAGTTAAATGTGGCGAGCGATGAAAAAATGGGTCTGTTTATTTTATTGAGTTTGCCCTTTTTTTTAATCATCACCGCCTTTGTTAGCAGCGTCGGTTTGAGTGCTGACATGGTGGCAGGCGAGCGTGAGCGCCGTTCGCTGGAGTCATTATTAATCACCGCTGCCACATCACGGTCGCTGGTTTTAGGAAAGTGGCTCGCGAGTTTTTTGCTGACGCTATTGGTGCTCGCGGTGGAAATGTTTTTGGTGGCGCTGGCCTTTGCGCACTTGCCCTTTACGGAAATCGGGCTGCGTGTGGATGTCACGCTCTATGATTTAACCGCTATTTTTGCGGTCTTGGTGAGTTTGGCGGTGCTGGCCACCAGCTTGCAATGTTTGATTTCTCTCTATGCGCAAAGCTTTAAAGATGCCCAAACTTACATGGGCATTATGGTATTTATTCCGATGTTGCCGTTATTTGCGGTCATCATTAACCCGAGTTTTTCACCCGATTGGTTTCAATGGGTCCCGATTTTAGGGCACCATCGGTTAATTAAAGACGTATTGCTGGGTGGCAGTGTGTCGGCAGGGGCGCTGGCGCAAATTGTGAGCCTGTCGATGCTGCTCGCTATGGGTTTGCTGTCCTTGGTCGTCAAGCGGCTGCGCCAGCCGCACATTGTGTACGGCGGGCGCGCAGGTTAAATTCCCTGTCAGGCGGTTTAATCGTGTGGCACAGGCCCCAGATTGATCAGCTGGGTTTCGCCGTTGTGGTCATTGATGCCGTCGTTGTCGGTCACCAGATACACATCGCCATTGGCCATTAAGGCGGTACCTTCCACTTTTTCGATCAGTGACCCATTGGTTGCCGCCAGTGTTGGCATCAGGTCTTTGAGGAGGGTTTTCGTCAGGATTTGGCCGGGTGTTACGGCGTCGAGGGCAATTTTGTACAGCCGCTTGATGGCGGCATCTGGCCCGCCGCGATTATCCCGTTCGAGCACCATAAATTCGCCATTGCCAAGCGCGGTGATTTCTGACAGGCCTACCCAGCCGCCGGCATACTGTGAGCTGTAGGTATCCAAGGGGTAATACACAAACTCCCAGGTTTTAGCGGTGATATCGTAAATGCCAATGCGCGGATGGGTTTCACCGGCCCAGGCGCGTTGAAAGGCGAGATACAAACGGTTGTTGTACTCGGCAATCCCCTCAAAACCATTATTGGTTTGTAAGGCATTGACCGCATCCGGCAGGGCTATAACGGCTTTAATAACGCCATTGCTGTCGGTTTTAAAAATTAAATTGCTGGATTTTGCATCCGCTGCCGCGCCTGAGCCCTCAGAGGCGATCCAGAAGCCGCCGTCGGCCGCTTGCGCTATACCCTCTGGGTCAATATTGACCGTTTTATCGGCATTGATCATGGCAGCCAATTCCGCGTTGGAGAAACTGGCAAGACCCGCATTGACACCGGAACTCGCGAAAACATTATCGCTATCGCGCAAGCGCGTTTCGTGCGTAATCAACGCCGGTTGCTGGCTGACATCCAGGGTGAAAATACGGTTTTGGCCAAAAAAGCTGTCTTCAATGGCATAGAGGGTTTTGGGATTATGCGCATCGGCGCTTAAACCCGAAAGCGCGCCCCAGGGAATGGGGTGGCCGTTATCGCGATCAACCGATTGCAGGCTGGGGTATTTCGCCGGTTGCTGGTTGTAGCGATAAATGTTGAGACCTGCGCGCATCGCTGCGGCGCGGTTGTCATTTTCCGAGGCGACCACCAATAAATTGCGTGAAGGAATAGCCAATCCGCCCTCTGGCGCAGCGCTTGCGGGCAGTGCTTGTTTAAAGACCGGGTTGGCGGGGTCGGCGACATCGTAGACAAAAATGAGGCTGGCTCGCTCGGAGTTCACAAACAGGTAACGATCTTCGCCAAACACACCCATTTCAATGTTTTCCGGTTCATTGCCTTTGGCATCTGAGCGGCGATCGGGATAGTGGCCTAAGCGTATGGCGAGCTGATCGAGTTCATTGCCCGAGTCCCAAACGACGTCGCCTTGGGTATTAAAAATCGTGAAGCCACGCGAGCCACCGTTTAAATCCCCTTCATTGGCGGTCGCAAAATGCCGATTATCGATCCAGCTTACGCCATCTGGCTCACGCAAAACGCCATCTTGCATCTCGCTGGCGTCAATAATAGCCGGGCGATTATCGATTAAATCGACATTGACTAAATCCACGGCACCCGCGCTGAAATGGCGCAATATTGTGCCTGTCACAAGATTCACTAAGACGATGTGATTATTTTCTTGTAGCGTGACCACGGCAATATTATCGGCATTAATGTCCACATATTCCGGCTCCGGGTCCGCTGGGTAGAGTGCGGCTATACCGGTTAAATCGACGTCGCGTTTACGCCAGTCACTAGGGGTGGCGCCAACCCTATCCACAATCACTAATTTACCGCCAGGCAACTGCGGTGGCAGACCCTCCATGAGGCTCTCGTCGCGTTCATTTTCGATGGCAATCACCGCGTATTGTCCGTCGGGGCTGACGGCAATGGCATCGGGTTGACCGCCAAGCTCAAGGCTCTGCACCGCCGTTTGAGTCGCTATGTCGACGACAACTAATTTGCCCGACACGGCGACAAAATCGGTGGAGGTGTTGACCGCCACCAAAGCCTGAGCACCCGCTACGGCGACGGAAGTGGGTTCGCCACCCATCGCCAAAACGCCAGCGGCTTTCGGTGCATGAGCTTGTGTAATGTCGACAAAACCAATTTGCTTCCGGGGGCTGTCGGTGTAAATGAGTGTCATGCCGTCGGCACTCGCCGCGACAATTTCGGCTGCGGTCAGGTCATTGGTATTGCAGCTTGGGTTAATTTGCGTGCAGCTTGGGAGAGTGGCGATGCGATTAAACTGCTTGTCCTGATTGATCGGGGTTTGAGTGCATTGATAGTGCGTCTGCGTTATTTCGGTGGTTTGCAGCAGGTTATCCCGGTTGGCATCCAAGCCCGAATCGAATTGTATTCCCCCCTTAAAACATCGGCTGTTGCCAGGCGCTAAAACGGTTTGCACCAGTAAGCTGTTGGTGCCATTTTGGCCATTTTGGCCATTGACCCCATTGCTGCCATTTAAGCCGTTGACGCCATTAACACCGTCTTTGCCATCATCGGTACTGCAAGCCGTTAGGGTTAACACTAAACCCGTCGCCGCTGCGCGCCATAACATCTGTTTGATGTGATTCATAAGAGCCCCCAGGGTTGATAAACCGCGCCGCTGTCGTGCGTACACGGATGCGAGCCGGAGGGTGACAGCCCCTTATGACAGTCGGGTGTCAGTGATTTGACGTTTTGACGACAAAACCAGCCTCGGTTGCCGGTACTGAGGTTCCACGCCGGTGCGTGAGGCGCCGGGTGTGGCGAATGAAGGTTGATTTTTAGTGCCGTATAAGTACATTTTTTGTATTTATGTGGCTTTTATCTGAGTGATCTGAGTCACGATTTGCCATGACGCCGAGGCAAAACCAAGACCTAGTCAACGTTTTGGCGATGGCACCCGTAGTGCCTTGGCGGGCTTGCCTCTATGGTGGTGGTAAGTCAATGTCAACAAGAGGTCTTGCCATGATTGCCCCGCTCAACACGCGTTTCCTATTCAAAACGGCGCTGCCAATGGCCGCCACGATTCTATTAAGTGCCTGTAATGGTGCCCCGGTGCCTGCATCGTCTGCGGCTGTTTCGTCTTTGCCGGCCCCATCCAGCCAGGCGGTTGCCAGTTCAGCGCCCTTGTCGAGCGCAGTTGCGGTTAGCTCACTGGTGTCGTCTAGCCTTGCGGTCTCGTCTGTTGCCAGCAGCCTGTCGGTTGGGGTCATAGCGTCTGAATCCAGCGCTATGCCTGTGATGAGTAGCTCTTCTATGGTGAACAGCTCTTCTGTAGTGAATAGTTCTTCTGTAGTGAATAGTTCTTCTGTAGTGAATAGTTCTTCTGTAGTGAATAGTTCTTCCATGATGAGCAGTTCGTCGGTAGCGACCAGTTCATCCGCCGTCAGCAGTTCCTCGGTCTTCGTTGCGTCATCAAGCAGTTTGGTAGCCGCTTCCTCCTCTGCGTCTCAGGTATCGTCTGCTGCGTCCAGCTCGGTTGCGCCAGTGGGCTGTGAGGTCAGTGATACCCGCTTTGATTTAAATGACGTGTCCTTTTTATTCCCGATGCCAAAGAACGATGAAGAGCTTGGCTTGATGCTCGATCTCGACGACGCGGGTTTTGGTGGCCAGCTGGCGGCTAAGGCACAGCAATCGGGTGTGTTTGAACTGGCCTTGCTGCCCGAAGGTAACCGCTTTCGTCTTAAGGCCGGCGTTAAGGTGGTGGCTGTTCGCATAGATCCTTGTTCACAGGGACATCCCGGTAAGGAATGCACTAAAGAACTCCGGCTGGTTCTTCAGCCAATTGGCGCCCCCGGCGAAATTTACGGAACATCCTTAAAAGATCCGGCTACGGGTCGAGCCGTGAGAATCACGGCCATGAATTATTTCGGTTACGACCAGGTGATGCATTACATCTACGAGCTGACCGATGACGATTTTGCGCGCTTAACAGATGACCTAAAACGCTTAAAAGCCTTGGCGAAGCGAGAAACGGCCTGTTTACCGCTGAGTGTACACCCCGTCATGGCGAAGCAGGGTTTGGGTGGCGAATATGCCACTGCGCTCAAAGCGTTGGTTCAAACCTATGCCGGTGAAGCCAATCTCGATCGTGTGGCGATTACGGCTGAGCGCGGCTTTAGCCTGTTTGACATAGCGGACTTTAGCTGGTTTATGTCGATGCTGAAGAAGGAGGAGGGGTTTAGATTTGCTAACCAAGCAACGCCTGGCTTTCAGGGTAATTTGGGGCTTACCCCTGAGGCGCATCGCGCAAACAGTGCCACCCTTCCTAAGACTAGCGCTTTAGGAACGCTCGTTTTTATGGATGCGGCAACCAGCCTGAATCAAACCTCGGTCAATACCGCCCTCAAAGAAACCTTAATGATCGACAACCCCAAGTTGTCTAACCCCGAGACGATTGACTGCGTCTCCTGCCATCTCGCCGAGCGCTTGAGGGACCGCGCCCTTAAAGATCCGCGCGTCATGGTTAACCCGTCCATTTGGACGGACCTGTATACCAATCCGGCATTTGATTTGACGCCGACCCATGATGGTAATGGCATTGGATCCCTGCGAATGTTTGGTTATATGAATGAGGACGTCCACATTACGCAGCGTGTGGTGAATGATTCGGCCGAGTCGGCGCAAAAACTGAACGACATGAATTAATTGTCCATCTAATTCTTCATTGAATAGAGACTAGCCTCCACGCGAGGCTAGTTTTCTGGGTTCGATTCACACGAGGCATATCGCCATGAATATCCCACAAAATGGTTTTTTCTTACTCAAAACGGCGCTGCCAATGGCCGCCACGATTCTATTAAGTGCCTGTAATGGCGCCCCGGTGCCTGCATC
>JACCDR010224630.1_pt1 | contig 11499 bp, 13 predicted proteins | sample 7446431 | NCBI WGS metagenome assembly JACCDR01 (sample SAMN15323443, study PRJNA562643) | freshwater metagenome | isolation source: river surface water | place: USA:Blue River Watershed | collected 2017-08-17
CGGGCCGGACTCGAGCTGGCGCGGGCGGCGTTCGCTGCGCATGTCCAGCACCAGCAGGCCCAGGGGACCGATGCGCCAGGCGCTGTTGTGGTGGTCCTGCCCGGGCAGGGTGCCGGGCGCCGGCGCGTCCAGGGCCTGGCGCTGGAACAGCGCAAAGGCGGCGCGCGCCACCTCGAAGATGCCCTGGTAGACCGGGCACTGGTGCTGCTCTGCGGGGTAGGAGCCCCAGCCGTCCATGATGTCGTGGTCGTCCCACATCATCACCGTGGGCAGGCGCGCCAGGGCCGCCGCCACCTCGGGCTGGGACCAGCGCTCCAGGTAGATGCGGCTGAAGTACTCCTCGAGCTTGCGGCGCAGCGTGGACGTGAAAGCCGCCTTGAGCCGCTTGCGCCAGGGCAGCGCGGCCCAGGCCTTGAGTTCGGGGATCACGGCCCACATGGCGTCGCTGTAGACCTGGTCCCCGCCGAGCAACAGCAGGTGCAGTGGGCCGTAGGTCTGGCTGTCCACCCGGTCCTGCCCCGCGTGCAGGCGGGTGAGCCGGGCCCAGGGTGCGTTGGGTTCGCGCACGGACTTCATGGCCCGCGGATCGGAGTAACCGTTGCAGGAGGCGTAGGCCAGCGCCGGCGGGGCGCCGAGGGCGGGCACATGGAAGGCGTGGGTTTCACCGCCGATGCCATAGCTCACCGCCTGCGCGGCGGCCGTTTGCGCCACGGCGAACTCGAAACGCCAGGCCGTGTGGCTGCTGCCGGGCACGGGCGCCTGGGTGCGCTGCACGGGCCGGCCCCCGGCCTCCAGCAGGGGCGGCGCGTCACCGCCGTCCTGCACCCAGAGCGCGCTCACACGCCACTGGCCGGCATCAGAGCCAAGGAACTGGAGCACGGGACCGAGTCGTTTCCTGGTGTCTCCTGCGGGGTGTAGGCCCTAGCGCACAAGCTCTCGGGCGGTCCACATCACGACACTCCAGGCCAGGGGGTTGAGGTCGCCGATGCGGTCACGGTTGTAGACAAGCAGGCCCCCGGGCAGCTGCCAGCCCAGCAGCGGCTCCTGCCCCGGCTGGGACTGCAGGCGCGGCGGGCCCAGGCGGGCCTGCAGCTGTTGCTTCTGGCGCAGGTGCCGCCACCACGGGATCTGGACCACGCTGTGGCTGAGCCGGCCTTTCTTGAAGAAGAGGGCGATGCCCAGGGCCGGCACCCCGTCGGCGCTGCCAAGGGCGGCATAACAGACGCGGTCCCCCAGGGGCCCGCCTTCGAACACGCAGTTGAGGTCCAGGCCCTCGAAATGACGCCGCACGGCTGTTTCGTCCATGCGGTGCGAGAGCAGCTCGTAACGCATGCTGACCGCGGGCCCGCTCTCGCGGAAATAGGCCTGGTAGGTGCGCAGGCGCGAGAAGTTGAGCGCCCCCAGGACGAGACAGATCACCAGCACGGCGGCCAGGATCCACTTGAGCCACCACTCGAGCTCGCTTTCGGTTCTTGCGGCCATGGCGGCCCTCCCTGTCTGCACCGGCATCCGTGGCGCGGCGCGTTTTGACTTTGATGAGGCGCGATTCTAGGCCGCGCGGTCGGGCTTGCCATCAGGGTTAGCGCGCGCACCCCCATCGCGCACAATGACGTTCACCACCGCTCCTGGAGCACCCCATGATCAGCCGCCTTGTTCTCCTGGCCACCCTGCTGCCCCTGACCGCTTTTGCGCAGACCAACAACCCGCGCTGCCTGGCGGAGTTCGAGGCCGAATCGGCTCGCATCCAGCGCGAGGCCGGGGCCCGCGCACCAGCGCCGGGCAGCGACCCGGCCACGCAGCAGCGTTTCATGCAGGGGGTGTACACGCAGCTGGAAGCCGCGGCAGCGCGGGCCCGTGCCTGTGACGAGGCCGCACGGCCCCGGCCCGGCAGTCCGGCCGCACAAGCCGAGGCGGCGCGTTACCAGCAATGCCGGGACGCGGCGAACCGGGCGTTCGAGCGCATCAGGCTGCCGGCACAGGCCACGTTCGAGCAGCAGCGCGCCTATCGCGAGGCCGAGACCCGCATCCTGGACACGATGCGGGACTGCGAACGCAAGATCCGCTAGGGCCTCAGGCCAGCGCGCGGAACATGGTGCGTTTCGTGTTCGTGAAATGTGGCCGCACGATGTCGCTCCAGGGGGTCCCCCGCACGGCCAGCCAGGGCGGCGAGCCCAGCACGCTGTCGCTCACGAGGTCGTAGCAGGCCAGCGAAAACGGGCCGTGGTCGTGGTTGTAGTAACGCTGCGCGAGGATGCAGCCGGGCACCGAGGCCAGGCCGGGCATGTGCTCGGTGTCGTACCAGCGTTCGAGTTCCTCGCGCCAGCCCGTCTCCGGATCGGTCTCGACCACATAGTGGAAGACGGAGGCCGCATCGTGCGCCTGGCCCGGGGCCACGAACACCTGCTCCAGGCGTGAGAGGCGGATCTCATGCGCCGCGGGGATGGCACGGGCCAGCGCCTCGGCCAGCGGCAGCAGGGCGTCGGCGCCGAGCGCGGAACGCCCCGGCAGCCGTGCGTACAGGTAGCTCGCGCCCGCCGGCGTGCTGGCCAGGCGCTGCAGCTGCAGGCCGTGGTCGGTACAGAACCGGGCGGCGGCAGCGGCCAGGCCCGACAAGGCCGAGACCTCGGTGCTGAACTGCAGCAGCAGGCAGTCGGTGGTCTGTTGCATCCTCAGTGCCCGATCTGCAGGGCCACGAGGAAACGCGAGACCATGTTGTAGGCCGCGATGGTGGCCACCAGGTCGATCTGCGCCTGGGCGCCGAAGTGCTGGCGGACTTCGGCATAGAGCGCATCGGGCACCTCGATGTCGCGTGTCATGATGTCGCACAGGCGCAGCGCCACCCGCTCGGCCGGCGACAGCGTCAGGTCGGCGGCCAGCGGCTGGGCGCGCAGGCCGTCGATCACCGCCTGCGCCACCCCCGCGTTCAAGGCATGCGGCACATGGGCGTCGAATTCGTAGGGCGCGCGGTTGAGCACGGCCACGCGCAGGATCAGCATCTCGCGCAGGGAGGCGGGCAGGCTGTTGCGATTGCGCACGGCCGAGAGCATCTGCTCCCAGCCCTGGGCGATGGGTGGGCTGTTGAGCAGCACCTGGTACAGCGGGGAGATGCGGCCGCGTTCGGCCAGGATCTGCGCCTCCTGGGCGGCGAGTTCAGGGCGGGAGCCGGGAGTGACGGGCGTGATGCGCATGGTAGGGCCTGTTCAGACTGATTTCTCAAGTGCGAATGAGGTAAAAACCGCGCCAATCTAGGCGCGGGACGACGCCCAGGCTGGCCGCCTGGGCTAGGAGTGCAACAACGAGTGGCGTGGTTTTCACCTCATTCCCTTCGGGTTGCGGCCAAGAAAGCCATGCGGGGTGTTGCGCGGACTTGCCGGAGATCACTCCGGCGGCGTCCACGCGCCTACCGCATGACTTTTTTGATCCGCAACGCATCTTGAGAAATCAGTCTGAACAGGCCCTAATCGGGTTTGATGTTCTTGGCCTTGACCACACGGGCCCACTTGGCGCTGTCGTTCTTCAGCAGCGTGGCCAGCTCGGCCGGCGTGGAGGGGGAGACCTCGGCGCCCGAAGCCTGCAGCTTGCTCCTGACCGCGTCGGTGTTCAGGCTGCGGCGCACGGCCTGGTTGACCCGCTCGATCTCGGCGGCCGGTGTGCCCCGGGCGGCGAACAGAGCGTACCAGTTGTCCGAGTCCACGCCGGGCACACCCATCTCCTCGAAGGTCCTGACCTCTGGGAAGAGCGGATGACGCCTGGTCGCGGCCAGGCCGATGGCCTTGAGCCGGCCCGACTTGATGTGGCCGACCAGGCCCGGGATGTCGCCGAAGAAGCCGTGCACATGGCCGGCGATCACATCGGTGATGGCGGGCGCGGCACCCTTGTAGGGGATGTGCTGCAGATTGATCTTGGCCGCGTCGTTGAGCAGTTCCATGGCCAGGTGTGGCACGCTGCCCGTGCCCGAAGACGCCATGGTCAGCGGCTTGGCCGGGTTCTGGCGGCTCGCGGCGACGAACTCCGCACCCGTGTTGTAGGGCGCATTGGCACCGACCACCAGGATCTCGACGTTGTTGACCACCAGGGAGACGGGCGTGAGGTCGCGCTGCGGGTCATAGGAGAGTTTCTCGTAGAGCGCGGGATTGATGGCCACCGCGCCCACGCTGGTCAGCCACAGGGTCTGGCCGTCGGGCGCCGAGCGGGCGACGTACTCGGCCGCAATGGCGCCATTGGCACCGGCCTTGTTCTCGATGATGACCTGGTGGCCCAGTTCCTTGCCCAGCTGCTCGGCCAGGGTGCGGGCCACGAAGTCCACAGGCCCGCCGGGCGGGAAGGCGACGACGAGGCGGGTGATTCGGGCGGGCTGGGCCTGCGCGGCAGGCGCGAAGAGCAGGGGCAGGCAGGCCAGGGCCAGCAGGCTGGCACGGCGGATCAGATGCGGGGTCTTCATGCGGTCTCCTTGGTGTCTTGAAGTCAGTCGCAGCGCACGGACATGCCGCCGTCGACCACGATCTCGGTGCCGGTGACGAAACGCGATTCCTCACAGGCCAGGAACAGCGCGGCGTTGGCCGTGTCGCGCCCGTCGCCCATGAAGGGCAGCGGGATGCGCGACTGGCGCTGCTTCAGCAGGGCATCCACATCGCCGCCCGCGCGCTGGCCGGCCAGGCGCACCTCGACCATGGGCGTGTGCAGCTGGCCCGGCACCACGGTGTTCACGCGGATGCCCTGCTTGGCGTACTGCACGGCCAGCACACGCGAGAACTGGATCACGCCGGCCTTGGTGGCCGCGTAGGCGATCTGCGCCGCGCCGGTCCAGCGCAGGCCCGAGGTGGACGAGATGTTGACGATGGCGCCGCTGCCCTGGGCCAGCATGTGCGGGATGACGTGTTTGCAGCTCAGGAAGACGCTCTTGAGGTTGTGGTCGATCTGGGCGTCCCACACCTCTTCGCTCATCTCCACGGGGCCGCCCTTGGCCGAGCCGCCCACGTTGTTGACCAGCACGTCGATGCGGCCGAACTCGGCCACGCAGCGCGCCACGGCCTCGGCCATGGCCTGGCCTTGCGTGACGTCGCAGCCCAGGCCGATGAAACGACCGCCGGCCGCGCGCACCAGGCGTTCGGTCTCTGCCATGCGATCGAGGTCGCGGTCCAGGCCGAAGACGCTGGCGCCCTCTTCGGCAAAGCGCACGGCAATGGCGCGGCCATTGCCCCAGCCGGGGCCGACCGAGCCGGCGCCGGTGACAAAAGCGATCTTGCCGGCCAGGCGGCCTTGAGGGGATGAGGAAGAGGTGCTCATGACTTCAGTGCTCGAAGCGATAGAAGGCCTGCGGGTTGCGCACGAGCAGCTGCTCGCGCAAGGCAGGATCGGGGGCGATGCGTGCGAGGGCGTCGACCAGCGCGCCGTCGTCAGGAATGTGCGTGTGGTTGGGATGCGGCCAGTCCGTGCCCCAGAAACAGCGCTCGGGGTAACTTTCCAGCAGCAGGCGCGCCAGCGCCACGCCCTGGGCATAGGCCGGAGCCGCGGCGGGTTGGGAGTTGATGCGGTCGATGCCGCTGAGCTTCACACGGAAGAGCGGGTTGGCCAGCAGGGCGTGCAGGGCCACAAAGTCGGCATGCTCCGCGCCCAGCGTGGCGTCCACCCGGCCCATGTGGTCGATCACCACGGGCACGGCGCTGCGCGCGAGCACCGGACCCAGGCGGTGCACCAGACTGCTCTCGAAGTGCACCTGCAGGTGCAGGCCCGCGGCCTTGAGCCGCGGCGTCAACGCGACCACCTCCTCCACGCTGGTGGCGCCGCTGAGGTGCTGCATGAAGTTGAAACGCACGCCGCGAAAGCCCGCAGCGGCCAGGCGCCTGAGTTCGGCATCGGCAACGTTGGCTGGCACCAGGGCCACGCCCAGGTAACGGCCCTGGCCCGCACGGATGGCGTCTTCCACCACGCGGTTGTCATGGCCATGCACGGCGGACTGCACGATCACACAGCGTGAGATGCCGAGCTGGCGATGCAGGGCGAACAGCTTGTCCTTCGGCGCATCCACCGGCGTGAAGTTGCGGCTGGCCGCGTAGGGGAACAAGGCCGCGGGACCGAAGACGTGCACATGGGCGTCACAGGCGCCGGGGGGCAATGTGAGTGTGGGCCGTGAGGGCTGCGTGAGGTAGGTCTGGACGTGGGTCTGGCGATCGGGCATGGCGTCGATTGTGGAGCGAGCCCGGCACCTTGGGACCAACCCGAGATCGATACCAGCTATCCGTAAAATCTATGGCATGGACCTCACCCGCCTGCAGTACTTCGTGGCCGTTGCCGAGGCCGGCAGCCTGAGCCGCGCCGCGGCCGCGCTGCACATGTCCCAGCCGGCGCTGAGCCGGCAGGTGCTGCTGCTCGAAGAGGAGCTGGGCCAGCGCCTGTTCGAACGCACGGGCCGCGGCGTGCAGGCCACCGAATCCGGCACCGCCCTGCTCGCCCATGCCCGTGGCATCTTCGACCTGGCCGAACGCGCCCGCACCGACATGCAGGAGCGCCAGGCCAGCCCGCGCGGCAAGCTCACCGTGGGCCTGCCGCCCAGGCTGGCCCATGGCCTCACGGCCGATCTGGTCGAACGTTTCCACGCCCGCTTCCCCGAAGCCACGGTGACCGTGGTGGAGGGCCTGAGCATCCGCCTGCGGGAATGGCTGGTGGCCGGCCGGGTGGACCTGGCCCTGCTGTTCGACCCGCCGCCCTCGCCCCAGCTGCAGCAGGAAAACCTCCTGCGCGAACCCCTGGTGCTCATCAGCGTGCAGCCGCTGCCGCAGCGCCTGCGCCTGGCCGAAGTGGCGCAGCGCCCGCTGGTCATGCCCAGCGGGCCCAATGCCCTGCGCCAGCTGCTGGAGCATCACACGCGCCCGCGCGGCCTCCCGCTCAAGGTGGTGGCCGAGGTCGACTCGGTGCAGACCGTGCTCAGCCTGGTGGCCCGCGGCGTGGCCGACACGGTGCTGCCGCTCAGCGCCACCCGCGCCTGGACCTACCCACAGAAGCTGCACGTGGCGGCCATCCACAACCCGGCCATGCGCAACCAGCTGGTGCTGGCCATCCCCACGGCCCGCCCGGCCACGCGGCTGAGCCGTCTGGCGGCCGAGATCCTGCGCGAGCTGGTCCACACCCATCTCCAGCCCGCCACGCTGTAAGAACGTCGCGGACCGGCCGACTGATCTGCCATGCTCATGCCGTTCTCCCGCCCCCTGCTGTCCTCGGTCCTGCTGGTCTGCCTGAGCCTGCCCACCCTGGCAGGCACGCTCACACGCACCCCCGCTGGCCCGGCCTGCACCAGCACCACCCCCCTTTCCGCCCCGCCCCCTGCAGCAGCGGCGCTGCGCCTGCCCCAGAGCCAGGCCGTGGCCGGCCAGCGGGACATCGGCTGGGTCTGGCTGGGCACACCCACCGCCCGCTACCCTCATACCGCACTCGGTTCGCCCCGGCATGCCGGTAGCCTGCACGTCCTGCCGGCTGCTGCAGCGTCCGATGCGATACCGCTGTCCCTCACGCTGTCGATGGACAGCGTGTTCGAGGACCGGGTGCCGCGGCTTGTCGACCTGGACGGCGACGGACGGGACGAGATCCTGCTGATCGAGGCCGTAGCCCTGCGCGGTGCGGCCCTGGTGGTCTATGGTCTGCGCGATGGCGCTCTGGTGGAGCTGGCACGCGGCCCGTACGCCGGATCGACCTTCCGCTGGCTCAATCCGGTGGGCGTGGCCGACTTCGACGGCGATGGCCGGCTCGATATTGCGAGTGTCACCACGCCCCACATCGGCGGCGTGCTCACGCTGCATCACTACCGCCCGCCACGGCTCGAACCATATGCACGCACCACGGACGTCTCAAACCACCGCATGGGCGAACTCGAGCAGCGGCTCGCCGTGATCGTGTCCCTGCCGGACCAGCGCCCGACTCTACTGATCCCCGACATGCAGTTGCAGACCCTGCAGGCCCTGCGCTGGGACGTCCCGGGGCAATGGCATGAAGCAGCACCGCCCCTTTCGCTGCCCGCCCGCGTGCAACGCTTCACGCCACTGGGCGATGGCGGCTGCCTGCAGCTCATCGATGGCAGCAGCTGGCGCGTGACCCTGCGACCCTGAGGCAGCCCGGCTCAGCGCGCCTGCGCGCCCAACGCACGCAAGCGGTCCTGCCACTGGTGCACGCCGGCTTCCCCCAGCTTGTCCACCCTGCCAACCAGCGTGTCACGCACGGGCGAGATGCCCACGAAACCCAGGATGTTGCGCTTGAGCAGGCCGACGCCGCGCGCGCGGAAGACCCAGCGGTAGACCCAGGCCGGCATGCCCATGGTGACGACGAGACGCGCGCTGCGTCCCTTGAGGCCCTTGAAGATGAAGGGGTTGCTGGCGCGTTCGGCCGCGTCGCCCTGAAAGGCAAAACCCGGACGCGCCACCTGCTCCAGAAAGCCTTTCAGCAGCGCCGGCATGTCGCCCAGCCAGAGCGGGAAAAAGATCACCAGGTGCTGGGCCCAGGCGATATCGTCCTGGGCGGTCTGCAGGCCTGCGGGCAGAGGCGTGTGCTCCCAGGCGTGCTGGCTGCGCAGCAGGGGGAAATCCAGCGTCGCGATCTCGACCACGCGGACCTCGTGGCCGGCCTGGCGCGCGCCTTCAGCATAGGCATCGGCCAGCGCATGGTTGAGGTGCCGGGCCGAGGCGTCGGGATGGCCCTGGAGGATGAGGATGCGGCGTGTGTCCATGAAGCGCTCCTTTCGGTCCCGATCATGCAGCCGGAGTGTGGCAGACAGCTTGACCTGGCTCAAACGCTCTGCTTTTGATAGCAACCGAATACACCCGGCCGGGACAGGCCCATGGTCGAATGCCTAGAATCGCGGCAACCCCAGCCCACCATGAAACCGAACGACACCCCCCTCTTCTACACCGGCAAGACCGAAGCCTTCGGCGAACAGTTCGACGCCTGGGCTGACCGCCCCCTGCTGCAATCCATGGAAGAAGGCGGCGTGGCCTGGCCCAGCTCCTGCCGCGCCGGCAGCTGCCGCACCTGCATCGGCAAGCTGGTCAGCGGCACCGTGCGTTACGAAATGGAATGGCCCGGCCTGCTGCCGGAAGAGAAGGAAGAGGGTTATGTGCTGCCCTGCGTGGCCCATCCCTGTTCGGACGTGGTGCTGCGCGAAGGCGACTGACCCCCACGCGTGCGGCAGCAGGCGGGGCGCCGCGGCCGCATGCGAGCCCCGCCCGGGGCTCAGACCACCCTGAAGCGGCCGATTTCCTGGGTCAGCGTCTCGGCCTGGCTGCGCAGCGCCTCGGCGGCGGCGTTGGTCTCCTCCACCAGGGCCGAGTTCTGCTGCGTGTCGTGGTCCAGGGCCTGGATGGACTGCACCACCTGCGCCACACCCACGGCCTGCTCGCGGGCTGCGGTGGCGATCTCGGTGAGGTAGGTGTTGATCTGGCGGGCGTTGGTCACCACGTCACGCATGGTCGCCCCGGCCTTCTCCACTACCTCGGTTCCCTGGCCCACCTGCTCGACGCTGGCGGTGATCAGGGACTTGATCTCGCGCGCCGCTTCGGCACTGCGCTGGGCCAGGTTGCGCACTTCGGTGGCCACCACGGCGAAACCCCGGCCAGCCTCCCCTGCGCGCGCAGCCTCGACGGCGGCATTGAGCGCGAGGATGTTGGTCTGGAAGGCGATGCCGTCGATCACGCCGATGATGTCGCTGATCTTGCTGGACGAGTCGTTGATGTCGCGCATGGTGTGCACCACCTGGGCGATCACCGTGCCACCCTCTTCGGCCACACGCGCGTTGTCGGCCGAGAAGCGCGAGGCGGTCTGCGCCTGCTCCGCCGACGAGGTGACGGTCGATCCGATCTCCTCCATCGCCGCGGCCTGCTGCTCCAGGGAGGCGGCGGCCGCCTCGGTGCGCGCCGACAGGTCAGTGCTGGCCGAGGCGATTTCCTTGGCGGTGACGTTGAGCTCGCGCGCGGAGTGGCGCACGCGGCGGATCAGCTCGTGCATGGAGTCATAGAGCTTGTGCAGGTCCAGGATGAGCATGGCCGGCTCGTCCTTGCCCCAGGGCTCGTTGGGCTTGTTGCGCAGGTCGCCGTCGCTGAGTTCGTTGAGATGGCGGCTGACCACCTCGAGGCCGCCCTTGTTCACCTTGTAGAAGGTGATGAAGACGTAGGCGGCGATGACGAGCGCCAGGGCCAGCACGCCCAGCACCAGGTAACGGCGCTGCAGCTGGGCGTCCCGCAGATCGTCGATGTAGATGCCGGAGCCGACGATCCAGCCCCAGGGCTTGAAACCCTTGACGTAGGAGAGCTTCTCGACCGGCTCGCTCTTGCCCGGCTTGGGCCAGAGGTAGGGCACGAAACCCTGCTCGTTCTTTTCCACCTGGGCGACGAAGGCCTTGAACAGGGCCAGCCCGTTGGGGTCTTTCATGTCCCCCACGTTCTTGCCGTTGAGATCGGGGCGGATCGGATGCATCACCACGACGGGTTGCATGTCGTTGATCCAGAAGTACTCGCTGCCGCTGTAACGCAGCTTGCTGATGGCCTGGGCTGCGAGCTTTTGCGCCTCTTCACGCGGCAGCTGCCCGGACGTCTCCTTTTCATAGGCCCAGACCAGGGTGCCATGCGCGATTTCCACATGCTCGCGGGTGGAGTTCATGCGCTCCTGCAGGGCCTGGTCGGTCTGGCTCTTGAGCAGCCAGAACAGCAGGCCGCAGACCGGCAGCAGGAACACCAGGGAGATGACCAGCGCCTTGGTCTTGAAGTTCACGCCGCGCATCAGGACGATGCCGGGGGCCCAGATACCGTAGGCCTGGATGGGGTTGGCAATCGCTTGGTTCTCTACACGCACAGACCGGATCTCCTTGTTTGCTTGATCGTGATCGATTGTCATGTGACTTGGGGACAAGAGCGTCGTGAAACGAAGCCGACGGCGGGAAATTTCCCCGGGGCTCGCCGGATTTCACGCCCCTCTTGATCCAGGTCAAGTCTGCAAGGCTCACGCCGGCCTGCCGGGGACCAGAAAGAAAAGACGCCAGGAAGAGCCCACGCCGCGCGCGGTAGGCACGCGCGCTCAGGCCAGCACGTTGAGCCGGGTGCCCAGGCTGCCCGAGGTGGCCAGGGGCAGGGGACCTGTGGCGGGTTGCAGCAGGGTTTGCACGGTGGACTGCTGCATGTCCATGGCCTGGCGCAGCACATACACCTGCACGTTCTGCGCCAGCCGCGCCGACTGCAGCTGGCCGGCGATGGCCATGATCTGGTTGCTGATACCGTCCATGCTGAATCCAAGGGGGTGTTTCACCCTGTATCGGCAGGTCCGGCGCGAACTTGAGGGGCTCAGGCGTCCAGCGTACCGCCCAGGAGCGCCGGCAGGCGGTCGGCTCCCATGCGGAAACCGCAGGCCTGGGCATGGCCGCCGCCGCCCATGCTCTCGGCCAGGGGGATGCAGTCGAAGCTGCGCTGCGAACGCAAGCCCACCTTGATCACACCACCCTTGCCGGCCGTCCACATCAGGGCATAC
>JACCDR010811663.1_pt1 | contig 11499 bp, 13 predicted proteins | sample 7446431 | NCBI WGS metagenome assembly JACCDR01 (sample SAMN15323443, study PRJNA562643) | freshwater metagenome | isolation source: river surface water | place: USA:Blue River Watershed | collected 2017-08-17
CCGTGACGACGACGAGCAGGTCGCGGCCGTACGGCTCGCTGATCGTCCCGGCGGTGAAGTTGACCGTGTCGGTGAACAGGGTGACGCCGGCGGGTGTGTACGCCGTGATGCCCAATGTGTCTGGCGCTCCGGGGGTCAGAATCAGCCGCCAGAGGATCAGGGTGTTGGACGTGGACCAGGCCATCAGCTCGGTGACGCCGGCAACCGGAGTGGCGATGTTGACGATCATGCCGACCGTCCAGGACGTGGACGTGGCGTACTTGCCGACGACCCCTTCAGGCCTGGAGTCGGTCGACAGCTGGATCGACCGCGACGACGCAGCCACCGGGGCGGCGCCGAAGGTCATCGAGCCGTAGTAGCGCAGGAAGCCACGGTTGGGCAGACCACTGGCCCCGGCGTTGGCGGCCGACTCGTCCTCGCCGGGCCAGTAATCGACCGGGTTGGTGGCCAGGAACGCCCGCCGGGTCGCCGACGCCTCCAGCTTGTCGCCCTGGGCCAGGTAGCGCAGGATGCCTGACGCCGTGACCTCGATCTCCGAGACCGTGCTGTTGTCAGCGGGCCACCGCTGACGGAGGTCGGTGACGAACACCGTGCCCCGCACGGACCCCGCCCGGGACACCCGGACGGGCGTGTCCCGGCCCCAGTTCGGCCACAGCGGGCTGAGCGGGTTGCGAGGCGTGTACTTGCCGCTGGTGTTCTTCAGCGTGAACGTCAGCCGGGTCGGCTCGACCTGAGCGCGAGCGTCTGGCCGGCCTACCTGGATGCTGATCTCGTTGCGGATGTCGTCGGCCGGGATCGGTGTCCAGGTCCAGGTGGCAGGGCTGGCGCTCAGGTCGGCGCCGAGCGCGACTTCCAGCGTGATCGGGTAGTTGTCGGCAGGCCAGGTGACCGTGGGCATCGTCAACCTCCCCCGGCTACCGGGATGGTCCGAGGGCTACCTGGACGTTGCCGCCCAGGTGGTCGATTTCCTTGCGCAGCCCGGACAGGACGCCCGTGCCCTCGATGACGATCCGCAGCGAACCGCCACTGACTCCGCCCGCCGTGGTGGCGACGGGGTTGACGAACAGCTGCCGGGTTGCCGTGATGTACTCCGGCCCGTTCTCGCCTACCCAGGAACCCTGGCCCACGTTGAGCGGGCCGCCGACGGCCCGCTCGCGGCTCATACCTTTCCGCCCGCTGGGGACAGCTTTGGATTCTCCTGACCCGACTTTGACCAGGGCGGCGGCGTTGTAGATTTTCAGGGCGCTGCCGGCCAGTCCGGCAAGGCCGGGGAGGCTGGCCAAAATCTGCCGCATCTCGCGCAGCTTCGCCAGCCCCGGAGTCTCGGCCGAGACAACAACCTTGGTCGTCACGATGTCCGGCATCTTGAACAGTTCGTCCTTGAGAGCCTGGGCGCCCTTCTTGGACAATCCCATCCGCCCGATGGCCTTGTCGGCTTCCCTGACGTAGGCCGCCCAGACCTTGTTGCCTTCCTCGACGCTGCCGGTTTCCAGCCGCTTCGCCTCAGCAGCCTTGGCACCGTCCCGGGCCAGGTTATTCAGCTCTGTCCGGACGGCGCGGGCCGACGGTTGCGTGAGATCGAGGGCTTCCCTGTTCTTGGTCAGGGCCGGAAGTTGCTTGTCCAGGGTTTCGTTCAACTTGTCCACCGAGGCCTCTGCCGCGATGGTGGCCTCGGACATATTCAGGGTCTTTCCGTTCAGCTGCTCAAATAGCTGAACCAGGGTCGATCCTTTGTCGATGGCAGACTGCCAGGACTCGCTCATGGTTTCGGCGTTGGCCGCCGCGGTGGCGAACCCCTGCGCCGCGCCGGTGGAGACCGCCGAGTTCTCGCCGAGGACCTTGTTGTACTCCGTCATCTGGCTCTTGAGCGCGCCGACGTCACCGCCGCCGGCCCGGACGCGGTTGAGTAGGTCGGCGAAGGCGATACGGGCGAGGTTGGCGCCTTCGCCGCCGCTCTTGGTCAGCTCAGCCAAGGCCGTATCAAGGCCCTTGATCAAGTTGATCTGGCTCTCGGTGTCCGCGTTCATCCGAGCGAAGCTTTCGGCCATCTGGGGGCTATAGGCGGGGCCCAGGTTGGCCATCTTCGGCACGTTGCCAGAAGTGATCTTATAGGCGTTGATTGCGCTGATGAACTTGTCCAGATCGGGACCGTACTTGTTCGCCAGCTCGCCAGTGATCTTGCCAGATTCGCCGAGAACCCGTAGGGCCTCGGCCAGCTTCTCGATATCGACCGTGGTCGGCTTGATGTCCTTCGAATGGTCCAAGATCTTGTCGAGGCCCTGGCCAGCAAGACCGAGACCAGCGGCTAGGACGCCCAGGCCTAGCCCCCACGCTCCCAGCTTCCCCATGAACCCGACGAAGCCGGCCAGCTTGGGGCCGACACCCCCCATGCTCGACAGGGCGTCCTTCGCGTCGTTGAGGGCGCCGCGCATCTTCAGGAGACCGAGGGTGGACACGGTGGCCACCCCGGACAGCCCGGCGACCGCCACGACCGCCGTCTGCACGGGACCGGGAAGCCCGGAGAACCAGGACACCAGGGACTCCAGCGCCTGGGCTAGGAATCGCAGTCCACCGTTGGCGCCCGAGCCGGCCTCGATGGCCAGACTCTCCAGGGTGCCCTGGAGAGTCTGGATGTCGCCCGCCAAGTTATCGGTCTTCTCTGCGGCGGTCTTGGCCGCGTTGGCCTGGGCGTTGATGCCGATGGCGTACGACTTGACGCCCTCTTCGCCCAGGGAGTACAGAATGTTGGCCGCGCGCATAGCGTCCGCGCCGAAAAGCGTTGCCAGGGCGGCGTTCCGCTCCTGCTGGGTCAGCCCGCCCAGGGTCTTCTGGAGGTTCCCGGCGAGCTTCTCTGCGCCGACGAAGTTGCCGTTGGCATCGTAGGTTTCCAGGCCCAGCTGCTTCATCAGGGTGGCCGACTTCTCCGTCGGCGCGGCCAACATTTGGAGCATTGTCTTCAGCGACGTACCGGCGTCGGAGCCGACCAGGGCGTTGTCGGCGAACGCGCCCAGGGTGACAACGGTCTGGTCCATCGTCATGCCGGCGGCCTGGGCGGCGAGGCCACCCATTCGCAGGGCCTCGCCCATCTCGTGCACGTCGGTCGCGGTCGCGTTGGCCGCCCCGGCGAGCATGTCAGCGATGTGCGGTACGTCCTTGGCCTCCAGCTTGAAGACGTTCATGGTCTTGGCGGCGATGTCGGCCGCCTCGGCCAGGTCCAGCGAGCCAGCGGCAGCCAGGGCCAGTGCGCCATCCAGCGCGCCACCGAGAATGTCGGCGGTGCTCAGACCGGCCTTGGCCAGCTCGGCCTGGGCCTGGGCCGCCTCAGTAGCGCTGAAAACGGTGTCTCGGCCGGCCTGGAGGGCGGCCTGCCGCAGGGAGCCAAGCTCCGATTCGGTGGCGCCAGAGACAGATTTGACCTCGGACATCTGCTTGTCGAAGTCGATGCTGGCCTTGACAGCCCAGGCGGCCAGCCCGGCCAGAGCGATGCCGGCGCCGCCAGCGCCCACGCTGATATCGCGGAAGGCTCCGCTCGACGTCTTCCGCGCGCGTTCCAAGCCGCTGTCGAAGTCCCGCAGGCTCTCCCGGGCCTGCTTCATCCCCGACGTGAAGCCCTGCATCCGGGCGATCAGGGAGACGGAAATCGACCGGTCCGCCACGACAGCGCCTCCTACTTCCTCAGCACGGTGTAGAGGTGGACGCCGCGACGCTTGTCGTTCATGTTGCTTTCGGACATGGCCTGTCCGACCAGGCACGCCTGGCAGACGTCTTCCTCGACGGACCATTTCCCGGCCGTCGATCTGTCCCGACACGTTTCGAGCGGGTGCCCACAGCCAGGGCAGGTATCGCGCTCTTCAGCCAGCAAGGCGAGGACGAGGTCGCGGTCAAGGTCCGTCCACTCGACGGCGCGCTCCGTCACTGAAGTGCCGGTCAACTGGCCCTCTGCGGAGTAGTGCTCGACCGTTTCCCGGATCGGTTCGCCGCGGAACTGGGAGACAGGAATGCCGAGCCTGACCGCCGCTTCGACGTCCCGCCTCAGCCCTGGGTCAGCGCGGAGGCGGCTGCGGAGAAAGGGACGGTGACCTTGCGGGTGTTCAACTCCCACGCGGCCTCGGCGAGGGCATCCCAGGACGAAGCCGGCAGGTGGTCGACCAGCTCATGAACTTGCTCCGGGGTCATCACCGGGTCGACGCTGGTCCGGGCCACCATCTCGCACACGAAGGCGAACCAGCGTCCCTGGAAGGCGTCATCGGTCTCGTCCGGCTGCTTCTGTGGCTGGCTGACCGCGGTGAACGACATCCACTCCGCGCCGGACAGCGCCCGGAGTCGGAACGGCACTTTCGACTCTTCCGCCCGCTGCTGCGCGGCCTCGATCTGTTCGCGGTACTTCGACTGCGGGGACTGTTCGGCCAGGCTGGTGGGAAGCGGCGCCTCGGCCAGACGCCGCTCCAACTCCTGCACGTCGCCGAGGGCCTCACCGTCAAGAACCAGCGTCACAACCTGGGTGGGCCGGGACGCCTTGGCCTTGACCTCCTCGAACGTCGGCATGGTTACGCCACCACCGCGCGGGTGTTCGGGTCCGAAGAAACCATGAACGGGATGGTGAAGTCCCAGGTCCCATCCGGGGCCGGCTTCTCCTGCATGGCCTCGCCGGAGTTCACCGGGTACACCTCGACCTTGTTCGTCGAGGCCCAGGCGGTGGTCGCGTCGGTGCCCCGGCGGACTACCAGGTACCCGTCAGTGTTGTACGGGAACAGGTTGTACGGGGTGTCGGTCGGGCTGTCGTGGTGGAACTTCACCGAGATGTCGAACGCCCGACGGCCGGCCTTGTTGGTGGTGAAGGTCGACCGCAGGTTGGACACGTCCACCTTGCCGGTGCTGGAGCTGATGTCCAGGCCGTCCGGGGTAATGAACTGCTCCAGGGCGGTGCCGGCGTTGAGCTCGGTCGTGGTCGGAGCCGCGATGTTGGCGATGGCCGTGCAGAAGGTCACCTTCACGCGGCCATCGATGATGACAACTGCCATCAGGAACCCTCCTCCGGGTCGCTGGTCTTCTTGGTCTTCTTCGTCGGCGCCTCGTCCAGGACGACCAGCAGCGGCTCGTCTTCGATCGGTTCGGCCTCGGTGTAATCGGCCAGGACGAAGTCGGACGGGCTGCCACTCCAGGCGGAGACCCGTTCCCAGCCACGACCCAGGTAGTGGTCGAGGGCGGTGTCCGGCGCCGTGCCGAGGCCGGCCTCCGGGTGTCGAATCACGCAGAACTTGGTCATCGCGTCACACCCGGTACAGCTCGTAGGTGACCGTGGTCGCTGAGCTGTAGGTCAGCGTGCACAGGCCGGTGCTCTGATTGATCGCCGCCCGGGGGATGAAGAATGTCTTGCTGGTGGCGTTGGTGATCGAGACCGCCGTGGTGGTGCCGGCGTTGCCGACGGCGGTCAGGTTGGGGTCGCTGACCGTCAGCGTCATCGGGGAGCCGGCGCCGTTGATGACGCGCAGGATCACCCCGTTGGCGCCGAACTGGCTTTCAGCGATCGTGTCGGTGGTGGCCACAGCCGCCGGAGCGGCCTGTACGCCTCCGTAGGTGAGCGCAGTAGCAGTCAGAGCCGCCACGGCGGCCCTCCTTTCGCAAGGTGGGATCCGCCTGGCGGCGGGGGACTTGAGAGGTGGGCCCCGGCTCAGGCCGGGGTGGTCACCAGGCGGTACACGTCGACGCGGTCCAGCAGGACGGGGCCGAGGTCTTCGTCGCGGTTGGCGGGCTGGCTGGCCTCTCGGCGGATCAGCCCGCAGTTCCGGCCGGCGATGACGGGTCGGACGTCGAGCAGGGCGGCCCGGACGCGCATGGCCACGGCGTTGGACGAGATGTCGTTCGACCCGATGCAGTGGCAGTACCAGCGGACTGTCCAGGTGCCGGAGCGGTGCTCCAGGGTGTTGCCCGGGGCGTCGAACTGGCTCTCGATGTGGGCGTAGACCCGCACGTAGGGCTGGACTACGCCGTTCACGGTCGGCGGCGTGGTGGGAGTGACTCCGTTGGCGTCCGGGTACACCGTCAAGCCGACGTCGGCCCGGAGCAGGTTCAGGGCTGCGTCGATGTGGGCCTTGTCGAGCAGGTCAGCCATCGCCACCCAGCACCTTCTCCGGAAGCTCGCTGATGTTCTGCACGAACTTCGGCTCTTCGGCCTGTAGTGCCGGCAGCCCGCCGGGCCGGGGGGCGTTGTTGACGGTGCCGAACTCCAGGATGTTTCCGAGCGCGCCCTGGCGGCGGCTCTTGTCCGGGCCGATCTCGGCCTCTAGGCGACTGCCGAGCGCCTTGATGTCGTAGGTGATCGAGTACGGCACCGCCGGCGCATGGCCGATGCCGGACCAGCGCCGGCGCCAGTCATTCTTGATGTTCAGCGCGCCCTTGGTCACCACTGGTCCGACTAGCTTGGCCAGCTTGGCCGGGGCGCCCTCCACGGCCGAGATCAGTTCCTCCAGGCCGTGAACTTCCCACTCGACGCTCACGTCGTCTCCCTGATCTGGATCCGCCGGGACGTGTCGTGGGTCTTGTGGAACAGGTCCTGGACCCGGAAGACCCGGCCGGCGAGGTCGGCGTCGTGGGTGGCCGAGGTGATCGTGACGAGGTCGCCGCGGGCGATGCCGGTCGAGGTGGCCACGGGCAGCTGAAGCTCAACCCGGATCAGGACCGGTTCCATCTCGCCGGCCTCGGCGTCCTGGCCTTGGCCGCCGCCGGCCTGGACGCGGCACTTGCCGGTGTATCTGGTGACGTAGGTCGGGGTGACCTGGCCGGTGAGATCGTCGGTGTGGCTGCCGGTCTGCCGGGTGACGGTGCACGAATCGACCATCAGGGCCTCGATGGCCTTCCGTCCCCGGGCGAGGACAGACGATGCGCTCATCCCACCCCCTCTGACCAGGCAAAACGCTGCGTACGCCACGGAGAGACGTGAAATCAGAAGGACCCACACCGAGGTATGGGTCCAACCAAGCTGAGTAGCGGGATAATCGTCATTATCGTGTGCCCGTTGGATTACGGGATTGGATTGACGACAATCCCGTAATCCAACGCCCCGGGCGCTAGGCCGAGCGGATCGCCTGGACGAAGACGCTGGCGGTGCCGAGGGTCGCGATGCCGTTGTTCCGTACCGTCACCGACACCGTCTTGTTCGTCAGCGGGGTCGGGGTGCCGACCACCGACAGGTTGCCCAGGACGTTCACGCCGCCGAAGGCCCAGCCAGTCACCGTGTAGTTGGTGCCGACCGCCTCGGCGAACCCGGGGATCAAGGTGACGGTGACGGTCGCCTGCTGGTTGAGCGCCAGGTTCGACACCGACCCGATGCCGAGGCACTGGTCGGCCTCAGTCAGCGGCCGGTAGAGGGTCTTGTACACCGCATCGGTGTAGACCGCCTGGAACACTCCCCGGCTGTAGATGAGCCAGTCACCCTGATTCAGGGTGGTGTTGCCGATGGCGGTGCCGGGCGGGTCGATGACGGCGGTGGTACCTACCTGGCTCACCAGGACGGTGCCGGGAACGAGGGCGATGATGTCGGCGATGTTGGAGCCGTTGTGCTGGGCAGCGGATCGGATAGGCATGACCATGATCGGGGTGACGGCCATTGCTTACCTTTCGAGCGGGGCTACGAGGGCTGTCCCAGGTTCTTCACGATGACGCGCGCGCCGAAGATGTCGTTCGCGCGGACCACCGTGTCTCCCCCTGAGTCCGTGATTGCCCGCACCGACACCGTCACCTGGCCCGACGAGATGTCGTCGGCGTTGACCGTGTGCCACAGCGGGGCCGAGACCGGCGCGTATCGGCCGGACTGCACGTAGTTGGCGCCCATGCCACCGCCCCGCCGGGTACTGGTGCCGCTGCTGAACCAGCGGTTCGGGCTGCCGCTGATGATCGTCGTCGCGTCGATCTGAAGCTCGCCACCCGAGTTGTCTCGCATCGCGTTGAGGACGACCTCCAGCCGATCGCCGGCCGCTGCGGTGATGGTGAGGTTCGCGCCGATCGCGGTGCCGGGGGCGGCGGAGCTGGTGTAGCCGTCGGTGCCGCTCGACCCGGTCGAAAGGAACCCGGAATCCTTGAACGTCTGCGAACTGCCCCCACCGCCGGACGGCGTCGCCCACTTGACCCCGTTGGTCTGGGTCGAATCGGCGGTCAGAACCTGCCCGTCGCTGCCCACGGCCTGGCGTGCAGTGGTGGCGCTGCCCGTGGCGACGTACAGGTCGCCCTTGGTGGTCAGCGTGGACCGCTGCTGAGCGCCGGTGATCCGGCTGTCGTCGCCGGCGGCGACCGTGCCGGCGCTGGTGCCGACGGCAAGCAGGGGAATGACGCCGCCAGTACCGAATGGACCCCGAAACTTGAGAACGCCGCTCTCAACGTAAAGCAGGCCACCGCCGGTCGGATCCGAGGTCGGAACAGTGCCGGCGTTGGCGATAGCGACGACCCCGACGCCTCCGCCGAGGCTGGTGGTATTGACGCGCAGGTTGGTGCCGACGTGGAAGCTGTCGTCGGTCTGCAAGACGTCGGCGGAGGCCCGAAACAGGTTGGTGTCCCGTGTCGCGCTGCCGCTGCCCCATGACATGGCTCCGGCGATGGTCTGAACGTAACGGGAAACGCTGTCACCGGTGACCCGGGAGGCCAGAACAAGTGAGCCGGAGGTGGCGGAGTCAGCCCGGTAGTGCGGCGAGTTGACGTTGCCGCCCACGTTGGTGTTCTGGCCGTAGATGCTGGGCGAGTCGGCGCTCTGGTTGACGGTCAGAGTGCCAGTCATCGTGTCGCCGACGTCCTGGACTGCGCCGACAATCCGAGCATCATTGCCCTGAGCCGCGGTTCCCGAGGAGGTTCCGTAGGAAACGGCGAAGCTGCGATCGGCCGACAGGTCCCCACCGCCGGTGAGGCCAGTACCCGCCGTCAGGGTCCGACTGGTCGGGACGGCGCCCACGTCGGAGGCGGTCACGGCCAGGTCCGTCTTCAGCTGCGCCATGGTCCGGTTGGTCCAGGCGCCGGCCTTGCGCTGGATCACGTCGTCGTTCGCCGGGGCGATCGCGGCGATGGTGGTCAGGTCGCTGTCGACGGGCTGGGCGCCGATCGCAGCCGGCGTGACCGGGTCGCCGCCGCCGGATCCGTGCGAGGTGGCGTGGGCCAGCGGGGTGCGGGCGTCGGAGAGCCTAGCGTCGTTGCCCTGAGCGGCTGTACCAGCGGAAACGCCGTAGGAAACCGACAGAGTCCGGTCTGCTGACAGATCCCCGCCGCCAGTGAGGCCGGTGCCGGAGTTGATTGCTCGGGCGGTCGACACGGCGCCGATGGAGGCGGGGCTGACCGGATCGCTGCCCGCGGTGGCGTGGCTGGTCGCGTGGGCCGTGGGTGTGCGGGCGTCCGACAGTCGGCTGTCGTTGCCCTGGGCGGCGGTGCCGACCGAGGTCCCGTACGAGACGGCCAGTGAACGGTCCGCCGACAGGTCTCCGCCACCGGTCAGACCAGTGCCGGCGCTGATCGTCCGGCTGGTCGGGACGGCGCCGATACCGGCCGGGGTGGGCGTGGACGGCGTGCCGTGGGTGTGGTCGCCCCGAGAGTAGGCAGTGGCCACGCCGGCGGTCGACGACTGCCCGAAGGCGGTCTCGGTGACCACCGTGTTGGCCGGAGTGCCGCCACCGCCGCCTCCGCCACCGGCGGCCCACTTCAGGCCGGTCGGAGTGGAGCTGTCGGCGGTCAGGACCTGGTCGTTGCTGCCGACGCCGAGCCGGGTAACGGTGTCGCCCGCGGTGGCCACGATGAGGTCGCCCTTGGCGTCCACGGTGGACTTCAAGACGGCCAGGCTGTTGACCAGGGCCTCGGCGGCCTCCGTGGTGATACCGGTGATCTCGCTCGGCGGAACCGGGTCGGTGACCAGAACGTCGAGCAGGTCGTAAGGGCCGCCGGTGGCGGGGACGCTGATCAGGCTGACCTTTGTGGCCCCGTTGTGGGACTCGACTACCCGGTAGTACGTGCCGGTCGGGGTGATGTCGGCGTTCGGGGTCAGCGCGGTCGACCAGGCGCCGTCGGTGGCGGTGACGAAGAAGAACGTCGGCACGATGGTGGTGCCGTCGGTGTAGCCCGGGTCGTCGCGGTCGTCGCCGGCCACCAGGTTGATGGCGACGCGGGCCCGGTTGACCGGGGTGCCGGTGGCGCTCGTGATGACGTTCCGAACGATCGTCACGGCTCCCCCTTACGCTCGCTGGCCGAGGCTCAGCGCCCGGTCGCCCTGGTCGATCAGCTGGATGGAGCGGGGCACGGAGCCGTACTGCTTGCGTAGGGCGGAGGTCAGGAACGGCGAGGCCTGCATGCTGGACGACATCGCCTCGTAGGTGACGGCGTAGTCGTCGATGCGCTCCTGGGTGGCGCCGGTGGGGTTGCTGAGCGCGCCCATGGCCAGGCTGATCACGGCCGAGCGGGCCAGCTGGAGCTTCTGGTCCCCGTCGGCGTACCCGTGGGTGTAGGTCACGGTGACGCTGGACGGCTGGTTGGCGTACCCGACGAGGGCTGAACGCCAACCGTCCGCGCGCCAGAGCCGAGAACGGGACAGTTGGGCCGTCCAGTCGGTCACCGCGGTGACGCCGATCAAGACCGACGTCACCGCGGTGACCGGTCGCTCGGGCAGGGACAGGTAGGTTCCGCCGTCGTACCCGTCCAGGTCGAGGGTGACGGTCTCTGTCACCTCGACGATGCGCTGCCCGGCGATGGCTTGGACGACTGCCGTCGCGCACTCGATGAGTACGTTGGCCGCCGCGTCGTCCACGCTGGTCTGCAACGCGGCGGCGAGGTCCTCGGGGGTTGCCAGTTGGTCCGCCAAGGACCTCGCCTCCTCGTGTTAGCGCTCGGCGACGCCGGTGGCCTTGGTGGCCGCCTGCGTCTTGTCCTTGCGGGCCTGCTCGGCCGCAGCCGGGTCGGTCTCCGGGGTCGGCGCGCCCTTGGTCACGCCGGCCACGGTGTAGTTCTCGTTCGGGGTGCTGTCCACCTCGACGCCGCGGAAGCCCTGCTCCTGCTCGGCGTCGACCTTCTTCTGCACCTCGGCCGTGGTGGTGTCGCTCGTGGTGTTCTCGTCCTTGCGCGCCATGGGTAGCTCCTCGGTTAGGCGTAGCTGGCGGCGATGGTCACGTTGACCAGGCCTCCAGGGTCCGCGATACCAGTACCCACGGCGGTGGACTGCCATTGCAGAACGTCGCCGGCGGCTACCACCAGGTTGGCCGGGGTGCCGGACAGGGTGATGGTCTTCTCGTCGCTGGCGGTCGTGTTGACACCCGAGTCGAACTGGAGCGTCGCGACGATCGCGGTGCCGCTGCCGGCCTGGCCCTTGTTGACCAGGCTCACGCTGCGCGTGTTGGTGTTGGCGCCGGTGATCGCCGTGACGGTCGAGTAGGTCACCGCCGAGACGGTGCCGGCCGACTGCACGACGTGGATGTTGGTGTTGCGGCTGTTGCCCACGGTGGATTCCGGGGCGACCGCGTGCTGCACGGACTTGCTGAA
>JACCDR011835048.1_pt1 | contig 11499 bp, 11 predicted proteins | sample 7446431 | NCBI WGS metagenome assembly JACCDR01 (sample SAMN15323443, study PRJNA562643) | freshwater metagenome | isolation source: river surface water | place: USA:Blue River Watershed | collected 2017-08-17
GACTGCCCATCACCGTCGACGCCGCCGGACAGTCCGCTGTCGCCGGCCGCATCTGGTTCGTCTGAGAAAGGGGGGAACTAACCGATGTACCTCTACACTGATTACGGTCAGCCGGCCGAACTCACGGGCTACGCCCGCGCATCCGTGGCCAACCTCGAAGTCAATCAGTTCACCCTTTCGCGGTTCCTGCCGTCGCAGGTCATCAACGATCTGGACTACCGCTTTTTCAAGGGCGGCGAGGGTCTGATCGAGGCCGCGACCTACCGGTCGTACGACGCCGAGGCGCCGCTGGCCTCCCGTCCGGGTGTGGCCCGGACTCAGGGTCAGCTGCCGCCCCTGTCGCGCAAGATCCGGCTCGGTGAGTACGACCGGCTCAAGGCCCGCAACCTCGACGCGGAGATCCGCAACGCGATCTTCAGTGACGTGGAGCGCCTCACCCGCGCCATCAGCGCCCGGGTGGAGCTGGCCCGCGGTGATGCCATCGTCAACGGCAGGGTCACGATCCAGGAGAACGGCGTCGGCGCGGCGGTCGACTTCGGCCGAGCCCCGACCAACAGCGTCACCGCCACGAACCTGTGGACCGACACGGCCAACGCCAAGCCGGTCACGGACCTTCTCAACTGGTCGGAGACCTACTCGGACGTCAACGGCTCCGAGCCCGGTCTGATCCTGACCAGCAAGAAGAACATGGCGCTGCTGATGCGCAACGCCGAGATCCGCAACCTGATCTACCCCCAGGGCTCCAGCGCCACGCTGGTGCGCGACTCGGACGTGCGCACGATCCTCACGTCCTTCGGCCTTCCGGCGATCGAGTTCTACGACGCCAAGGTCCGGGTGGCCGGGGTCGAGACCCGGGTCATCCCGTCCAACCTGGTCATCTTCCTGCCGGGCGGCGCGGACGCCTCGCAGCTCGGCCGGGTGCTGTGGGGCACCACCGCCGAGGCCGGGCAGGCCGCCTACGGGCTGGCCGGTAACGAGCCGGGCATCGTGGCCGGCACGCTGGAGACCTTCGACCCGGTGGCGCTGTGGACCAAGGCCGCAGCGATCGCGCTCCCGGTCGTGGTCAACCCCAACCTGACCATGGTCGCCAAGATCACGGCCTGACCCGGGGGCTGATCGAAGACATGACGACGGACACGACGCAGAACGACGCGGGGGCCTCGGAGGTCTTCAACTGGTTCGTCCACATCACCGACGACGCGGGCATTCACCACACGTTCGGCCCGGGAGACCCGATCCCGGCCTGGGCGCGCCCGCTCATCGGTGAACACGTCATCACCACCGGGTTCGTACCCGAGCCCGACCACACCGACAGCACCGGCGACCTGATCGCGCAGGCGCGCGGATACACGGCGTTCGCCGATCAGGACGACGACCTCGGTGTGGTCGAACCCCCGACGGCGCCGCCGACCTCCGGGCCCGGCTCCAACCGGGCGGCGTGGCTCACCTTCGCCCAACAGGTCGGGCAGCCGGTGACCTCCGGCATGTCGCGCCAGGACATCATCGACGCCCTCGTGCGCAACGGCCACATCACCGACTGAGCCCCAGCCCTTTGAGTAAGTGAGGTCGTCCGCGGCGTGCTCCCGGCACAGGTCGTCGTCATCCACCTGGCGCGGCGACCTGACCGGCTCGCACTCTTCCGCGAACGCTGGAAAGCCACGGGACTGCCCGTCACGCCGCTGATCTTCACGGCCACCGACCAGACCCGCGAACAACCCGCCGACCCACGCTGGCAGCAGTACCCCGTCGGCGCCTGGGGCTGCTGGGACTCCCACGTGCGGGCCCTCAAGATCGCCGCAGGCCCGGTGCTGATCCTCGAGGACGACGCGGTGTTCGCGCCGAACTTCGCCGAGGCTCTCGCCGAGCTGACGTTGCCGCCGGACTGGGAGATGTGCCACCTCGGCGGCCAGCACCTGCTGACCCCGGAGGCGTTCGTACCCGGTCTGGTCAAACCGCGCCGGATGCTGCGCACCCACGCCTACCTGGCCCACTACCCGCAGGTGCTCTCCAGCGCCATCCGCGGGCGCAAGACGCACGTCGATTACGCCCTGAGCCAGTTGCCGATCCGCCGGTACGCCACCGACCCCTGGTTGGTCGGGCAGGACGACACCCCGGGCGACATCACCCGCAAGGAACCGAACGGAATCGAGTTCTGGCAGGAGGCCCCCGTGGAGGCTCACAGTGGCGCGTAAGTACTTCCGGCTTCCGACGATCCAGCCGTTCGTGCTGGTCCGTGTGGACACTGACCGGACTACCGACTCGCCGGCCGACATCCGCACCGCCGATCAGGTGCTGCCGATTCCCGGCTCGATGCTGCGTGCCGACCGCGACGGCTACCTGCCTCCGGTCCTCGGGCCCGACGGCATCAACAGCCTGTTCCTCAAGTCCCAGACCCAGAACGTGCAGCTCGGTGACGGCACCGGCGGCAGCGGGGGAACCGGCGGTGCGGGGGGTGGCAGCGAAGGGTCGACCGGCTCGGACGCCACAGCCGCCACCGCCCTGTCCGGCGCGGCCGGTTCCGGCCTGACGTACTCCGACGGCCGGTTCAACATCAAGCTCTCGGCCGACTCCGGCAACGCCATCCAGTACGGCACCGACTCCGGCCTCTACGCCCCGAGCGTGGTCGTCGGCGACGACGGCGAGGTCATCGGCGTCCAGGGGCCCAAGGGTGACCCGGGCCCGACCGGACCGGCAGGCCCCAAGGGCGACAAGGGCGATCAGGGCAATGCTGGAACCCAGGGCCCCGCCGGAGCGGTCGGGCCTCGCGGCCTCGACGGTCCCGCTGGACCGGCCGGAGCCAAGGGCGACCAGGGCGTCAAAGGCGACCAGGGCCTCACCGGACCCGCCGGAGCCAAGGGCGACACCGGATCGGCCGGAACCCCCGGCGCGGCCGGAGCCAAGGGTGACCCGGGTGTGGCCGGGCCGCAGGGCCCCACCGGCGCGACCGGACCGACCGGCGCCAAGGGTGCCGACGGAGCACAGGGCCCTGCCGGAGCCACCGGCGCCACCGGCCCCGCCGGAGTCAAGGGCGACCCGGGCGTGGCCGGACCCAAGGGCGACAAGGGTGATCCCGGAGCGCAGGGCCCGGCCGGACCGACCGGCGCCACCGGTGCCACCGGCCCGGCCGGCAGCAGTGCCGATGTGGTCGCCACCATGTCGGCTGCACTCGGCGACACCCTCAAGTACTCCGGGTCGAAGTTCGACGTCAAACTCTCCGCCGACTCCGGCAACGCCGTAGGCCGCGGCACCGACGGCGGCCTCCTGGTCAACGCCTCCTCGGCCGGAGCCGGACCCGCTGGACCACAGGGCCCCAAGGGCGACCCGGGAGACCCCGGCCCCGCAGGGCCCGCCGGACCGAAGGGCGACCCGGGAGCCGCCGGAGCGACAGGCGCCACCGGACCCAAGGGCGACAAGGGCGACACTGGAACCGCCGGTGCCCCGGGTGCGACTGGCGCGACCGGACCGGCCGGGGCGCAGGGCGACATCGGCCCCGCCGGACCGGCGGGGGCCACTGGCCCGGCAGGCGCTCAAGGCCCTAAGGGTGATGCCGGTGCGACCGGCGCCACGGGCGCGACCGGCCCGGCTGGTCCCAAGGGCGACACCGGCGCCGTCGGCGCTGCTGGCCCCACCGGCCCCAAAGGTGACACCGGCGCCGTCGGCCCGGCCGGCGCGGACGGGGCGATCGGCCCCGCGGGCGCCACCGGACCCAAGGGCGACACCGGGAGCGTCGGCGCCACCGGGCCTAAGGGCGACACGGGCCTGCAAGGCCCTAAAGGCGACACGGGTAGCACCGGCCCGGCCGGACCCACAGGTGCCACCGGCGCGACTGGCCCCGCTGGACCGACCGGCCCCGCCGGAGCCACCGGCGCCACCGGGGCGCAAGGCCCGAAGGGTGACACCGGCGACGTCGGCCCTGCCGGGGCGACCGGACCCGCGGGAGCCACAGGGCCTGCCGGTCCCACGGGCCCCACGGGCGCGACAGGCCCCGCCGGACAGGGCGGTGTCACCACCGCCGGGACCGGCATCACAGTCACCGGCGCGGGAAGCCAGGCTTCCCCGTACGTGGTCAGCACCAGCGGAAGTTCTGGTGGCGCCGGGGCGTACGTCATCGCCTCCACCAAGGGCAACACGCTCAACTCGACGTCGAACGCGACGAACGCCGAAGTGTTTCTGCTCGGCGTGGACGCGCAGCTCACTGCCGGACGCACGTATGCGGTTGTCTCCAACTTCGCGATCACTCGGTCGTCGTCGGCCGCAGGCACCGCTGTGGGCTACATCAAGACGTTCAGCGGTGCGGGTTCGACGACCACGGCCGGCACGACGGTAGGAAGTACGCGGCGCACGCCCGCTGCTACGGGCACCGTTATCGAATCGGTGACGACTCCGCCGTTCACTATCGCCAGCACCGGCCCCTACACGATCAAGCTCACGTTCATCGACAGCGCGTCGGCGTGGAGCGACGGCACCGACGCCACGCTGACCAAGTCGCTGATGGTCCTGGACGTCACCGACGCGGCGACCAGCCAGACCGTCACCCCGACTCCGTCCGGTGCCTACGCGGGCGGCAGCGGCGTCACCGTTACTCAGTACGGCACGTCGGATTCGGTCGAGGCCGGAAACGGCATGAGCGTCACCGGGTCGCCCACCGTGGACGGTTCGGAAACGAAGGTGACGGCCGGGCCCAACGTCAGCGTCTCCGGGTCGGGCACCACGGCTGCGCCGTATGTAGTCAGTGCGGGCGGTGGCGGTAACGCCCGCGCGCCATTCACCTTGCCAAACATCTCCGGCACCTACGGCTACGCTCCGGTGTCCCCGACCGGCACTCAGCAGATCGCCCAGAACAGCACGATCGTCACGCTGACACCGTTTGCGGTCGAGAAGGCTGCGACCCTTACCGCGTTGCACATCATTGTCACAAGCGTGACCAACTCCGGGGCGACCGGCACGTTCGCGCTCTACACGCAGCAGCTCGCTTCGCCCGGCACTTTCGACCGACTCGCGACGCTAGGGACCGCGACCGTCTCAGCGCAAGGCAACCTCGGTGTCACCGGGCTGAGTGTCGCCCTCACTCCCGGAACCGTGTACTGGTTCGCCTATCAGAACTCGGCCCAGAACGTCTATATGTGCAATCAGGGCACCATTATGGCTTCGGTGGTCACGCCGTCGGCGAGCTGGCCCTCATCTTTCGGAAACTACCAGGGGCCCGCCTCGGGCTACGCGGTAGCCGGAACCGCCGGGGCTACGCAGCTCGCCGGATGCAGCCCGTACCCCTACGGCATCATTCCCGGCCTCCTGTTGACCACGCCCTGATCGGAGCTGACTAATGCCACTCGTTATCTCCGCGAAAATCTCGACCGACGCGGGCAACACCGCGAAGTTCGGCACCGACGGGAACCTGCTGGCGACGGCTCCGCCGTCTTGGGATGGGCAGCCTGAATACCTAATCGACAACAGTTGGGCGCCTGCGACACCCGCCACCGCCTACTGGTATCCGCTCGGTTTGGGCTACGGAGCGAACTCGTCGGGCTCCATCTCGGGTCAGGTCGGGGTCGCGCAGCCGTTCATGGTTTCGCGGGCGTGCAAAATTACCGGCTGGGCGCTGGGGAGCACTACCACCACTTCAGTGTCGCTCTACTCGGCCACCTACAGCAGTAACGCGACCACGGGGATGCCGCTGGCGAAAATCGCCGACCTCGGATCGGTCGCCAGCGGAACGGGCGGCGGGCAGGTCGTGTCGGCTAGTTCCATGGACGCCACCGTCTACCAACCCCGCACCCTTTACTGGAAAGCCTTTTGGACGCCGCAGGCCGCGACGACGCCGACGTATCAGTATCGAACGGTGCCCCTGGCACATCCGCTTCGGGTTCCGGGAACGCAGACATTCTCGAACGTGCTCACCTATCCGGGCGGGTTGTCGCTGGTGGATACGACGGCGGGCATCTGGTCAGGAACTTTGGGACCGCCCACATTCTCCGGGGCGACCTTCGGGGCATCCCCGCCATACTTCTGGCTCAGCCTCACCAACACCGCCTAGGCGAAAGGACCGGAGCCGCGCATGCCCGTCACGCTTGGAATTAAGGCGTCGGCCGACGTCGGCAATCAGGTTTCGTTCGGTACCGACAGCGGTATCTACGTGCCGACCCCGGCCCGGCACAGTGGTTCGTTCCTGTCGACGATCGACAACAACTGGGGTTCGGACTCCACGACTTGGTATTACGCACAGACGATGGCGTCGTCCAACGGTGCGGGCTCCGGCAATGGCGGGGCTATTGGAACGGCCCAACTGTGGCCGCTGATGGTTACTCGCACGTGCCGCGTGACTGATGTGTACTACCGGGTAGTGTCCGCAGTGAGCGTCGGAACCTACTACCTGTCGCTTTACGCCTCCGACGCGACGCTGAATACGCCGGGCGCCAAAATCGTGGATATCGGGTCAGGGCCGCTCACGTCTGCCGGACACGTGCGAGTACAGCCGGGCAGCACGATTACACTCACGGCGGGCGTCCAGTACTGGGTAGCGGCAGTCCAACGGACTGGGACCGCGCTAGCGAACGTCAACACCAGGGGGCCCAACTTTGGGTCACTACGACTTACGGGAGTTCCCTCTTACGCACTCTTCACTGGCTTCACGGTGATGGGTTATACCGACTCGACTTTTGCCAGCGCCTCACCGGCGACGGCTACGCCCACTGCGGCGGACCCTGTCAACCCTTCGGCCCCGTTCGTCTATACGCCGTATTTGTGGTGGGGACTGTCCAACCAATGACGCACGGGGGTTTCTGACAATGGCGTTGTCGGTTTCGGTCAAGTCCTCGTCCGACACGATGAACGGTCTCACCCTCGGGACCGACGCCGGGTTGTGGAGTGGCGGCGCACCGGCCCGGGGTGGGCAGTACAACATCACCATCGACAATTCGTGGACCCCGCCCGACGGGTCGACGAAATACTGGTACACATTGCCCAGTTCCGGCGCGGTGTCCTACGCAGGCGTGGCCAACACCGCGTTCGTGTGGCCGATCATGTTCTCCCGCGCATGCAGGGTGGTGGATCTGCTCGCCGGTCTGACCACCAACGCCGCAGGGGGCGCGACGTTCAATACGTCCGTGTACGCGATGAACAGCACTACCGGCCTGCCCGGAGCAAAGCTCACGGATCTGGCTCGCCTTGATTGCAGCAGCGTCAATGCCGCGAAGCCCCACACAATAACTGCGCCCAATTTTACTTTCGCTCCGGGCACCATTTACTGGCTAGCAAGTTGGATGTACACAATCAGTTCATATTCTGCGATCCAGATGCGTACGGCTTCGGCAAACAGTCCCTTTGCGCCGCTTCGGGTTCCGTCGGTGCCGACGACTAGTGTCTGGTGGGGTGGAGGCTTTTGCAATTCACTGGCCGATACGTCGGTGACTTGGTCGACGCTGACGTCCGCCCCGGCAACACTGAGCCCGACTCAGCCGACGGTGACGGCTGCGCCCGCCGCGCCTTACGTCTACGCCCCGCTGTTCTGGTGGGGCCTCGTCAACGTCTGAGACGCTTCAACCTGAAAGGCAGGGCCGGAATGCAGAGTTATCCGGTTACCCAACGCCGCGACGTGCATCAACTGGTGCTGTGGGACGGGCACGCCGATACCGCCGAATGGGTCACCGAACAGTTCGGCGAGCAGGCCACCATCATCGGCGACGGTGACGAGTTGACACTGAAGATGTGGGGTACCTGGGAGATCCCGGTGGGCGACTACATCATGAACCGGTGGGGTGGATTCCATTACGTCCCGGCCGCGCAGGTCGACGACCAGTTCGAGCCGGCCGCCGGATCGGTGCTGCCCGAATGAACCTGACCGGCCTCGGCGCCTTCCTCATTCTTCTCGGTGTTCTGGTCATCGGTTTCGCGCTGGTGACCGGCCGATAAGACCCCGTCCAACCAATCGATTCCGGGGGGGATCATGGCTTTCAAGAAGAACAAGGACTCCGACCAGAACACCGACCAGGAGAACACCGAGGTTGCGCCGGTGGAGGTCGACGGGCAGAACCGCCCGGCGAACGAGCCGGCCGACGACCGGGGCGACGCTTCCCGCGCGGAGGACTCCGGGCAGAAGCGGGTCGCGCAGAACGGCGAGGTCTCCGACCCGGGCAACTCCGGGCTGATCGGTAGCGACTTCGAAGGCCAGGTCGAGGGCCAGGCCGACAAGCCGAACGGCTGATCGTGGCGGGCTACACCAATCCCGGTAAGGTCGTCGCGCTCACCGCGCTGGGCCAGGGCGCCAAGTACATTGCTCTGCACTCCCAAGACCCCGGCACGTCCGGGGCGGGGGAGCTGGCGGGCGGTACCCCGGCGGCCGGGCGCCAGCAGGCGACGTGGACCACACCGACCACGGACACGCTCGCGCTGGCCAACCAGCCGACGTTCAACGTCCCGCCCGGCGCCACGGTGTCGTATGTGGGGTTCTGGACGGCGGCCACCGGCGGGGACCTGCTGTGGTCGAGGCCGCTGCCGGCGCCCGAGGTCTACGCGGGGCAGGGTACCTACACCCTGCTGAGTGCGTCGGAGACGATGCAGACCTCGGCCACCTAAAGGGTCTGACCGGTCATGCCCACCGTCACCGCGGCCATTGCGGTCAGCACCGACGACGGGGCGTACACGGCCACGACGCTCGACACGACCCGCGGCTCGGAGTCGTGGGTCAACGGCAGCCAATTCCTGCGATTCCAATCGGTGGCGGTGCCGGTCCCGCGCCGATGCATCGTCGACTCTGCGACGCTGTCCCTGACCGGCGCCGTACTTTCCACCGCGTCGCCGACGGTCTCCTGGACCGCGCAGCGCGGGAACTCCACCGCGATCACCTCGGGCGCGGACGCCACAGCCCGGACCAAGACCGGCGCGAGCGTCAGTTACGTCTTCCAGGCCGGGCTGCTCGGCGCGGTCTACTCGGTGCCGCTGACCTCGGTGATCGCCGAGGCCGTCGGCGCCGCGACGTGGGTCGTGGGCGGATCGATCTCGCTGTTCGGGGTGCGCACCCAGGCCGGTGTGGGCCTGACGCCGGTGTCGTACTACACCTACGACTCGGGCGCGCTGACCACGGCGGCGCAGAAACCGATCCTCACGATCGTGTGGCACCCGGCCGGCGACGCCGGGCCCGGATCTCCGGCCTTCACCTTGGGCCTGAGGACCGGACGCAAGAACGCCCGGGGCGGCTCCTCCGGTGTGCTGACGGCGACCTCTTCGCGGACGGGTCGCAAGAACGCACGGGGGACTGCCGCGGGACCGGCCGCTCTGACCGGATCGAGGGCCGGGCGGACCGGCCGGAAGGGCGCCGCCGCGGGCGGTCCCTCGCTCACGTCTGTGCGGGCTGGGCGAGCCGGACGCCGGGGCGGTAGCGCCGGGCGGCTGAGTTCTGCGGGGATCTCGGCTGCCCGGCCCGCCCGTCAGGGCACGAGCACCGGCACGGGCCGGGTCATCGGGGCGGTCGCCGGACGCAAGAACATCACCCGCACGTCCACAGGGACGGTGACGCTCACCGGGGCCAGGGCAGGACTGCCGCGCCGCGCCGGAGCGTTCGCCGCCACCTCACGAGTCACCGGTCAGACGCGGGGGAGGGCCACCCGGGGGGGTGCGGCCTTCGGAGCTGTCGGCCTGACCGGTGTCCGGGCGGGGCGCAAGAGTACCGGCGCGGGGAGTACCGGCAGCCTGCGGGTGCCTGGTGTGGTCGCCGGGCGTCCCGCCCACCTCGGTTTCCCGGTCGCCACGGGCAGCGGGGTCCGCCTCGATTCCGCAGTTCGTGGATCGACCCATCGCGCCGGGCGCGTGGCAGGCACGGTCGGATGTGCGGGGGGTGCCTCCGGCCGGGCCGCGCGAGCAGGCACCACTTCCCGGGCCATCGTGGTGGCCAACGCGACGGCCGGTGCCACGGCCCGCGCGGGCCGCGCGCACGGCGCGGTGGGGCTGCACGGCTGGATCTCCGATTCCGACAGCCGCATGGGTGTGGCCGAGGGCTACACCGCCATCGCCGGGCACGTCACCGGGCGCACCGGACGCCGGGGCACCACCACAGGACCGCTCGCCACAACGGCGGGCCACAGTCGCGGGCTGACCGGCCGGGCCGGGGCGCAACCTCGATCACAGTTGCCGCCCCCCGAGGTCGTCACAACGGCCGGTCGGCCCGTGCACGTCGGCGCCGTCCACGGTGTCGTCCCGGTCATCCGGCCGACGGTGACCGGCCGGGCCGGACGTATCGGCATCAGCGCCGGGACCCTGCCGGTGATCAGGCCGGCAGCCACAGGGCGCCCGTCCCGTGCGGGTATGGCGGCAGCAGTCGTGCCGCCGATCACGGGCAATGACACCGGTCTGGCCGGGCGGTCCGGCGAGGTCCACGGACGGGCATCCTGTCTTCCTGGCGCGGGCGTCGGGACACTGACCGGCCAGGCCGGGCGCTGGGGTATCTGCGTCGGTATCTCGGGTCCACCGTCCGGCCTGGCCCTCGGCGCCGGACGCCGGGCAGGCGCAGGTCCACACTCCGCCCTGCGCGCCGCCGGGACACTGACCGGCCGTGCCGGGCGTCGCTCCCTCTTCGCCGGGGCTCTCACAGCGTCCGGCACGGTCTCCGGCCGTCGGCGTGCCACGGGCGCGGCGACCGGGACGACGTCGACGACGGCCCGGATGTCCGCCTCGCGGTCGGGCGCCTCCACCGCTGTGCGCGGCCGGATCGTCCTCGGCGGCGCGGTGCGTGGTGCGCGTGCCGCAGGTGGCCGGGTTTCCCGTGCAGCTCTCCGGTTCGCGGGGAACCTGGCCGCCGTCGCCTCGCGTCAAGGGCGAAGCGTTCCGCTGCCGATCTCGATCTGGTCGAGGCGACCGACCGGCAGCCACGGCGGCCAGGGCGCATCCCGGGGGGAATTCCACACCCGGTCCCGGATCGATGCGCCTGTGGACTTTAGCGGCGCCGTGACCGGTCGTGCTGTCCTTCGCGGGCGTTACACCGGCACGCGTCAGCCACCCATGGAAATCGTGCACACCGTCTACCGGATACCGGCGCCGATCGTCGTGCCGGTGGTGCCGGCCACGGTCACCCGTACCAATCCGATCGTGCAGGTCGCCCCCACCCCGGCTTACCGGGCGCCGACGCCGATCGTGGCCAAGCCGCAGGTCACCACCACCGTCACGCAGAAGACACCGAAACGGGGGGTGGTCACCCGTGGCTAGCACGAACGTCGGGGACGCCGTCGCGCTGAAGTTCGAAGCCATCGCCGGGATCAGCGTCACCGCCGAGATCATCGAACCCGACGGCACGATCGGCGCGCCGGTCCCGGTCGCCGCCGACCCGGCCGAACCGGACACCTATCCGTTCACCTTCATCCCGGACATCACCGGCGTGTGGCGGGTCCGGTTCAAAGGCTCCGGCGCGGCGGTGGCCACCGAGACCTACACCGTCACCGTCACCGACACCGCCAGCGGCCCGGCGCCGTTTGCGACCGCGGCCACCATCGAACTGGTGTGGCAGGACCTGAC
>JACCDR011889283.1_pt1 | contig 11498 bp, 31 predicted proteins | sample 7446431 | NCBI WGS metagenome assembly JACCDR01 (sample SAMN15323443, study PRJNA562643) | freshwater metagenome | isolation source: river surface water | place: USA:Blue River Watershed | collected 2017-08-17
CGTCTATGCCGTCAGGGATGCTGCCCGGCTCGACGGTGATGCGGACTTCCTTGCCGTCCACGACCTGCCACGCATGGCGCATTTCAAGGCGGTCCTGTAGACGCTCCACCTCATCACGCAGCCTGTCGCGCTCTGCCTCTGCTTTGTCGGCGCGGGCATTGGCTTCATTCCTTTCACGCGCTATCCGGGTGGAATCGTCAAATACAAGCCCCGCTTCGTGCTTCCTGCGCTCGTTCTCTGCCCGCAGCCGCACGATCTCGTCCCGGGCTTCGCCGAACAGGGATCGGTCCACATGGTTGACCAGCCCCACGAACATGGCCGACAGGCGGTCTGTCAGGTCCACGCTCATCGCATGATCCCCATCAGGTAGGCCGCATGCCCGCGCCAGAGGTCGCGCTGCTCCTCGGTGTAGAAGGTCGGGTCGTAGAAGCCGCCGCCGTTGATGCGCTCGGCGAGCTGCTTGGCGAACGCCTCCAGCGTGTCGTCGCTGGTCGTCCACTGGGCCTTGTCGGCGGCCTCCCGTAGCCTGTCGATCTCGTCGGCTGCCTGATTGCAGATGTGGTCACCCCAGACGTCGCCCAAGGCGTTGCGCTCACCTCGTGCCTTTTGCCGCAGAATCTCCACCATGTCGCTCATGCCCGCGCCCTCGCTGCCAGCCGGCCCAGCAGGGCGAGCCCCACGCCGGCCGCGGCGACGCACGCCAGCACGCCGATCGCCAGATCGCTGTCGTCGACCCACCAGACCCACGTCACCAGCGCCGTCACGACGAGCGCCCGGGCCACCGTCACCTTCCATCCATCAGCCATGTCGAGTCCTCCTGATGGGAATATACACGGGTCATGCCTTCACGACCACTACAGGGACGTCGCGCCACTCAATGCCGCCGCCTCCCTGCTCCATCCAGCGTTGCTGGAGGCGGTCGCCGGACCAGCCGCCGGCGCCCTCCTCGCGCAGCACGCGGAACTCCAGCGTCGGTGCCCAGACTTGGTAGGTCGAGAGCTTGCCCGACAGCGTGATGGTCTGCCCACGCCCGAGGACGCAGCCGCTCGTGGTCTTGTCGCAACGCCCGTGATCGATGCACTTGTCCCCGCAAGGGCGGCCAGCAGCTTGGTTCATCAGCAGCGCCTCACCACGGTCAGGCTGCTGAGCAGGACAGTCTGGTACATGTGCCCGACCTCCGACCTCACCCACGCCGACAGGGCGTCGACCGCGAGCACGTTGTACGTCTCGCTCGGGTTGTCCTTGTGGATCACGCAGTCGCCGGGGATCGGCGGCCCACCCGCCAGCATCTTGGCGTTGTGCGGGGTGATCCGGATGTCCTCCGAACACGTCGTGTTCACGCCGATCCTGACTGTCACTTCGACCGGCGAGGCCGCGATGATGACGCCCTCGATCGACACGCGGTCGCCCTTCCTGAACTTGGTCATTCGGCTGCCTCCGGTTTTTCGCTGAACAGGGGCGCCGTCCACTGCGCACCGGGCTCGAACGGCTCCTTGCCCTCGCGGAGGCGCTCCAGAGCCTCACGGGCGGCCTTGGCACCCAGACTGGACTGGAGCAGCGCACGCTCGGCGTGAGCCCGCTGGAAGGCCTTGCGCTGGCCATAGGACCACACGGCATCGCGCTTGTCGCGGTAGGCCCAGCGCTTGGCCGGCACGTGAGTGTCCGAGATGCGCTCGCCACCGTCCTCGACGCGCTTGCGGATGCCCTTGAGCACCTCCACGGTCCAGCCCGGGCCGGAACACGCCTCAGGCACGACCCACCAGCTCTTGCGCGTCCGGGCGATGCCGATCCAGCGCTCCTCCCACACACGGAGGCGAGCAGGGTCGCCGTCCATGGTGTCGATGTAGCGGTAGAAGACGGGACGCTCCTCGCTCATGCCTCTAGATCCTTGTCCTCGATCGCGACGACCGAACCACCGGCCAGTTGCTGGCGCGCCCTGATGATCAGGGGTTGCTCCTCGATGCCCGGGAACTGCGCTGCCAGCGTGTCCAGCAGCGTGGTAAACACGGCGATGGTGCCGATCGCCCACTCCGCCATCTCGATGGCGCCCTTGGGGCCCTGCGCCGCGATCTGCTCGCGGAACCACATGCACGGGCCCGTGTTCCAGCACGGACGCGCTGCGTTGCACTCCCGGCAGACGGTTTTCTTCGGCGCCCCACTGCTCACGCTGCCACCTTCGGCGCCTTGGTGAGCTTCCACTTGTCCAGCACGCGCAACCGCATGCCCGGCCGGCCATACGAGGCCGTGTAGGCCCGGATCTTCACCTTCGGCTTCTGCGTCAGGCTGACGCCATCCCAGTCGATCTCGACGACCTGCCCGGTCCACTCGATGCCGCTCGCCCCGGTGCCGGTGACCCACGAGCCCTCGATGACGCCATGGTACTGGGCCATGAGCATGTCCCACTGGGCCGCCATGTTGGCCAGCGCCTCGGTGTGCGCCTTGGCCCGAGCCTCCAGCATGCGGATGTCGGTCTTCAACTGTGCCTTGCTCACTTCTCGCTCTCCTTGTTGGGGGTGACGTCGATCGTCGTCGACTCCCTCTGGGCACGCCTCGCAGCCTCCCGGATGGCGTCGAACGTGGTGCGGATCATCTCGTCTCTCTTCGCGATGTCTGCCGCCTTGTCGGTGTTCAGGTTGTGCTCCAGCGAGTGGGCGAGCCTCTCGCCGCGGTGCTTGATGAGCAGGCTCTCGGCCAGCTTCTTCACCATGTCGATCTTCGAGTAGTCGCGGATCTCCTCGACGGAGACGACCTCGTCGCCCTTGGTGACGGTGCGGAGCCGGATCTCGGGCTGGTAGAAGACGGCGATCGCGGCCTGCCTCTCCTTCTCGAAGTCGCGCCACTCCTGCTGGTGGCGGAGGATGACGGCTGCGCGCTCCTCGGAGACCGCCTCGATCACCTCGGCCTCGGTCATGGGCGCCGGGAGCTGGGGAAGCTCGACATGGGGCGAAATACACACCTCCTCCTCGGGCTGTGTATTCTCCCTCATCCTCTCTGCGCTCTTGCGGGCTACCTTCTGGAGGGTGCGCCTCTGGACCTCGTCTGTGGGGTCGCGCTTCCAGTTCTGGGCGCCCTTGCGCTTCTTGATCGTGTCGACGGCGATGCCCCATTTGCGGGACAGCTCGCGGAGCGGGGCACCGGTGCGCTCCCACTCTGCGCGGACTGTGAGCCACTCCTCGGTGGAGAGGACGCGGCGAGGCTTGCCGTCCCGGGCCATCAGGTCACCACGTGAGGTTGTCGCCGTCGTCGGCGAACTCGATCTTGAAATGGATCACGTCGCCCGGAACGAGGGAGAGGGTCTTCTGGCTGCCCAGCGGGTTCTTGTTGCCGGGCCAGAACACCTGCACGTCGTAGGTGCCGGCGATGTCGGGCGCGTTGCAGTAGTGGGTCTTGCCGGACATGTCGGAGGGGAACAGGGGCGCGCTATGGCGCCGGTTCCCACCGATGAACCAGACGTAGGCGCCGGGCACGGCGTCGGGGATGGGGTTACCCACGGCGAGACCTCCACATCGGCTTGAGGATCCAGATCACCACGATCGTGGCCGCATAGACGGCAATGAACGCCCATGTCAGGGGGCCGAGGATCACCGAGGCGATCATCAGCACCGCCAGATGGGCGATGACCTCCATCATAGGCCCGGCATCCGCTTTTCGAGGATCAACTGCTGCACTTGAGCGACGGCGTCGGTCTTGGAACGGTGCCCGACCATGCTGATGAGGTTGCTGCAATAGTCCTGCATGACGCCGGGCATGATATCGGCCAGCGCCTTGCGGATGCTGCTGCGGAAGGCGTCGTCGGCCACGAGCGCCTCGACCATCTCCTTCATGACCTTGGTGGCCGCCTCCTTGGCCACGTCACGCGCCGCGGCGACCGCGATACTGTCGTGGGTGCTGGTGCTGTAGGGGCCCTGCGTGCGCTGGGGCTGGTAGAGCGCCTCATGGATGGCCCGCTTGGCCAGCTCGGTGATGGCGTCCTCGTCGCCGACCAGCGCCATGAGCGTGTCGCTCTTGATGGTCTGGACGACGCGCTCTTCCAGCGTCATCTTCGTCGCGTTGCTGCTCACTGTCCGTCCTCCGGGAGCGTGACAGGCTGGGGCTGGAACACGGCCCGCCCGGCGAACATGGTCGCCGTCTGGAGGTGGGTGATGGCCAGCATCACGAAGCGCTGGTCATAGGCGCCGTCGCCCTGCATGGGGCGCAGCAGGCGCAGGAAGCGCTCCTCGGCCTCCTTCAGCGCGTTGACCTTGGCGACGCTGTCGGCGCCCTGCGCAGTGTAGCCCTTGACGGGCAGGGGTGCGTGCATGGTGCTCTCCATCCCTCCCGGGGGGGCGGGGTGGGGAGCGCGGGGCAGCGCGCTCAACCCACCCCTGCGCCGGCGGAAAGGGGAGGGGAACTCCGCCGGCGGCTTCATGTTGCCCTACTGTAGGCAGCCTTCAAGGCCTCGATCGCGTTCGACGTGCCCTTATCCACGTCAAATCGACCTTGCCTTCCTCGTAGGCCATCATCAGCAGCACGACGGAGTGAGGCGGCTCATGGTCGCCACACAACCATCGGTTGACCGTCCGGCGATCGGTCTGGAGCAACTCCGCGAAATCGATCGGCCTGAGACCGTTCTCGTCACAGACGCGCCGGACGCGATCGCTGGGGGTCATGGTTTCCTTGGTCATGCTGCGAACTCCTCGATGATGCGCCCCGCGGGATCGAGCAGGATCACGCGGTAGCGGATGACGGACAGGCGCACCCCGGGGTGGTCCTGCTGGTAGACGCTCTGGCCGATGACACGGCACAGACGGAAGCTTGATGCCATGCCAGCCTGCACGTTGGCGACACCGTACTCGCCGGCGGCGCGGAGGGTCGGGAAGGTGGGGCCATTCATTGCACCACCTCCGCGGAGATCGAGAGCCGCTCGCGCAGGTAGCAGCCGTAGCGCGGCTTCCAGACCATCAGGGCGACCTCGCCGCCGACGCGGCGCACGGTCTCGTCGAAGAGGGAGCAGGCGTTGTCGCCCGCGTCCCAGATCCGCATGAACTCGTCACCGTCGACGAGGATGATGGCGATGGGGTGCTGCTCCGTCATGGTTCAGCCCTCCACCGGGAGGTCGACGACCTCGATGCTGACGAGGGCGCGCTTCGCGGCGTTCTTGCGCGCGTTGGCGGCCTTGGCGCGCTTGAAGGCCTCGCTGACCTTCAGCTTGCCGGGCTCGATGTCGTCGGCGAGGCCGGCGGCGCGGACCTGCTTGCAGAGGTACTTGCCGAAGTCGGGGTTCAGGACGCGCGACATGCTCTGCGGCAGGAAGAACGAGGGAAGGTCATGAAGGGCGACGACGTTCTGGACGTTGCCCTCGGCCGTCTTCTGCGCCTTGACGCGATCGAGCGAGTGGCCGGACGAGAGCACCTCGCCGGTCTCGCGGTTGGTGATCATCCACGCGGCGCGGACCTCGCGGTCGCCCTTGTAGACGTCGGTGTGGCCGTTCGAGAAAGTCGCGATAAGCTTGGGCATGTGAAGTCCTCCTGAACATGTTTATGGGGGCAAATCGCCCCCATGTCAACTCCCATATCTGGCCGGCCTTCACTCGTCCGGGTGGCACCATTCACACTCGGGGTCGGGGCAGTCCTCCAGCCCGTACTCCATGCGCTCGTGCAGATCTTCGTAGTCCGGCTTCCACGGCCGATAGGCGCAGGCGACCAGCATGTGCAAGCCGCCGTCGCACGACCAGACCTTGCCGTGCGGGGCCTCGGCCGTGCATTCGTGGGTGTCGCCGATCTTGTCGTCGACGATGGTGGCGCCCAGCTTGTGGGCGAGGGCCTTGAGCTTGCGCAGGGTCATGGATCAGCCCTCCACCCGAGCGAGCTTCTCGTACACGTAGCAGTGGAACGCCCGCCCCTTGCCGCCACGCTTCCCGACCTTCAGTTGCGTGGCCTTGGCGTCGAATCCTTCGGCCCGCTTTTGCTGGGCCACCTGCATGGCGTGCGTCAGGCTGGTGCAGACGACGATGTCGATGGGCGAGCGCTTGGGGATGCGCGCGTAAATGCGGTTTGGGTTAGCCATGTGAAGTCCTCCTGAGCACGACAATGGGGGCAAAACGCCCCCATGTCAACTGCCGTGTTTGCCCAATCAGCGGTAGCGCCGCTCGACTCGGCCGCCCTCGGCATCGACGTTCTCCCGGGCCGCCGACAGGGGGAAGGATCCCCGGCCGGTGTCCCACCAGTAGACGCGCCCCCTCTTGGTGATCTCGAACACCCGGCCGTTGGGGTAGACGGCCACGAGGTAGGAGCGGGGCTTACGGAACAGGTTCAGCATGGCTCAGCCCTCCACCTTGTCGACGAACGTCGTGCATGCCCGACGGTGCGCGGCCTGCTTCTGGGGCGACATGTCGCCGAAGTCGTCCCACACGAGGTCGTCGGGGTGCAGCATGTCGAAGAGCTGCTCGCCGACGCGGAACACGAGGTCGTTGTTCACCTCGTCCCAGTTCGACAGCACCAGTGTGGTGCCATCCAGCCACGGCATGGTCGCGCCGGGCGGGACGACGAGGTCGTTCTCGACGACGCCCTCGGCCTGCGCGTCCGGGGTCTGGTCCGGGGCGCAAGGGGCACCCCAGTAGTCGCTCATGGCGCCGAACGCCCACGCGGCGTGGCTGGCCTCGATCTTGGTGAGGGTGATGCGACGCATGGCTCAGCCCTCCACCCGGGCGTAGACCTTGCCCGCCTGCGGCGAGCGGCCCATGGCCTGCAACTTCCAGCCGGCCTGACGCACGGCCCGTGCGACCTTGTCAGACAGGTGCATGTTGATGCGCCGGCCACACTCCCGGTGGAACGCCTGCACGCTGTAGGCGGCGTCGGAGACGTGCCCGTCGAGGCGGGCGTCGATCTGGTCGCCCTCGGCGGTCAGGAGCTGGGTGATATAGATCTGGGACAGGCTGTCCCACCAGCACTCGATGCGGGCAGGAACCATGTCGCGGGGTTCGGCGGCGGGGATGAGAAGCTTCATGGTTCAGCCCTCCACCTGCGCCACGAGGGCGGCGCGGACGCGCTCGTCGGCGTTGATCAGGATCCAGCGGCGGAGCGCGCGAAACGCGCTGTCCTTGGTCCCGATCATGGAGCCGGTCGCCCGGTACTTGCGCTCGCCCGTGGCGAAGAAGATGCCGACGACGCCGTCGTCGTGGCGGCTGGTGAAGATCTGGCCGTCGGCGTTCTCGCCGAGGTTGCCGGGCGCGTACACCCACATGGCGCGCTGCACGCCGTCGCGCTGCTCGACGATCCGGGTGCCGTCGCGCAGGGTGGTGGTGGTGATCTTGGGTTCGGTCATGTGCAGTCCTCCTGAGCACGACAATGGGGGCAAATTGCCCCCATGTCAACTGCCTTTGTGTGGGCCGCTCAGCCCCACGGGAGGTTGTAGTTCTCCGCGCAGATCGGGCCGTAGCCGGCGCGCACCGAGCGCTCGTCGGTCAGGTCTTGGTGGCAGAAGCAGCAGGCGCCCTTGAGCTTGCCGTAGGCCTTGGCGGTGCCCTCCGGGTCGGCGAGGAAGGCCGTCAGGACCGCCTCGATGTTGCTCTGCTCGGCGCTGAACGAGCCGACCGCGAAGAACACCCCGGACCGGGTGACCTTGCCGGCGTACTCGCCGTCGACCTTGACGTAGACGCAGCCGGCGTTGCGGCTCTCACGGCCGGCGCGGGAGATCTGGATCTCGGACTTGCCGTCGTAGGCCAGCTTGACGCGCGGCTGGGAGAGCTTCTCGGCAGCCTTGTCCATGTAGGCCACGAGGCCGCTCAGGCTCGCCGTGGCGGCCTTGGGGGCCTGCGGGGCGGCGATGGGCGCCAGACGATCAAAGAGGGCCTCCACTGGCGCCTGCTGGGGCTGGGCGACGGCCAGCGGCTTGGGAGCCTCGACGGCCTTGGCGCCGACATCGAGGGCGCGGTCGATCACGTCCTGCTTCTGGACGGTCACCCGGGCCTGCGTGGCGTCAAGCGAGCCGTCGACCACGAGGTGCTGGACCAGCACGGAGTCGGTCTGGCCAATGCGGTGGCAGCGGTCTTCGGCCTGCGTGATGTCGCCGGGCACCCACCACTGCTCGGCGAACACGACGGTCGAGGCGGCGGTCAACGTCAAACCGACGCCCGCGGCCTTGATCGTGCCGACGAACACGGTGCAGCTCGGGTCGGTCTGGAAGCGCTCGACCGCGGCCTGACGATCGGCGATCGCGACCTTGCCGGTGACCGACACGGCCGAGCGGCCGAAGTGCGCCAGCAGGGCGTCGACAATTTCATGATGCCAGCACATGACGACGACTTTGCCAGTCGCCTCGACGACGCTGTCGAGGTGCTCGATGACGAAGGGCAGCTTGGCGACCGCGAGGTCGAGGCGGGCGCGGGCCATCTTCTCGAACGCCACGCCGGTGGCGGTGCGGAGCTGCTCGACGGCGGCGGTGTAGGCCGCGCCGCCCTGCTCGCGCAGCTCGTCGACGGTGGCCTGAAGCTTGGACAGGGTCGCCTTGTGGCCCTCGAACAGGGCGGCCTCGGCGCGCAGCAGGTGGGCCATGCCGTCGGCCGGGACGTCGATGACCTGCCGCACCTTCGGGGGCAGCTCCGTCAACACCTCGGACTTGAGGCGGCGGACCATGAAGGTGGCGCGGAGCTTGGTCTGGAGTTCGTCGAGGTTCGAGGCCCCGGAGACGTCCCAGCCGTAGCGGGTCTGGTGGCCGTTGCAGTAGCGGGTGACGTAGGCGCGCCAGCTCTTGCCGAGGCCGTTGGGGTCGAGCGAGCGGACGAGCGGCCACATCTCGATGGGGCGGTTGACGATCGGCGTGCCCGTAAGGAACACGCGGCGGCGGGCGCGGATGGCGGGGATGGCGTCGGGCTTGGTCATGTGGCAGTCCTCCTGCGCATGGTTATGGGGGCAAATTGCCCCTATGTCAAGCGCCTCCCAACACGGCCTTCGTGCGCTGGGCCTTCGGGTTCTTCAGGTAGTGCGCCTCGTCCACGATGAGGATGTCCCACTCCCGAGCATCGATCGCGGCGCGGTGCTTGGCCACGATGTCGAAGTTGATGATCACGACGTCGGTCTCCGGGATGGTCTTGCCCTCCGCCACGCCGATCGTCATCGGCCGGACCAGCCACTTCCGCAGCTCCTTCGCCCAGTTGAGCTTGAGGGACGCGGGGCAGATGATGAGCACGGCCCGCGCCTCGGGATCGGCGTTGATCGTGCCGATGCCCTGCATCGTCTTGCCGAGGCCCATGTCGTCGCCGATGAGGGCGGCGTCGCGCTCCATGCAGTAGGCGATGCCGGCCTTCTGGTAGGGCAGGTAGTCGAGCCCGGCGGGCGCCGGGATGGCGACGTCGGCGCTGGTGGCGCGGGACGCCTCGATGGCCGCCTGAGCCTTGCGAGCGGCCTCGGCGCGCTCGGCGTTGATGGCGTCGACCGCGTCGGGGCGGGCGACCTTGGCGGCCACCTGCTCGGACGTCGTCCACCAGACCTTGGCGTTGGGGTCGAACCGGAATCCGGCGGCCTTCACGAGATCCTTGACGGCCGGATCCCAGCGGAAGCGGGCTTCGATGCGGTGAGGGGTGCGGACGAGATCGACGCTCATGTTCAGAACCCTCCCGTCAGGACGACAGTGAGATTGTGGGTGTGAGCCTGAAAGGTGACGCCCTGCTGGACGAGGCCGGCGCAGACCTTGATCAGCTCGTCAAGGTCGTCGCAGATGATGCTGAATGCGTGGTTGTGCATGGGAAGTCCTCCTGCGAAGAGACATAGGGGCAATTTGCCCCCATGTCAACAGGGGGTCACTCCGCAGCTTCCGCCTTCTTGCGGTGGACGTTCTGGCCGCCGATTCGGCCGGCCTTGCGAGCCAGATCCGGCCGGCGGGAGAACATGCGCTTTTCGGGCGCCGTGCCCTTGCCGCCGACCCGGCCGGCGCGACGAGCGGCCTCCGGGTCTTTCGCAAACGATCGCTTCTCCGCCGGGACGGCCTTGCCGCCCATGGCCGCGATCCGACGGCGCTGCTCCAGCGTCAAGGCTGCGAAGCCCCGAGGACGCTTGGCCTTGGTGCCGGCGGCTGGGATGGGGTCGCTCATCAGATGCAGCTCGTCGTGCAGTGGCCGCCGTTGCAGCAGGTGGTGCAGGTCGTCATTTTCCCATTCACGAAATAGGTGTGCGACGTGCAGGTGGCGTAAGCCGCCGTGGTGGCCGCCAGCAAGGCGGCGAGGGCGATGATGATCTTCATGTGGTAGTCCTCTCTGGTGCCGCGGATTCCGCCCGGGCAGCGGTCTTGGCGAGGCGCATCCGCAGGCGCGCCTCGACCATGTCGGTGAGGATGTCGAGGGGCTGGCAGTCCAGCCCTCCCGACGTCCGCATGTCGCAGATGTCCCGCAGGGTAGCCCAATCGGGCACCTGCGAGCGCTCGTCGAACGTCTCGACGATGACGGCGGCGATGGGGGCGAGGTTCATGCGCGACCCTCCGCTTTGTCGATGGCCTCCTGCCACCGAGGGTGTCCCTCGCCTGTCAGATCGGCGAAGTTCTCGGCGTAGTGGCCGGCGCAGACGCTGCTACAGAAGAACCCGTAGACGGTGCGATAGCTCCCCCCGTCCCACGTGTTCGCACTGAAGATCTTCCCGGCCTTCTGTTTGTCGTCGATGGTGCTCGGCCAGCGGTTCACCTTGGTGATCTGACCGTTCACGCGCCGCTGCGCGTCCTCGCGAGACTGCGGCAGTGGGCTGTTGAACCAGTGCCCGAACGTCTTCTTTGCGATCGGCTTGCCGCACCAGCGGCAGAAAGGTTTGCTGGTCATCGTGCGGCCTCCCACTGGGCGCAGGCACGGCCGGCCCGGTAGGCGGCCCACGCCAGCGATGTCCTCGACGCGCGGTCCCAGCGCGCCGCCGGGAGGGAATTGTCGAAGCCGCGCCAGAAATCGGTCGCCATGCTGCACCCACGAGAGCGGCCACCGCTGGCGGTGAACAGGTTGGCGTGGCCGCGATGGTACGCGGTGATGAGGTCGTCGTAGCGGCGACGCATCAGGTCGTTGCGGAAGGGGTTCGTCATCACGCGGCCTCCCCATCTACGACGATCTCGATGGCGCTCAGCGCGGCCACTTCGAGGGCGGCGGCGTTGATGTGGCGGGCATAGATTTCCGCCATTTCTGCCTGCGGCGCGTTGTGGGGCAGGAACAGGTCGAACTTCAGGTCGGTGCCGTCGTCGGTGACGATCGACAACTCCAGCATCGAGAAGTTGCCGTAGGTGCCGGCGATGTGGCGGGCCGTCGCGGTGAGCGCCGAAACGGTCTGAATTGATGTCGAAACACGCATAGGGTTGTCCTCCTGCCGCCCATGTAGGGGCAGAATGCCCGTGCTGTCAACTGCCCTGTTTGCGTTTGCTTGCCGGTGCCTCGACAGGCTGCAAGTCGCCGAACCGGCCGCCCACCTCCCACTCGGCCTGCGGGCCGGTCACGGCCATGTCACGCTCGCCGACGATGCGCCCTCGGCGCCCGCCGTGTGCGATCAGGCCCCAGA
>JACCDR010094682.1_pt1 | contig 11497 bp, 8 predicted proteins | sample 7446431 | NCBI WGS metagenome assembly JACCDR01 (sample SAMN15323443, study PRJNA562643) | freshwater metagenome | isolation source: river surface water | place: USA:Blue River Watershed | collected 2017-08-17
CGAGTTCCAGCCGTCGCCGTCATCCCCATAGGCCCAAGCGCCTGCAATTGGCGCATTGCTTCTGAGTCGGCGACGTTGCTCACCATCTCTTGCCCGGCCTGGGTCTTGGGCAGGATCATCATGCCCTTGGCACCTTGCCCGGCGCGGGTGGTTACTGTGTCGGTAAAAGGCTGCCCGGTAAGCAGTGCCTCACCAGCACCAGCCACGCCACCAATGACGCCCCCAGCGAGCCCCATTGGGGCCGTTAGTGCGGTTAACGCAGTCTCCCCAACACCTAGCGCTTTTTGCGCAATGGACGGCTCAGGTTCACCCCGCTGAAGCCGGGCCATTTCGGCATTGCTGCCTGTGTAGGCTGGGGCTGTGGCGTTGCCGGTGGGGATTTGCGCGCGGCTTTTGGCCGCAGTCAAAGCCGCAGCCAAAGCCCTTGCAGCCGAAACATCTCCCGCTTTGTCAGCATTGACTAGCGCGATTTCCAGCTCTTGGACGGTCGCCATATTATTTACCGCCGTACTTTTTCAGCAAGGCATCAACAGCTTCGGCAGATGGCGCACTTGCTGGTGTGTCGGGTGATGACAATGGGACGCCGGTAGATTCGGCAAGCGTAGCTCTTGCCTTCAGCATCAACCGCGAAGCCTCTTTAAGGTTCGACCTGAATTGGCTTTCAGACTGAACCCGAGAAAGGTTCTGCAATGATGTTTGCAGCTTGTCGCCTTCCTTTTCACTTAAGGCCCCAAGCCCTTTCATTGCTGGTATCTGCGCCATAAACGCCTGAGAGCCGATGGTTTCAATCAATGCAATAGCGTCGGCAGATTGATCGCTTAAGACCGCTGGCGCGCGGCCCTCTAACGGCCCAAGAACGGCATTTAATCTAGGGTTTGATTCAAGCCGCGAAATCGTGTTCAACATGTTGTCGATTGAAGCGGCCCCGCTTTTGGCGTTATTGGCTTTTTCTCGGATTTTCTCGTCGCGTTTATCAATCATCTCTTGAACCTTAAGGCCCAATTCTTGACGCTTAAGCGAGTTTCCTTCTGCCGAAGTGCCAGCGGCCATTCTTGCAATGGCTGTTTTTGCCCGCTCAATTTCAATACTTTGCCGCTTGTAGTCAATATCATTTGCAATGGCTTTAATATCCCAGCCCGTTTTGGCCAATTCTTGAACGGCTTTTGATTCTGCAAATTTTGCTGTTACCTGCGCAGTATTAGATTCCGCTTCTGTTTTTGTCGCCAGAGCTTCAGATTGCCGAAGTTCTACTGGGAATTTCTGTTGCGCGCGGCTTTCTACGCCCCATTTGGATACGTTCTCGGCAAACTTGTCATCAGCGCCAGAACCCAAGAAGTAAAGCGCCGCCCTTGCTTGCGTAGGGTCGCGCTTGATGCTCTCGATAGCCGTTCCAATGCTGTCCGACAACTGCCGATTGCCGCTGTTATCAGCAGATACGCGGTGCTTTTCTAGCTGTTGAATTGCAATATCAGGCTGCCCGCTTTGCAGCGCTGCGTAGGCAGGCGTTACAGCCCGGCTAATGGCTTGCTTTTGCCCGGTTTCGAATACGTCAAATGACGATTTCAGCTCTTTTGAAAGCGAAGGAAACTCACCCATCAACCGCGAGTAATCAGCCGCACCGGCATTTGGGTTCGACATTACTTCGCGCAAGCGCTGCCGCTGATACTCGGCTTGCTTTTGCGCTTCGGCCTGGGCTTGGCGCTGTTGCATGATCCCGTTCAAGGTCAGGCCCTGTTGCAGGCCCTGCATCATGGCATCGCCTGGGGTTGGCCCCTGGATCGTGTAATCAAACGGCTGCATTAAAAGCCCCCAGTCTTGCCCATAAGCTGCCCGTACTGGCTTGCAATGCCTGAGTAAAGGTCGCCTGTGTTTCTCCCTCTGGCCAGTGCGTTACCGGCCTGCGCAGCGCCTTGCTGGCCTAGCAGGGCCGCAATCTGCGCGCCTGAATTCACGCCAGCAGTGCCTACCCCTGCCGCAGATGCCTGCCCCATGCCTGCAAGGCCACCTAACCGGCTGTATTGGTCGTTAATGGTCTGCGCTAGTAGGGCAGGGCTGAATTGAGCCAGCGCCGCTTGCGTATTGCCACCGCGAAGCCCGCCAGTAGCCGATGCGTTCTGCAAAATGGCGTTCTGCCCAGATTCCAGCATTGAAGTAAACGCCGGGGACTGCTGAAGGTTCGTAATGGCCGATTGCTGCGCGCCCATTCCACCCAAGCCTGCCAGGTCACCCATGCCGCCTAGTGCCGTGGTTCCGGTCTTTACAAACGGGGACAACAGCTCCTGCATGAAGTCAAACTGTCGCCGCGTCTCATCAATGCCAAGTTGCGCAGCGCCATATTGCGCGTTCGCCGCTTGGTCTGCGGCCTTGTTCTTGCCTTTTTTGCCGAGAACTGAGCCGACAACATTAACACCGGCACCTACAGCTTCACCCAACATAAGCGCACCTCGTCAATTCATAGTTTGCAGATTCATCGTCAGCAGATAGCCGGATGAACCCTAGGCGCTCGATAAAGTCAATCGCTCGCGTGTTATCAATGTTCACGTTAACCAATGCGCGGCCATAAACCTTTAACTGCGCAGTGAAAAACGCTCGAATATCTTTCCTGGTGAGCCATTTTCCGTGAATCTCTGGCTTTGCAACGATATGCAATTCCTCGCCATTGGCGATAACCACGGCACCGTTAATATCCAACGCTGCCCAGCCTTCAAGAGAGTCATTAAGTTTCTGCTTATCCACATTAGGCATAGCCTCGCAGATAGCAGAAACCGCCGCATCTCTAGGCAGTAGCTTAATCACGTCAGTTCACGCCCGGTGATATACAAACTCACAGAAGTGGCGGCGGTGCATTGCATATAAATGCTTGAGCCAGCGGAAATAAACCTTCCTGCCAGTTCGGTGAGCGACACAGTATGCTCGTGAGGTACTGCTTTTTTTATGCTTTGCTGGTTTACCGCAGAAGTAGAACCAGCATCAGGGACAATCCAGGTTGTTACCGTTGGAGTACCACTCAGGTAATTAACAAAGTCTGCCGAATCAATGTAAGACCCCTTGCCACCAATGGGCGAGGTGTACATGATTGCTGCCGCAGCGGATGGAATGGCTTGTTTGTCTGCCAATACTTTGGATGTGCTTGCCATTATGGTTTCTCTGAAAGAGCGTCAACAGCTATTCGCAATTGTGTCACTTCGGCGCGCAAAAAGGCCAATTGAGCAGATACGTCGCCCGCCTCTTGCACGGCTTCCGCATATTCTCTAGCCTCCATTAGGACGGCTTTTGTTTGCAAATGCGTTGCAATTTCAGCGGCCAGAAGCTGTTCAGACAGCGCCGAAATAGACGCACCCATGCTATTTGCGGAAGTGCCCCCGACGATACCTTGCAACTGTTCCCAAGCCCGGATAATGTCCGGGTAATCTCCGAAAGCCTTCTCAAGCCTTTGGCGCGTGATTGGAATAAACAGTGCTGTCATGCTTGCAAGGGCTCTATTGAGGCCTCAAGGCGCGAGAAAGAAAGCCTGGCATCGCTCGTGCCCCTGAACTTCTGGAACCGCACATTGCGCATATGCCCAAGGGTTCGCCATTGCAAGCGCTTAGTTCTTTCGCCGACCATCCCGGCTTTGATTGGCCGTTCCTGCCCCCAGGACATGCCATCATCGCTGTGGCTTGTCCAGATCGTTGGATCAATTCCAACATCAACCCGGCCGGTTAGGGCCACCAACTCAAGGGCGTGGATGATTGCCCCGCGCCCCTCGTTGTAAATGATGGTCGTCCCAAACTCCCACCCGGTAGGCTGCCCGTAGTGCGCCCCTGTTTCGCCGGTCAAAATGCCAACCTTGTTCCCGGTTGGATCGCCTGCGAACCACTTCCCGCCAACGTATACAAGCCCCTTGGCTCGATACTTTGAAAACCCGGCAGTGCCGGATGTGAGAATGTGCCAAACCGGCACCTGCATTACCGTGCTTGCAGCCGAATCGTAAACAACGCATCGGTCTGGAAGATGGATCAGCAGATTGTTGTGTGCTTTGTCTACGCGAGTTTCGACAACGATTTCCGACAACTCATCGTCAGAAAGCGCAAGTAAAAGCGTGTCGATTTCGCGGGTTGACAGCTTTGCAGAAGACCCATTTTGCGCAATGTAAACCCCTGGGGGCTCATTCCTGCCACCGCCGACAAAGGCCACCGAATCCATGTAAACCGCGCAAGCATTAGCCCCAACGCATCCGCGCTGAATCTGCGCACCTGGGATGGGCGCCCAAGCGAAGAATTCCCCGCCAATGTTTTGGTAAACCTCGGTCGTGTGCTTGTTAAGAACGTGCAGTTCTCTTCGGACTTTGCGCAATGCAACAACGCCATCGGGATCGGCTTCACTTGACCCATACTTGAGCGGGTTAACGCTTGTCGGGTCGGTCAAATCCGTTTGGATAATGAACTCGCCATCGGTGGTTATGTAGTAACCATCACCCCAAACAAGAGAATTCACCGTGCCAAGGTCTGGATCGGTAACCAGGGTTAGCGCTGAACCGTCCCAGTAGTACAGCCTTCCACCGGATGCAATGGCAAGACGACCGAAGCCGTAATCCATAGTTACCCATCCGCCGCTGCCAACATCACCCAATACTGAGACAACGCCGGTTTCTGAAATAACCACTAGGCTGGTTCCCATTACCCGGTAGTGTTTCCCCTCCCAAATAATGCCACCTCGGTCAATTCCTGGGCCAATGCAATGCTCTGAAATCCCATCGGCGTGCCGTAGATACCCAGCACTCACCCCTACCTCTTTCGGGACAGGTATTTTGTTCACCGGGTATGACGTGCGATAGTCTGCCGCCGAATCGGTGAATATGCCTGAGAGGATAGGTATCTGCATGGCTATCCAATGATGGCGGTGAGCCTGTTGTCATGCACCTGGGCCAGCGTGGCATTAGCCAAGGCCGAAGGATGCACGGCCAGCCCATTTGGATCACCGCACATTCCCGGAGCGAACACGCTCAGGTCTGCCGTGCTGCCGATGTAGAGCATGGTGTCCACAAAGGGCTTACCGCTGGCCAGCATCAAGGCCCGCACATCGTGCCGGGTTTGGCTGGGGCTGGTGCTGCACATAGGCCCGATCAGCATCACCGTGGCGCCCGCGTTTTGCGCCATGCTCACCAGGGCTTGAGAACGCGCCCAATGGCCCGCCGCCGTCAGTGCCTCGTTGCTGGTGAATGTCGGTATCGCTGCGATAACCCCCGCACCACACACACCCGCATCGATAGCCGCCTGAAGCTGATACTGGATGTCGTCCCACTTGGCACCGCCTTGGCTCATTCGCCCGAACGTGATGGGAACGCCGCGCTGGGCCATCGCATTGGCGGCACGCCAGCCGGGGGCCTGGTAGTTGCACACGCCCGCGGCGTTAAGGTCGCCATCGGTGGTGCTGTCGCCCACGTACAGCACAGCGGCTGCCGGGGTGTTGTGGTGCAAGATGATGCCGCCCACGCTGCGCATGCCGGGTTTGTCAATCCAGCCATTGGCGCCGGTTTGCGCGGCCAGTGCCGGGGTGCTGGCGTGGCTGCCGTAGCGCACCCAAGAGCGCAGCGGCTCGCGGGGGTAGGCGGCATCCCAAGCGGCTTGGCCCCAGCCGTCGGGGCTTGAATGCCACACGCAGCCCAGCAGGTCAGCCCGCAGCATCACATGTGCCGGGCCACCATCGGCGGCGGCCACTGGTGCGCAGGCGATGATGGAGCCAGCCGCATGGCCGTTGCGCTGCGCCGTGCTGGCGCCTTCGCCCGCTGGCACCACCAAGCCCGATGCGCCGGGGTGCCATTGCGCAGCAATCAAGCCGCCCGTGGCGCCAAGGCCCACCATGTGGTTCACGATGGTTCTGGCGTTGTTCCACGGGTTTGCAAACAGCACTTGAATGGCGCTGAAGGCAATGCCGGTGCGAAGCACGGTGTGGTCGGCCCACAGCGCGCTGGTGTCCGTGGGGCTGCCCAGGCTTTGGTTTACCTTGTGCCACACCTGATAGGCCTTGCGGCCTTGGGGGGCTGGCGGTGGCGGCGGTGGTGGCGGTGGCGCAGGGTTGGGCGTGAAAGTGGCGCCTGCGATGTCCAGCGCCACGGTGCCGCCGTCGACTGGGATGTTGACGATCATTTAAACCGTCCGCGAGAGTTTGACTTTGACCTGCCCCGCAGCCACCGCCGTGGTGTCGTTATCGGCCGCCGCGCCGGTGATGGCGATGCCCAGGCCGAGCGCGAAGCGGAAGCTGTTGAAGCCCATCGGCAGCGCGTAGGTGCCGGGCACACCAGACACCGCAGCCGGGATCGGGATCACCATCTCTGGCACATCGGTGCCCACCGTGGGCGCTGTGGCCTTGTTGTAGAGCTTGACGTAAGCCGCGCCCGCGCCCGTGTTGCTGGCGTAGAAGGCGGTCAAGCCTGAAGACCCGGTGAGGATCAGCGCGCCGTTTGTCGAAGCTGCGGAATTGACGAAGTAAGGTGTTGCTGCCGCCGTGGGCGTGCCCGCTGAGGTGACAGCAGCCACGGTGGTGACGGTGGTGACCGTGGAAACCGTTCCCAACGTGCCGCCCTGCATTTGCACCGGCGCGGCAGAGGCCAGGTCGTTCGTGCCGCGCGGCACCAGCTCCACGCGGTTGCGGTCGAACGCAAACACGCGCATGTAGTGGATGCGCAGATCGGTGCGCTTGATGACTGCGCCGCCGCAGTTCGTCAGCGCAATGTTTGCGCCTGTGGGTGCCGTGCCCACGGGTTCCACCTCAAGCGTGGTGGTTGCGATGTTGCGCACGCGGTAGGAACCATCCAGCAGCAGGTCAACGCCTGCGGTGTCGTGCAGTGCGGCCAGGTTGACCAGATCGCCAATCACGAAGCCCGACCAGTTTGCCGAGCCCACCAGCGTAAGCACGTTGGATGTGCGCACCACGCTTTGGATGACCTGGGCTACGTAGCCAAATGCCGAAGGCAGGTTGCCGCCGTTCACGCGCACGATGACGCCCGATTGCGAGCTTGCCGTGACAGCCGCGCCCCACACCACCGTGAAGTTGGTGGCATCAATGACAGAGGCCACCACCGTGGCCGCCGTGAGGTTGGCGAAGTTGGTTTGATCGCGCACACCATAGGCGGCAATCACATCGCCCGTGGTCAGGCCATGCGCGGTTTGGGTGGTGACGGTGGCCGTGGTGGTGCCCGTTTTGGCCACCGCTTGAATGTGCCCCACGACCTGCGGCATGCTGGCGTAATTCTTGGCCCGAACGCGCACCCGGTAGGCCAGCGATGGGTCGGGAATCACCGTGGTGGCGCTGCGCACCACCGAAGGGCTGGCGGCTGCACTGTCAACGCCGCCCGTCAACACTTGCACCCGCGTGGGCTCGGCCACGATGCGGAATTCGGAAGACGGATGGAAGGCGTAGGCGCCTGCGGTGTTGACGCTTTGCAAAGATGCCGTGGTGCTGACAGTGACCGCTTGGTTGCCCGCCACCGTGCCCGAATACCGCGCCGTGCCAGCGCCTGCGCGCTCTGCGATGGAGGCATTGGTGGCCGTACCGTTTTCGAACGTAACGCCCACGCCATGGGCATTGCCGCCCAGCACCCCGCGCCGGTACACCGTGCCCTGTGCAAAGGGGCCGGATGTGACGCTGGGCAGGTTGCCGCCAGGGCCTGCCGTAACGGTGAACTGTGTGGCGGTGGGCGTGGTGGCCACCACCACCGCAGGGTAATTGAGCGCTGAGTTGGAGGTAACGCCTGCAATGCCGATTGGATCACCCACCTTCAAGCCGTGGGCCACTGCGGTGGTGATGGTGAGCGTGGTGGTGGCTTGCTGAATGCTGCTGATGGCCAGATCAGCCGGGGCGGCTTCGTCGGCAGCGGTGGAAACGTACTCGAATTCCACCTCTTGGCCGAGCGTGCGCTGAGACATGCTCAAGCCCGCCACGATTTCCCGGCATTGCGATTGCGGCAGCGCGGCCTCGATCAAGGCCGAGCAGGCGGCGTTGATCGGGTCAAGCGATACGGTGAGGTAGCTTGATCCGTTGGTGTTGCCATCGGCAAAGATGAGCGCGCCGCCTGCCTTCGTGGTTTCTTGCCAGATTTGGCCGGGGGTGTAGCCAATGCCTTGTTCGCGCGTGCCAGCCGTGACGTTGCGCGAACGCACCGGGCTGGATGCGTTTTCAAGCGCGGGCAAGCGGGCGGCCACCAGATCCAGCGCGGCCTTGTCTTCATTGGACAAAGCAACCGGCGCGGAACCGGCAGCGGCATCGCGGCCAGCGCTGTACACCGGCGCGGTGAAATCGGCGCCTGCGCCGTCTTTAAGGGTCTTGGTCGAGAAGGCCATTTTTAGTTAACACCTACGGAAATGGTGCGGCTGCCAATGGCATAGCCGCTGTGCTGGGGGAACGAAAAGTTGAATGCAGGCGCATCAAACGGGGTGCCGTCAACGTTGCGCACCGTGACCACGGGCTCAATCACGTTTTCGGTTTTGGTGATGCTGTAAATCTTGCCGTTGTAGGTAATCTCAGCCGTGCTCACCCGGCTGCCCACGCTGCCCGTGGTGCTTTGGGTAAAGGCTGTGAGCGTTGCGCCTGCCAGCAACCAAAGGTGGGTGAAGCAGCACAGCGAAGTGCTGGCCGGGGCGTTGAGGGTGTTTTTCCACACACGGCGGCGCGGGTCGCGGTAGCTGATCGCGCCCAGCTCATGCGTCACGGAATTGCCGGTGCTGTTGGTAAGGCTGTTGTCGCCATGCTCCCAGCCGACTAAGTTGGTGGTGCTGGTGCCGCTGGGAATCAGGTTCGTCACAGTGCCCACACCACGGGCGCCAGCGGCGCGCATCTTGTTCCCCACATGCCACACACCGCCCAGGATGGCCGGGCTGTAGTTCACGGCCATCGCAGCAGTGCCGGTGAGCGTGGCGTTCGTCAAGCCGGAAACCGTGCAATCAACGAAGTTGGCATCGCGCACCGTGCCGGGCCACATGGCATTGGCTGCGGTTTGGCTGGTGACGCCGGACACATCCACATTGACCGTTGCGCCCACCGGCAAGCCGTGGCCCGCTGCGTGGTTGATGGCCAGCAGGTTGCCGCCGCTCACCACCAAGCTGGTTGGGGTTTGCACATCGTTGGTTTGGATGTTGCGTTCCCAGGTGCCCGAATCGGCCCGCGCTGCTTCAACGTGCGAAAGCTTGATGACGCCCGCAATCGTGATGTCTGTGCCCACCATCTTGCTGATGTTGCGCACGGTGATGGTGAAGGTGTCGCCCAGCGCGAAGGCAACGCTGCCTTGGGTAATCTTGCCGCTGATGAACGTATTGACGGACTCGCTTGCGTTGGCCAGCGATGCGCCTGCAGTCCAGGCAGCTTGCGCCCCGCTGATGCTGCCCGTGCAACTGAACGTGCCCGTGCCCGCGTTCGTGCATTGCAGCGTCCACGTTTCGGCAATGGCGCTGGGGCGGGTGGCGACGATGAACGGGAAGCCGTTGCCAACGTTGGCGCCACCGGGCACGGGCTTTGAAGGCACCATGCCGTAGCTGGCGCCCGCATCGCGCACGGTGACTTGGACGTTGTGCGCTTCGCTTTGCGCCTGCCAGGCGAAGACACTGCGCACTGCGCGGAAGCGGCTGCCGCCTTTGGTTGCTCTCGCTGCGGTGGTGCGGCCGTCAATGCTGATGACGCCGGGGCAGCTTTGCGCAAGGCCGCCTTCACGAAACTGGTGCTCGGTGTTGATCGCGTCGTAAACACTGGCCGGGATCACCAAGTGCTGGCCGTTGTGCTCCACGTACTCGCCCAATGGCGCGGCCCAGGTGTGGTTCCAGGTGAAGAACGGCGATGCGTGCAGGACAAAGCCGCTTCTGTTCACATTGGTCACATCCGACCAATGGCTTGCCGTGCCTTCGTTTGCCGCCATCGTGGCGGGCTGCCACAGGCTGGCCGAAGGCTCGGCAACCGGGCTCAGGAAAGCATGGCAATTGGCGCTGGCTTGCTCAAGCGTGGTGGGCGTGTTGCCGCTGGTGGCCAGGCTGCGTGCGGTTTGCACCAGGCCGCCCACGCGCTGGCCGGCCATCTCGGCCACGTCGCGCCAAACGATGGCGTGATCGTCGCCCGTGCCTCGGTAGTAGGCCAAAGAGGTGGGCCAAGTCAGCGGCACGTTTTCAGCGTAGCCCTTCAGGCGCGGGTGTTGGCTGTAATCGATGCCCAGGCAATTGGCCAAGCTGAACATCGTCGTAATGAAGTTGTCCATGCTGGCCCGGCCATAGCCTTGGCCTTCGTCCATGCGCCCGTTGTCGCCCAGCGTTGGGTCGATGGTGTCCAGCAGCACGCCGGCCGCTTTCATCCACGTTTGGGCGTTGGCTTTGATGCTGCGGTATTCGGTGGTCAGGCTGTCCACCATCGGCGCAATTGCAGACGCCGCCATTGCATAGGCCGCAATGATGTTGTGGATGTGGCCGGTGAAGACGCCGATCTGGAAGAACCACCGCCCGTTCAGCGTGCTGGCTGCAGCCGTTGGGGAAATGATCTTGATGTAGACGTTTGCGGGGTCAAGCGCGTAGGCCAAGCGGTCGCCCAGGCAGGTGAGCACATCGGCCTTTTGCTGTGCAGACATGCCCGGCCAAAACTGCCTGGCCAGCACAGCCACGGCCTCGATCCAGGGCCGGTAAACATCTTCATTTGAGTACGTCAGCCCGGTGGCGTACGTGGGGTCGATGTAGACCAGGCCCGAGGTCGGGTCAAACAGGCGGCGGAAGGCTTCGGTTTGGTATTCGGCTGCCCCGTTGTTGGCGGCGCTCAGGAAGGCCAACACATAGGCGCGTGTCTTTTCGGCTTCGGCTGCACCGATGCCAAATGAACCGTAGGCCGTCAGCGCAGCCGGGCTTTTGAAGGCGTTGTAGTTGACCGCCATGCGGTCGTAATTCGCCCGGCGCGTGCCACCCGCTTTGTAGTGGTCAACGCTGGCAGGCAGGCAAGTGCGCGCCGCATTGGCCACGGCCTGCGCGTAGGCACCATCGCGGGTGGGCGTGTCGAAGTGGGTTGCATCGGCGTGAACCGTGAAGCGCCGGGCCTGCACGATGAAGCCAGCGGTGCCGCCAGGGATGCCCGGGTCGTACAGATCCCACTCGTACACGCCGGGCGCCAGGTCAATGCTGATGACGTGGTGGTTGTAGCCCGCCGTGCTGTCGAACTCATGCACCACGGTGCCGACGCTGTTGCGGATCGTGCCTTCCCAAACCTTGGTGTCGCCGGTGCTTTGGTTGAATTCCTCCCGCGTGGGCCAATGGAAATCGACGTTCGTGCGGCGGATGGTTTCGCCGGTTTGCGGCCGAATGTGCGGGATGACGCTGCGGCCACCGCCCGAGGATTCGGCGCGCATGATCTGGTCGGCAACGTCATTGGGCTGGATGCCGAGCAGCGCCGCGCCTTCGATGACGAGGGAGGCCACGTCGTTGTCGGTGATCGTGCCGGTGGCGCTGACGCCGCCGATGGTGAGGATGGCGGTTTCTGAGCCCTCCACCTCGGCATC
>JACCDR010322278.1_pt1 | contig 11497 bp, 17 predicted proteins | sample 7446431 | NCBI WGS metagenome assembly JACCDR01 (sample SAMN15323443, study PRJNA562643) | freshwater metagenome | isolation source: river surface water | place: USA:Blue River Watershed | collected 2017-08-17
ATGCACGGCGAATTAAAAGAACGAGGATGTCAGCCCATACACCACGCGACTGTAAACAAGTGTTTTAACGAAGTTTGCAAAATAGAGAAAGGCAAGAGGAATGAAATGGACACCAGGCAAAAGGCATTGCTTACCGCTGCTCAATCGCTGGCTACAGTAGCTTTAATCGATAACCCAAACGCCCAACAATGGAGAGCAGTAGCCGCAGCAAAAAGCGTCACTAAGCTTTTACCAGGAGTTAAGTAATGGCGAAGTCCCCAGAGGCACAAAAAGCAGCCCAGAAACGCTACGACGCACTAAACCCTATACAGACAGTCAGATTACCTTTAGACGCGGTAGAGGTGCTAAAACAAGCCGCTAAAGATAGAAAAGACGGGTATAGAGGATTGCTGAAACAAATAATTTTAGAATGGGTAAAAAACAATGAAGTACAAAATTGAACTAGACAAAGAGCCAGGTATGATTAAAATCAGCCCAGCTACAGGATATAACCGCAACTGCTCGGTTTATGCAACGCCGGAGCAATGGAAAGAAGAACTAGCCGCTAAGGATAATCATCAGCTTGCGCAGCGTTGGGGAGAGTCTTTAGAGCAAATAGTAGCTTTTACTCTCTTCTGGCGACTATAAAAGCGCGATCGCACACTTCAGCAGAAAACCCAGGCTAACTACCTGGGTTTTTCAGTTTCAAAATTTAAGTCTCTTAAATATAGTATATTATAAGAGAACCTTAAAAAACCTGGAAAACATTGCTGCTAAAGGGTTTCAGACGATAAAAAAAGTACTGATCGCCTTGTGCCAGTGAGTGGACAGTTAGTAATCCCAAACGGCGCGATATCCGCGTAGATCCAAATGAGTAAAGCCCCTTCCCCTAGCTTGTCCGCGACCAACCCCGCCCCTATTAGACCATCTCTGCAATAGAATACGCTCGACTTCAAGCGGGTTCAATCCTGGTACAGAAATGTCTACGGCATGACCCTGAATGTGGGTACTTTGAGAAGCTCCGCCCACTGCTCGGTTAATTTCTCTAGGACGGAACCAGCTAGTTACCTTCACGGGGCGATCCTGAAACCAACCCCGCACAGTCTCTAGCTCCGTAGCTATTTTAATCACGTTGGCGACTACAGATTTATCTTTCGGTATTCTTCGCAAATCTCCGTTAAGAACCTCCGACCAGACGAAATGACCGTTGGCTATAACAGGTTCATTAAGCCCTACTACTTTGCCGCCTGGTAGTTTAATCGTTTGCCTAGGTTGAGATGGCTTAACGATGGTGCTAGCGGGTTCTTGTTTCGTTTCCCCGCTATTTGCACGGAATAGCTCAATAACTTCCTTTTGTTTGGGGCTGGTTTCCCAAAGCAGCTTTAACGCGGCTTGTTGGTGCGGCAATTCTCGGTAGTAGCGAGGAATATTTAGCGGATCGAAAGTCGCCATAAAAACAGACAAGTTCGGGACTTGTCTAGGTTCAAATAATCAGTGATTATGCTGATTGTGGTTTTTCCTTAGATTTACACAATCGGTATTAATGGCGAGTTGTTTCGGCTTGCTTGCGGACTATCCTACAAGAAGTTGTAGAGTTCAGTTTTTTGTAGAGTCCATATCATGCTTTGCCCAAAACACGCACAAGACATTTTAAATCGCGCCCTTATCTGGGCTGAAGAACAAGAGAAACGTCAATTACAACCCCGTTTTCAATCCAGCAGTCACGAATCAACGCTTTTAAATCTTGATGCAGAGTCTTATGATCTTGACTTTGCCAGTAAGCAGGAGACGACAGAGCGCGAAGCTGCTTGACGTTCTGCTCTGCTTGCTGTGTTTCCACTAATCGGCTAGATTCTATTTGTTCTATCTTATTTTTTAATTGGTTGTGTAAGTTCAAAAATTCGCGGATGCCCGTGACTTGGTATTTATTGAGCGCGTCGTCCGCTTCTTTTTTTAATAGCTCCATGTGTCCGTTAGGTACCGTTATCTTACCTAATTTAGACGAATGCGCCATAAACAAAATATCGTGTGCTTTTGCGGTGATTTTAAGGATTATTTGTTTTACTAGCTTCTGTTCTTCTATGTTTTTACTTGGGCAATCATGGCTTTCTTTACCTTTACCCCTGCAATAATAATATCGGTAAGTCTTTCCGTTGCTTCTTTGGTTGTTGCATATATAGCGAAGTCCGCACAATTTACATCGTAAGATAGAAGATAAGGAAGGCGGTAAATCGGTCGGGCTTCTCCTCGCTGCTATAACGTATCCGTACCCTCGATTATTTTCAATAATGCTTTGAATTTTAAGGTATTCAGTTTCGCTGATTAATGCTTGATCAGGATGCGTGTTCCACTTAATCCGCCATTCTTCTTTTTTAGTTTGTTGATACGTTTTTTGTTCTAATTTATCTCCGTATAGTTTTCGTTTGTTTTTGCCGTAAGCTGTGTGTCCTCTCAGTACGGGATTTTCCAGCCAACGCCTTAAACCAGAGTTATGCAATCGCTTTAATTTCTCTATTTTGGCTTGGTTGCCGTTTTTTATTTTACTTAGCTCGGTCTTCCAGTATTTCAACGCTTGTCGCAATGACTGGTGTTCCAGAAAGCAATCTACTAATAACCGAGCTACGTCCGCCTCTGCCAAAAGATTACCATTTAAATTACCAATCAAATTGCTTTGATCGCTGAGCAATCGATCTAATTCAAACTTGCCTTTGTTAATGCGGTATCCTAAAGTCTTTCGTCTAGCGATCGCTCTGCCTGTATCTTCTGCGTGGATATAGGCTCGTTCAACTCGTCTACCAATTCGCTCAGACTCGATTTGTGCTTCGTAAGCCTTCTGGCTCCTTAACTCAGCGCCCCAAGGACTAGAGGAGCTTAATTCCGGTTCATCCGTAAACGTCCAAGCCACGCCCAATTCTATACAAAGGTTGTAAAAGTACCTCATTTCTTGTTGATTGCGATTAAGCCTATCGCTACGGCTTGCTACAACCTCGTTTACTTCTCCTGTTTTGATTGCTTTAATTAGCTCTTGGTATTTAGGACGGTCTGCGCTTGTAGCTGATTCGCGTTCGGTCAAGATGCGATCACAACCCATGCGGTTAAAGGTTTCGAGTTGTCTGGTGACGGAACTATCTTGATAAATTTGTTCTGTAGAGACTCGGACGTAAGCTACTTTCATTTGAAACGACTGCTATATATGACTTTTGCTGATTATAGCGTAATGCGCCCCAGTAACACCAGTAAGCAACATTAGACATAAAGAAAAGCCAGTACGTTTTGTACTGGCTTTTTAAGCATCTTATTAGCTTTTTAGTCGATCCGAATTAACTGCATCGGCACTATGTTTGTTTTTCTTATCTCTGCGATCGCTTCGTTGTACGCCTCAAAATCCTGGTGAGCTTTCTTTGTGAATCTGATTCTTAGCCAACCTGGGATTGAATCTAGTAGTTCAGCGTTTTTAAATAGTCTTCCAAATCGATGCTGCAAATCCTCTTCTGTGTGAAGCTTGAATGTTAGCTCAAAAGTGTAAGTATTCAATTTAGTTCTCCGTTTGCTTTTAGCCCGTGGTATTTCTTGGCTGCTTTTCTAAGTGCTTTATTCGGCTTTGGCGGGTTTAATAAAGCACGAACAAAAATTAAACTAGCTTTCTTCCCCAATCTAATTTTTTCTACCATTGTGTTTTGTCCCGATTCCAAATAACTTGACCACAATCTGAGAAATTATTTTTAAACTTTTCTCTTTGATGTCCTAGGTAGAAAATTACGCTGTCGTGTGTAGGCGATTTTTGCGGCTGTAAATTTTCATCTAAATATTTAACTCGCTCACTAAACACACAAAAAGGGTAATCCGTTATTTCTGGGCAAAGCCTGAATATCGATGTGCTAAAAGCCAAGAAAAAAGCTTCGTGCAATTCTCCTAACGAATATTCGCAAATTAGCTTTTGAGCAAACAGTTTCATATTTGATTTATTGTTTGTCTTTCCGCCTGGTGGATTTAAAAATACCCATCCGCTCCAATCTTGGGTTAAAGAATCGTCTTCCTTTGTGTAATACCTATCTGCTTTTACTATTGAATTTGCGATCGCGTTGCTTGCCGGATCTAATGTTATCTCTCCCATCACTTCGCGGCATTTCTCCACAATCCACTTCGGTGTGTAATGTTCTTGGCTTAGGCTTAAGTGCTGTGCGTTCATTGTTCAACTTGACTCTACATTGTCAAATTAACCTAGATTCTAGTAAATCGTCAAGATTAATGAAAAACTTGTTTTCGTCTAAAACGCTACTAGTCGCCTGTGCTTTCGCTTTCACAACATACCTCAGCCCAGCTATAGAACGCTCTTTAGCTTCTGGGGAGTGGACACAAAAAGAAACTAATGACGCAGCAACAGGGGTCGCCGTCATCATTGCTCAAGCGGTTTTAAGGTACGCTGCTGTGGATGTTACTTATACATCTAAAGGCTTGCCAGGAAGGAACAAGCCAGAAGAAGTTAGTGAGTCTACGGATATTTTTTACTAGATTCTAGTGATATAGTCATGTTGTAGAGTTCAATTTGCAGCATGATCGCTTTTCAAACCAGCATTTTAGATTTAAACCCCGTATCGCTCGATGACGGGGTTATTTTGCATGACAGTCCTTTAGTAAGAGAGTTTTTAGAGGAATTAGCCGCTGCTAAATACTTCGCGCTAGACCTTGAGACGTTCGGCATCGGTGAAAAAGACGGTTTACTACCTCGTAAAGGAAGCATAAGACTGATTCAGATAACGGTACCATCAAACAAAACTTTAATCGTAGATTTGGGCGGGTTCTTTGACGATCGCATCGCCAGATACCAAGAAGTAGCGCCGATTGTAATTGAGATACTTAAAGCAGTAGAAAGCCCTAGTCAAACAGTAATCGGACACAATATTAAATTCGACTTGCTTTGGCTGAAAACCAAATATCTCACGGAAGCCAAGAACGTTCGTGACACTATGCTACTGTCGTTGCTTTACTGGCACGGCATTCAAGCAATGGAACATAACTTAGGCGCCCTGGCTCATAGGGTATTAGGTACGAAGCTCGACAAAACCTTGCAAAAATCTAACTTCGGCAATCCTTTAAGCATTGATCAACTGAACTACGCAGCCAGAGACACAGTAAATACTCTAGCCATATACAAGAAGCTCTCTAGGATGTGCTTAGAGGTTGGGCTAAAAGACGCTTGCTTAATTGAGTGTGGCGCTATACCCGCCTTCGTATCGATGGAGGCAAACGGGTTTCCTATTAATAAAGGGAAAGCAAAACAAGCGTTAGAGGCTTATGTAAGTTCTCAGAAAGCTGAGGAAGCAATATTTAATAGTTATCTACCTTGCAAGATAACAGCGACATCCACGACGCTTACGGCACTGTTTCAGGAGAAGTTAGGTATTAGGTTAGAGTCTACAGCCGACAGCGAATTACAAAGCGCACAAGCACACCCAGCTATCACCGCTTTATGTAACTGGCGATCGCTGAAAAAAGGAGTAGATTACCTAAAATCAATTGTAGGAAGCGAATCAGACGACCACGTTTACACTTCTTTTCGTCAAATCACAGCTACTAGCTTTGGGCGCTCGACAAGCGCAAGGTTAGCTGACCGCACTGGTGTTAATTTGCAAAACTGCCCCAAAGACTTCTTAGATCCCGCGCTAGCTAAATATAAGCTGCCGTCTATTCGCGCATGCTTTGAAGTCGCGGAAGGGCGATCGCTGATTATCTCTGACTTATCAGCCGCCCACGCTAGAATCGCAGCCCAAGCTAGTCAGGATAGTTTAATGCTGCAAATATTTAACGACGGTATAGACGCGCATTCGATTATTGCGTCTGATTTAGCTCAGGAGGAAAAGTTAGGCACTGATTGGACTGTGGAGAATGTGGCTAAGTGGTGCAAGGACAAATCAAATCCGAATCAGAAGAAAGCCAAGACGCTTAGAGATGTGGCTAAAAACTGCTTTTACGGTGGGATAAACGTTCAAGGGAAAGCGACTTTACAAAGCACCGTAGCGAAAGTTGGGATTCAGATGGATTTAGAATCGTGCGACTCCGCGATTAAAGCTTTTAGACGTGCTTACAGCGGTATATATGCGTTTCAAAAGCAAATACACTCAGAAGCCAATAAACACAATCACGACTTTAAATTAGGTGTTAAGTTTGGTTCTACTTACGGTTTATCCGGTCGTCGAGCGTTCCTAGCTAAGTACGAAAATAAGTTCAACGGACGCGAGGAGGTCAAAATTAGCGACGTTTGTTCCTTCCAGTGGATGAGTACCGAAGCAGACATTATCAAAACTGCGATCGCGCAAGTTCACGAAGTTTTCTTAGCTAACCCACACTGGAACGCACACTTGTGTAATTTATGTCATGATGAGTTAAACGCCGAGTGTGATTCTACGTACGAATTAGAAGTAGCTACAGTGGTTTGTGAAGCGATGGATAAGGCGATGGCTATTTATATTAAGGATTTACCCGTAAACGAAGCTGGAGCAACCGCAGATAAGGCTATAGCGAGGAGTTGGGCGGATAAGTAAACATTGAACCATCACACTAACTTTTAAGTAAAACCTCGGATGAATGTTCTTTATCCGAGGTTTAACATTAGATATGTAGGGTTCCAATTGAGACAAAAGAAATGACTGCATTTACCGTAGATTTACAAGGCGTTACATTAGGTTTTAGCTTGACCGACTATCGTGATCTTTCTTTCTTGAAGAATGAAGCTTGCTGGATGCTCGGCATTTCTAGAGAAAGACTAAACCAAGCAATCAAGTGTGCTAAAGAGATTAACAAGTCAATAGGCGGAGCTAACTTTACTTGCGATCGCACTACAGACACATGGATTGCTTACGAACACATCAGGCAAGTAGCTGTTTGGTTGGCTATACGCGGTAACATAATCGCTCGTGAGTTTGCTTACCTTATGCAGCACAACAATTTAATAGATGCCTTGCGTCGCGCTTATGTTAACGCAGATGACGACAAAGCTGCCGACACAATCGAGCAGTGGTCAGTACATTTTGATTGGGTTACTCGCATAGGTTACGTGCTGGATATGGCGATAGATAAGTTTGCTACTTCTGAAGAGACTTTTATGCCCTTTCTATCAATAGATCCTATTTGTTGGAGGATTTCTGAAAGAATTGCTGAGTTTGGCTACAGTGTCGCCCAAGATGTGATAAGATCAATAAAGTATTCTATTTTATCCAATATTGAAAATTCTTCTCTAGTTGTTTTCCCTGAAGACAACGAAGATGATATTGAAGTAAAATTTGAACTATTGCCTCTGCTTGATGATGCTATACGGTCTGTTGTGCATTTGTCATGAATTGGACTCTACAACCCAAGAGGCAAAGCCCTGCTAGACGATACGTTAGCAGGGCTTTTCTTTTGCCTCGATGTCCTTCAAACATCGCGAAAACGATCTAAACTAAGGCAGGTAAGCCAGCTAGTTTACGAACGCTATTTAAATTTGTTTGCTCAACTGTTGACAGATGTTGATAGACCCCTAGGTTTGCGTAAGGAGCTTGGAAGCTTAGATCAAATGAAATCCGGCTGATTTCTTCGATGTTTCCGTCGTCGCTAGTTGTTCCAACTTGGGCGCGTCCGAACGCATGACGACCGCCAGAGCGAACAATCAAAGCAAAAATGGACTGTGTTCCTTGGCTGGCTGGAAAAACAGTAGCCCAAAATGCGCGATCATCAGGGTTAGTGATCGTAGCGACTGAGGAAGTTAGCTTAGTACCTGTTTTAACCTCAGAACCCTGCAAGCCGTTCGATAGGTCAGTGCGGCTAACCATCGTCGAATCAGACTGCAAAGGAATGTTTGTGGGAGAAAGAATACGCTGCAAACCCCAAGTAGTAGCTGTGTCTGTAATTGCGATCGCGGCTGCTGCTGGTTCAATTTCAACGATTGTGGCTGTAGCCGTTACTAAAGTATCTTCAGCAACGATTATATGGTTAGCTCCAAAGTGCAGCCAAGCGCCCTTACGTAGATACACACGACCTGTAGAAGGTAGCGTAACCTGTAGGCTGGCTGTATCGTCTCCTTGGGCGATCGCAATTGTAGGTTTAACAGTGTAAACTACTGGCTCATCTGAACAATTAACCAAGTCACCTACATAGATAGCAGACCCCGCGTTATAGACCTCATTACAAGAGATCATATCGGGTGTAAACTTTTCTGCAAAACTCATAGATTCTTTTATAACGTAACGATTCTAGTTTATGTTCAAAGTCCCTAGCTGTTCGCTAAACTCTAAAGTAACCCTATATTGTGGCAAACTTTGTAAAGCCGTATTAGCAGCCGAATAAACACCGTAAGACTTAAGAAACGCCCTAGAAATCTTACTAGCTGCTGAATGAATCTTCGGATCGGCGTTGTTATGCTCAACGAGTAAAATATCGTATCTATCCACGACACGAACAGTAGATCCGAGCCACGTAGACTTGCGATCAGGAACCAAAGGCACGACACATTCTAATCCAATTGCGTCTACATCTTCATCAACGTCGCCAATACAAATGGCTTTATCCTCATAACCGGATGCATACCGATAGATGCCCAAATCATCGCCTAGAAGATTGATTAAATAATCGGCTAATACTTGAGGGGTAACAGGAGTACAAGACATCATTAACGCCCTCTGAACTTGCTAACAAACTCTTCAACCATCGCACCTTCTTGGGCGGCTACTCTCGTCCATCGTCTAGCAGGTACACGCTTACCTAAGACAGTTGTATAACCCTCATGCACTAAAGCGACGGGAGTTTCACCGTCGCCGTTCCAAGTAACGCGTCCTTTATTCGGTGCTAATAGCTCTTGAGATTGTGATGAACGTAGGTTAGATAGATCCACGATATTTCGGTAGCCTCCCACGACGATTTGTCCGTTGCGTCTGTGCGTTACGCCGAAGTTTCCCCATTGCCTCGGCTCTGTAATCGCTTCAATATTTGCCCGATTAAATTCGTCAAAAGCCGCCTTAAAAGCTTCGGCAAACTTAGAGTTAACTTGCGATCGCAAAGAATTGATTTTCACGCTCTAGACTCCTTAAACTTGCCTACTATCCAAGCACCAAAAACGGACTCTAAACCGAATGGAGATTTCGCCGCGCTAGTTAGAGTAAGCACACCCGTAACTTGTCCGGCTGTAGCTGATTCAAGGACACAAACTAAGTCAGTCCCCGATCTAATTTCTGGCGGAAATTGTTTAGGCGAGAGTAACCGCCCTTGCAGTTCCATATCAAACTCACCGTTACCTATACCCCGACTAACAGCATCCGCGTCATCTTCTAAGTAAGCGCTAAAGACAATCGGCGTAGTCGGGGCAAATATGGGCGCTCTAGTTGTTGGGTGGCGACCGATGGGCGCTCCTGTTTTTGGCTGATAAGTTAGCATAGCGTTCGGCCGGTAAATCAAACTAAATAACCGCCTTGATAACTATTTTGTAAGTAGTAAGTAAGCAGTTGTCCGTAGCTTGTCCGATCTAGTGCTTGCGGATCGTCGCCTACAGCATAAGTAATCTCGTCGTTACGGCTTTTAACTTTTTTGATTGCTGTTACGTTTCCGGTTGATTTTTGGTTGTCTAATTCGAGTAAATGAGCCAAAAACAAACCTTGGGCAGTAGGGCGATCGCTTTCGTCTACGCCCAAGAATAGAGAGCCAACAAGTAACGAACGCTTGAGCATGGCGTTAAACCTAATCTCGTCAAGCGTCGCAAACTCTGGAAAGTCGGCTAAGAACTGTATATAAGTCAGCATTACTTACGCGACTTAGTAGCGGGTTTATTTACGGGTACTAATTCGTCTACGCCTTTAACTTCTGTGGCTTCTACAGTGAAATTCTCGACCTTAACCTCGGTCTTAACTTCATAAGCTGACTTAGTAACTGTGATTCTGCCGGAATCGATGAATTGTGCGATTAATGGGTGCTTTGCTACGTCTAGCCAAACGTCTTCGTTAATGTCGAGGTTTAAGCCAGGTAGCAATGTAAATTCTTTGTTTGTCTGAGTGCGGAAGATAGATAGGCTGTTGGCAGCTAAGTAACTAATTGAAAGCATAGGGTTTTAAATAAGCCGTACATACCTAGTTTCAAATGCAAAACCCTCCGGTTGGGGAGGGTTTGAGGTAGTGAAGCTAATTTACTATTTAATTAGATTCAACCCATTGATTTAAAATCTCATTAATCAATCCGTGATGCGTTTTGCATCGTTCTTTAGCCGCTTGTTTAATTGCGTCATAGCATTCTTGAGAAGTCCGTAGTGTGATTGCAGGATGAGCAGCTTTATATCGCTTCTCCGCGTCTATTTGTGCTTGGGTGCGTTTTGTCATTGTTTTAACTTCCTATGTGTGTAACGCGACTGCTTGTTTCATTGCCTCTAGTGGTTCGACGTTGCGCCTGTCGACGAGCAGCATTGCGGTTCGCTCACAGTGGTCGACGTTGATTATTTCCTCTTTAATAAGTCCGTTACGAGTTGTGCTACAGTTGCGATCCGCTTGTAACTCTTTTGCTGATTTTCCGAATAAAGTTTTATTCAAACATTCCGTTACGTTTGTGTAGACAAACTTCCTGTAAGTCTCTGATTTATCGTTGCGGATGCAATAGTCTTTAATCGAATCCGTCAATGTGCGGCGTGTCATAACACCTTCAAATCGGGCTTTAAGTAATTCGTTGCGCTCTCTTTCTGTTACTTCCACACCAAACGCAGCATCGAATCGACGCTCGATTGACTCAAATAGCGCAGCTTCAATAAACGCTTTGGCTGCTTTGTCTCCGCGACTATTAAGTTCTACAACTAACTTGGAAAATTGTTCTATAGAAAGTATGTTCACTTTCTTAGGGTGAATCTCTGAGGTTGTTTGGTCGAATTGGAAACCGTTGCCTAGTATGCGTTTGATGGTTCTCGACGCTTGGTTGTGGTCGAATTGAAATTTATCGGCGATTTGAGTCGCGGCGATCGCGTAACTACCGTCCGGCAGCATTAACCCTTCTACGTGTGTGAAACCAAAGTCGACTTGTGCAACCATTGCTTTTTTCGCTAAAATCTCCATTGAGGCTTGTCCTTAGTAGCAGGGAGAGGGTGAAAGTTTTTCCTGCTACTCTTTTAATATATCTGATACCGTCATACAAAACTTCGGTAAATCTACTATAATCGAGCCGATAAGATAATCATATTTGACTATCTGTTTTAATAAAAACCAGATATGTCTTTTTGACATAACTTCAAAACCATTGCACAGCGACGATTTTATCTATTTTTAATTTATATCAAAACTGCATTTGAGCGATAGATAAAAACGAGCAAACAAAAACCCGCCTGTTAGAGCGGGTTAGTTATTCATTTTCAATTTATCTAAAACTCCATCGGATAAAGCTCGTAATACATTTGCAATCGTTTCTGAAAAGCCGACCAAGCATCGCTCAAATCGTCTTGACTCATTGGAAACTTCTGCAACCGATTATCTGCCCGATTGAATACACAGACCAATCCAGATCTGACGTTTTCTTTAAA
>JACCDR010734877.1_pt1 | contig 11497 bp, 6 predicted proteins | sample 7446431 | NCBI WGS metagenome assembly JACCDR01 (sample SAMN15323443, study PRJNA562643) | freshwater metagenome | isolation source: river surface water | place: USA:Blue River Watershed | collected 2017-08-17
TTGTCGGCATTGGTTTTATAACCCCATTTTCCTTCATATTTTCCAAAACGAATCATATCATTTCTATGCCATCCTTCAAAAGCAAACTCTCTACTTCTTTCGGCATACACAAACTCCAAATCAACACTGGTAAGTGCAGCAGCGGTAGTTCTTTGCGAACGAACTTGGTTTACTAACGAAACGGCTGTACTACCCAATGTAGCTGCTCCACCTCTAAGAATGGCTTCTGCTTTCATCAAAAGAATATCAGAATAACGGAATACAGGAATATCGTTGTTTTGGTTTCTGTTCAATGAAGTAGCATCAGGGTAAAACTTGATATTGCGGTAGCCCATGTTCCAAGCCACTTCGTCGTTTCCTGCATCAAATGCCGCTACATCCTGACGCAAAACTACATCGGGGGTTAAATTTACTTGATAAACTTTTGCTGCATTCGGGTCACTACCTTTATAGTATTGGTCGTAACCAACATTAGTAGTAGAAACAGTTACAGGACTACCATCGCTGTAATACTGTAAACCTGTAAGCCATTGGTCATTTCTAATGTCGTTAGGGTCGTTGAAATGAGCATAAAATTCTGGCAAAGTACTTGCTGAACCCGCAGGGGTAAAAGGCAAACTAAATTTCTGTCTGGCACTTCTGGGTACTTGATAACGAGAATGAATATTCACCGAACGGAATGGGAAGGTATTAGTCATTGCAGGGTCATAAGGAATAGCAAAGATAAATTCCTTCATTTGCGGGCCGTTATCTGGATAAAACATTTTCAAATAAGAAGCTCTTGACTCAATTGCATACAAGCCCGAACTAATTACCTTATCGCAGGCAGCAATACAATCGTCGTAACGTTTTGTCCCCGTGTATTCTTCGGCATTCAAGTACATTTTTGCTAAGAGTGCATAAGCAGTCCATTTGTTAGGGCGACCATAGATAGAAGTACCCGAAACCTCACTAAGATAAGGAATAGCAGCTTTGAGTTCTTTTTCTACAAAATTGAAAACTTCTGCTCTTGGAGTATTCGTTTTTGGAGCAAAATCACCATATAGAGTATCGAGCGGTACGTTTCCGTAATTATCCAACATCATGAAATAAGCTAATGCTCTTACGGTTTTGATTTCGGCCAAGTTGGTATTTTTAGTAGCACCTGCGGGCATGGTTGTATTCAAAATATTGAGCGTTTGGTTAGAAACCCCAATAATCGTTGAAAGCCAATACCAGTTACCATTGAGGTAGCCATTGTCTTGTGTCCAAGAATGATAGTGCATGGTTTGGTTTTGTCCACCGTCAAACCAGTTACCACCTCTGGCAGGCATGATACTTTCGTCTGTACTAAATGATTGTTGGAAAAAATATTCTACGGCATAATTCCCACGTAGGGCTACATATACAGGTCCTGATGCCGAAACAAATTGCTCGCTGTTAGATGGGAACACATCGGGGGTTAGTTCTGTCGTAATAGGGACTTTTAGGTCGTGACAGGAGAACAACACGCTAGAAAGCAATGTTGAGAGGAGTATATATAAATATGATTTTTTCATGATTTCAACTGTTTAAGAATTAAAATGAAACATTAAGACCTAACAAGAATGTACGGGTTTTGGGATAGAAGTTGTTGTAATCTACCCCTGGTGCAATACCACCTTGGTTTACTTCTGGGTCAACGCCTGTGTATTTTGTAATGACAAAAAGGTTGTTTACAGAAGTGTAAATTCTGAGGTTTTTAATGAGTGAACCAAGTTTTTTGAAGTTGTAAGCCAACGTAGCGTTGTCTAAACGGATATAACTTCCGTCTTCAATAAAACGTGATGAGTAGAAATAAGCGTTATAGTCAGCCGTCGATTCGTTGGCTGCATCAACCAAAATATTAGCATATTGTGCGGTGTTCGGTCTGAACAAATCGGCACGAGTAGCATTGAAAATTTTGTTGCCAAATACACCTCTAATAAAGATGTTCAAGTCGAAATTACCATAAGTAAAGGTATTGTTCCAACCTAATAAAAGTTTAGGTTGTGCACTGCCAAGATAATGGTAGTCTTTACCGTTGGTTGGCGTAGTCGTTAATGAACCATCTGCACTTACAAATTGTGAGACACCGGCGGCGTTTTTGCCAGCATATTCTAAGGCAAAGAATTGTCCGAGTGGACGACCTGATTTAAGGATTTGTAAAGAACGACCCGATTGCCCTCCGCCTTCTGGATAAGACAAAAGTGTAGAGTCACCACCTGCAAAAAGTGGGTTGGTCAAGCTCGTAATCGTGTTGCTATTATGCGCAAGGTTTAGCGTAGTATTCCATGTAAATGATTTGCTATTCAGTAATTTAGCGTTCAATGTTAGCTCGATGCCTTTGTTGTTGATACTTCCACCATTGGCAACAATCTTACCCGCAGGCACAAGGATTGGGTCAACACTGTAAGTGTAAATCATCCCTGTGGTATTTTTGTCGTATAGTTCTAATGAACCGCTCACTTTGTTGTTGGCTACTGTAAAGTCTAAACCGATATTGGTTGTAGCTGTTTTTTCCCATTTCAAATCAGGGTTAGCTGCTTTGGTTGGGCCGTTGGCAGAAATCAATGAGCCATTGTAATAGTATGTTCCTAAAGCACCCGAAATAAACTGAGAAGTATAAGCATCAAAGCCCGAAGCGTTACCCGTAACACCATAACTGGCTCTTAGTTTCAAGTCGTTGAAAATGCTTTGTCCATCCATAAAGTTTTCTTGGCTAAGTCTCCAAGCTAAACCTACCGATGGGAAATACCCCCATTGGTTATTAGCACCAAACACCGAGCTACCATCTCTTCTGATAGAGGCTTGTAAGAGGTATTTGTTTTTGAAATTATAATTCAAACGAGCAAAATCTGAAATCAACTGTGTTTCTTGGTAAACGCCATCTGGGCCAAAGCTAATTTGATACCCTGAAATACTGTAAGGGTTACTCAACGCCAAGTTGTTGTAGCTAATATTATCAACGGGCATATTGCTGGTTGTAACTTGGAAGCCTTCGCCAATTTTATTGTTTTGCCAAGAATAACCCAATACGGCATTGATGGTGTGGTCGCCGAATGTTTTGTTCCAAGTCAAGTATGTTTCTAAAATTTTGTTGGTATTTTGGTACGAGCTTCTGCTGGCTTGACCGTTTTTACCAAATACTTGTTGGTAGTGAAAACCCAAACCGGGGTCTGGGTTGTCGTACATATTGTTGTAAGTAGTAGTATAATACTTGTTATAATACGAGCCTTGCAACGAATTGGCGTTCATGTACGAAAAGTTCAAGTTATAGGTCAAGCCAAAAGGCAACTGTAATTCTGCTTTCAACGCACCAATCAAGTTGTTGTATTTGGTATCCATTTGGCTATTGTTAATCATGGCTACTGGGTTGTAGTAGTTCTGATTTTGCAAGTTCTCAAAATAACTGCCGTCAGCGTTGGTAATAGGAGATACTGGCAAGTACAAAGCCGATTGCAACAATACCGAGTTACGGTAAGGAATATCTTGTGCATCGCTTGTAGAATTGGTAATAGAGAAGCCTAATTTTAGTTTATCTTTCAAGGCATATTGCTCTACCGACAAACGGGCAATAACTCTTTCCAAAGAGCTATTCAACAAAATACCATCTTTTTTTACGTAGTTTAAACTAACGCTATAATTGCTATGCTCGCCACCGCCGCTCACAGATACGTTGTGGTTGGTAGAAATAGCTGTACTTTTTTGAATAGCCGCTTGCCAATCGGTATTTGCACCTTTATCGTCAGTGACAGTTGATAAGCTAAGGTTAAGATTTTTCAAAAATGCTCTTAACTGGTCAGCATTCATCATATTTAATCTGTTAGATACGTTTTCCATACCCACAAATGCACTATACGATACCTGCATTTGTCCGTTTTTACCTTTCTTGGTTGTCACCATGATTACGCCGTTGGCAGCACGGTTTCCGTAAATGGCTGTAGCAGCGGCATCTTTCAAGATGTCGATAGAAGCGATGTCGTCGGGAGCAATGGTCGAAATGTCGGCACCCGGAATACCATCAATTACATAAAATGGCCCTTGCGAGCTGTTCAAGGTTGAAGCACCTCTCAAAATTACAGCCGCAGGTTTGTTGGGGTCGCCACTAGCTGTGATGTTCAAGCCTGGTACTTTACCTTGCAACAATTGCCCCACGTCTGTGATAGCTCCTTTGTTGAGTTCTTCGGTTTTAATGGTACTTACCGCACTCGAAAGGTTCTTACGAGATTGGCTACCATAACCTACTACCGCTACTTCGGCAATAGTGGTGGCCACTTCTTGTAGGCTAATGCTGATATTGGTTTGTGTACCAACCAATACTTCTTTGGCTTTAAAGCCAATGTAAGAAAAAACAAGCGTTTCGGTTTTGGTTGCAGCCAAGGTAAATTCGCCATTGCTATCGGTGGTTGTGCCTCGGTTTGTGCCTTTCACACTGATGTTTACGCCTACCAAAGGCTTGCCATCGACAGAAGACGTTACTTTTCCTTTAACGGTTTGTAAAAGTATTTCAATAGGAAGTTCTAGTTTAGGATTAACTTTTTTGGGTTTTACAACAATGGTTTTTTCAACAATGGCGTATTCCAACAACTGGTTTTCAAAGCACGTTTCGAGTACTTCCTCCAGTTTGGCATTTTTTAGGTTCACACTCACTTTGTCGGTTTTGTCTAAAAGCTCGGTTTTGTACCAAAAAGTGTATTCGCTTTGTTTTTCGATTTCTTTGAAAACTTTATTCATCGAAACGTTTTTGAAATTCAAAGTAAATCGCTGTGAAAAACTTGTAGCACTTACCTGCATGAGTACCGATAACGATAAAATAAAGGTTAGTTTCATGACCCTGAAGAATTTAGTGGATGGTTTTAATCCACGACAGGAAGCCGAAATGCACGGCAAGCCCAGCCTAATTTGGAAAATAGGATTGTGATTCATACTTTTGTTGGGGGTTTTGAATAAAATACTACGACAAATTGTTTTAATCAAACACCGGCTTCGAGCGAAAACGCTGCAACGTTTTCGCTTTTTTCGTTGTTTAATGCCTTTATAGTGGAATAAGTGCCACTTGCACTGAAAAATGTTTTTTTAGACTTCAGATTTATAACTCGCTCAATCATTCATTCATCAAGGCGTTATGATAATATTTTTGCCTTCTATTTTAAATTGTATTTGACTCATAGATAAAATTTTCAAAACATTTGAGAGGTTGGTGTTGCGTGGCAATCGCCCTGTGAAATGCTCGTCTGGAATTTTACCAATGTATTGTACATCAACATCATACCACCGCTCTAACTGTCGCATGATTGTTTCTAAACTGGTATTGTTGAACTGAAAATACCCGTCTTTCCACGCCAATTCTTCGGCTATATCGGCATCGTTTACTGCTCTGAAAACGCCGTTGTCAAATCCTACCTTGGCTTGTTGGTTGGGTTCTAATACCATCGAGCGGTTGTCTTTGGTAATTTTTACCGAGCCTTCTAAGAGGGTTGTTTTGATAAACTTTTCGTTGGGATAAGCCATCACATTGAAGTGGGTGCCAAGTACCAACACTTCTTGTTTGTCGGCAATAACCTTAAATGGCTTTTTCGGATTTTTGGCTACTTCAAAATACACCTCGCCAGTCATTTCTACTTTACGCTCGTTGCCTACGAATACCAAGGGAAACCGCAAACTTGAAGCAGCATTGAGCCATACTTTCGTACCATCCGATAATACCACTTGGTATTGCCCTCCTTTGGGCGTTTTGACGGTATTATACATGGGTTTAGCATTTGATGCCTGTGCTGTTTCATAGAGCAATTGCCCATTGCTTGGCTTTACAATCGTAGTTGACCCTTGTTTGCTGAGTGTGCCATTTTCTGAATTATCTAAAACAACCTCAGAGCCATCGTCAAGCGTCAAAATTGCCTTGTTGGTGCCAGGAGCAACGTCGTTTTTCTCAAATTCTTTGACTTGCACCAATCGCTGTTCGGTTCTTTCGCCAACGGTGCGGTATTGAAACCACGCAAACAAACTGACCAAAGCTACGATGGCAACCGAAGCAGCAATACGGTAATTCATCTGCCAAAAAGGCATTGTTTCGCCTGTTGTTTCTGTTTCAGCATTTTCAAAAATAGAGGTCAAAATACGTTGCGATACCTCGTCGGGCATTGCTATTCTATCTTCATAGCTGTTCCATGAATGCTCCAATACAGCTTCCAACTCTTCCTCCGAGGCTACATTTGCCCATTGCATGAGTTCGTTTATTTCGTTTTCAGTACAGGTATGACTGAAATATTTTTCAACCAATAAGGTGATTCTTTCTGAAGGCATATCACATCAATGGAATACCATTCTCTTTAAAATTTGATGATGTTTCGCCAACAAGTCAAGCGATGATGAACGCTCTTTGGCTGATAATTACATAGAAGACAACGCTACGAAGCGATAGGACTAGTCGGAATTAAATTTTTTTAATTATTTTTTCATCGTGAGCCAAAAAATATAAAATAGCGATAACACCGCTTGATATTTAAGCTTTTGTTTAATTGTGCTGAGTGCTTGGATGATATGATTTTTTACGGTATTAGGCGATATATTCAACATTTGGGCAATTTCTTCGTGCTTGAGGTGTTGTTCTCGACTAAGTTTGAAGATTATTTTTTGTTGCGGAGGTAAGCTTTCTATGATTTGTTCGAGTAGCTTTTGGGTTTCGTCAAATTGAATCAATTGTTCGGTTGAATCAACATCAATCTCTTGACTATTAATGTATTCGGTATAAAATAGCGTTTGGCGAGCCATTGTTTTGAAGGCATTAATGGCTTGATTTTTTGCCATACGAAACAGGTAGGCATCAAATTGCACGATATTGACAAGTTCGGATTTGTCTTTCCACAATTTTAGAAAAATTTCTTGAATAATGTCTTCCGTAATTTCTTGCGAATTGGTAAGCCGCAATAAATAGCCAAAAAGTTTATTTTTATGTTGATGAAAAAGAATGCTAAATGCTTTCTCATTGCCAGAAGAAGCAAGCATCAATAATTCTTTTTCGTCATATAAAAAATTAGTAGCCATTTACTCAATCAAATTTTATACGCTATAAATCCAATAGAGGGATTAAATCTACTGAAAAAATTTAAAAAAACATAGTTTTTATTTGGTTTCAATGCCATCATGCCATTTCGACATGATGGTTTTTGAATAAATAAGTAAAATATTACCGAAAAGAATAATTCTATAGATAAGGAATTGTGCAACATTAGCTTGAATCAAAATCGAATATAAATTTCTGAAAAACAATTTTAGCCCCAGCAATCACACTTCAATATTCGTACTTTATAGCTTATTCGTATTTCAACGTCATAACCGTATCTTTTTTGAAGTAGCGTTTTACCGTTACGTTCAAGCTACCTTGGGGCTTGACAAGGGTGTTGTTGGGATTTACTTTATCCCAAAAATCTGTTTTTTCACCTGTCAAGTCAACCACGCTCTTTTCGGCGGTCGAGTCGTTGACAACTTTGGTAATTTCTAGTAAAAAGTGGATATTATCTTGCGTAATGACGTTAGCCCATTTTTTTGTAATTTTACCTTCCCAAACCATCTCTTTGAGGTCGTCGGCACCAGTAAAAGTACGTGCTTTGTTGTTTTTATCCATGACATAATCAACGCCATAAGCCACCAGTACAATCAGAAATGCCAAGGGTGCAAGCTTGCCACTCAGGGGGTTACGTTCGGGGCGAGCCGTAGATGAGCTATCATTGCCTAATAAATTACCAATGAGGGGCATTTTTAATTTCTGGCGTGGCGGACGGCGGCGATAAGGGGTTTGTTCCATGATTGTCAATAACTTATGTATGATTATTTATATAAAAAACCTGAAATGATTGTCAAAATTAATACTTAAATACAATATTAATTACAACGAAATTGTTTTTAAAAGGTTGTAATGAACTAAATTTGTAAGTATTTAATTTTAAATAAGCAAAGAGTTTGGTCATAACACTGCCCAATTGTCAAGCAAACTCTCTTTTGCTGAACTTCTAAAGATTAACGACACAGAGCAAATGATAAATTATTTAACCAAGGCAATCACTGCTTTTTTTGGAACAAAGTCGGAGCGTGATATTAAAGAATTGTTGCCTATTGTTGAAAACATCAACAAAGTATATGCCACTTTACATAGCCTCACCGACGACGAACTGCGTCAGCAATCGGCCAATCTCAAAGCCCTTATCCAAGAGCGTTTGGCGAAAGTAGATGCCGACATCTCAGACCTGAAAATGGAGGTGGAAGCCAACCCCGATATGTCGGTTGATGCCAAAGAAAATATTTTTAACGAAATAGATAAACTTCGCCTCGAACGCAACAAGCAATTGGAGGTAATCCTCATGGACATCCTGCCACAGGCTTTCGCCCTGGTGAAAGAAACGGCCAGACGTTTGACAGAAAACAAAAAGCTAGAAGTTACGGCTACCGTTCATGATAAATTTATCGCTGCTAAAAAGAAAAATGTCGAAATCGTAGGCGATACCGCTATCTGGCATAACCGCTGGATTGCTGCTGGCAACGAAATTGAGTGGAACATGGTGCACTACGATGTGCAGTTGATTGGTGGGGTGGTATTGCACCAAGGTAAAATTGCCGAAATGGCTACGGGTGAAGGGAAAACCTTGGTTTCGACCTTGCCTGCGTTTTTGAACGCCCTTGCGGGCGAAGGCGTGCATATCGTAACCGTAAACGATTACTTGGCCAAACGTGACTCTGAATGGAACGCTCCTTTGTTTGAATTTCATGGCATTACCGTCGATTGTATCGACAAACACGAGCCTAATACAGAAGAACGTAGAGCCGCTTACCAAGCTGATATTACTTACGGAACGAACAATGAGTTTGGCTTCGATTACCTACGTGACAACATGGCTCGTAGCCCCGAAGAACAAGTACAACGCAAGCACCACTTTGCGATGGTCGATGAGGTTGACTCGGTGTTGATTGACGATGCCCGTACTCCTTTGATTATCAGTGGCCCAATGGCAAGAGGCAACGAACAAGATTACGAGATGTTCAACCCTTTGGTGGCTCGCTTGGTAGAAAGACAAAAGCAAATTGTACAAGCCCAGTTGGTCGATGCGAAAAAGTTGATTACAGCAGGTAATAAAAAAGACGGTGGCTTGGCTTTGTTCCGTGCCTTTAGAGGTTTACCTAAAAATCGTCCTTTGATTAAGTTTTTGGGTGAAACAGGTAACAAGCAAATTTTGCAAGAAACCGAATCAATTTATTTGGCAGAAAACCAAAAATTGATGCCCGAAGCCGACGCTCCTTTGATGTTTACGATTGAAGAGAAAAACAACCAAGTGGAAATGACCGAAAAAGGGCTTGAGTTTATGGCTCGTATGGTTGAAGATGCCAATTTCTTCGTGATTCCTGATTTGTCGGTTGATTTGAATACCATCGAAAAAGATGAGTCGCTCAACGAACACGAGCGTTTGGTGAAAAAAGAGGCTATCATCAAAGATTTTGCCGCCAAAACCCAACGTATCCACACCGTAAACCAATTACTCAAGGCTTATGCTTTGTTTGAAAAAGATACCGAATATATCATCGACGAAGGTAAAGTAAAAATTGTAGATGAACAAACGGGCCGTATCATGGATGGCCGTAGGTATTCAGACGGTTTGCACCAAGCGATTGAAGCAAAAGAAAACGTGAATATCGAGGATGCTACGCAAACGTATGCTACGATTACGCTCCAAAATTACTTCCGTATGTACCACAAGCTTTGTGGGATGACGGGTACTGCCGAAACCGAAGCAGGCGAGTTTTGGACAATCTACAAACTCGATGTTGTGACCATTCCGACCAACAGAAAGACTTCTCGTACCGACCACGAAGATAAAGTTTACAAAACGATTCGTGAGAAATACAATGCCGTAGCACAAGAAATTCAAGAAATGGTAGAGGCGGGTCGCCCTGTGTTGGTGGGTACAACTTCGGTCGAAAACTCCGAGTTGTTGAGCCGCCTATTGACTATCCGCAAAATCAGTCATAATGTACTCAATGCCAAACACCACGCCCGTGAAGCCGACATCATTGCCGAAGCAGGGCAGTCGGGTAAGGTGACAATTGCGACCAACATGGCTGGTCGTGGTACAGATATTAAGCTATCGCCAGAAGCTAAGGCTGCTGGGGGCTTGGCTATTATTGGTACAGAACGCCACGAATCACGTCGGGTGGACCGCCAGTTGCGTGGGCGTTCGGGTCGTCAGGGTGATGTGGGTTCTTCGCAGTTTTTCTTGTCGCTCGACGACGATTTGATGCGTAAGTTTGGTTCTGACCGTATCGCTAAGGTAATGGACAGGCTAGGCATGGAAGAAGGCGAGGTGATTCAGCATTCTATGATTACCTCATCGGTAGAAAGAGCACAAAAGAAAGTAGAAGAAAACAACTTTGGTATCCGTAAGCGTTTGTTGGAATACGACGACGTAATGAACTACCAAAGAAATGCTATTTATAAGCGTCGTCAAAATGCTTTATTTGGCGAGCGATTAGCCTTAGATATTGCTAATACTTTGTATGATGTATGTGCCGATATTATTCAAAATAATGTATTGTTTGAAGAAATCGAATTGCGTTGTATCGAAATTTTAGGCATCGAACCGCCGTTTAAATCCGACGAATTGAGCCGTTATAATACCCAACAACGCACCAATCGTTTGTACGATGCGGCCGAAAAACATTACCACGAAAAGAACAAGGAATTAGCCGTAAAGGTTGTTGATTTTGCCGCCGAAGCACTGGCACATGGCTATCCGGGTATTCAAGTGCCTATTACGAACGGCACATTGATGACGGGTATTTTTGCCGACGCACAAGAAACCATCGAGTCGAAAGGGCGTAAGGTGATTACCGAAATGGAAAAATCTATTGCCCTCAATTTGATTGACCAAGAATGGAAAGAACACCTCCGTGACATGGACGATTTGAAGCAGTCGGTACAAAATGCGGTATTTGAGCAAAAAGACCCTTTGTTGATTTATAAATTTGAAGCGGTAAAATTGTTTGAACGTTTCTTGAGCCGTATCAATACCGATACTATTAGCTTCTTAATGAAAGCTGATATGCCAGAGCTGCGTCAGGCCGAAGAATCTATCCCAACTATTCAGGAAGCACCGCAACCAAAATTACAAATTCAAAAAGAAGAGGCTATCTCTTCGTTGCTTGGAGGCTTGGCGGGTGGTCAGGCAGAACCCGACTATATCGACCCTACGGCTGGAAGAGGAGAAAAAATTGCGCCCCGACAAGCCATCAAAGTTGCTGACCGCAACCAACGTGTAACGGTACAATACCGAGATGGTAGCATCAAGGAAAATGTAAAATACAAAACCGTTGAGCAAGATGTAGAAAAAGGCAATGCGATTATTATTGCTTAACAAGCTTACACGAACGCATGATAAAAACAAAAAACGCCCGCACAACGGGCGTTTTTTCGTGAATTAACCATTTTTATATTAAGCCTTTACACCAGAAA
>JACCDR011260749.1_pt1 | contig 11496 bp, 24 predicted proteins | sample 7446431 | NCBI WGS metagenome assembly JACCDR01 (sample SAMN15323443, study PRJNA562643) | freshwater metagenome | isolation source: river surface water | place: USA:Blue River Watershed | collected 2017-08-17
AGGGAGCAGGCGACTGCTCCGCAAGAAAGCAAAGGGGGCGTGAGGCAATGCCAGTCAACACAGACCAGACCGGACGCATTCAGAAGAACGGTCAGCCGAGCGAGGGCACCAAGCTCGCGCGCAAGACCCTCGCGCAGCAGGTCAACGACCCGATGATGCTGCAGGAGCTGCGCCGCGCGCTGCCGAAGCACGTCTCCGCCGAGAAGATGGCAAGGATCGTTCTGACGGCGCTGCGCACCACGCGCGACCTCGACAAGACCACGCCCGAGAGCTTCTTCGGCTGCGTGATGCAGGCGGCGCAGCTCGGCCTCGACGTCAACACGCCGAACCAGCACGCGTACCTGATCCCCCGTCGCAACAACAAGATCAACGCGATGGAGTGCACGCTCATCGTCGGCTACCAGGGGATGATCGAGCTCGCGCTGCGCTCCGGGAAGGTCGAGAAGATTTGGACGCGCGTGGTGCGCGAGGGCGATCTGTTCCGGGTCAAGTACGGCCTCGAGGAGGACATCGAGCACGAGCCTGCCATCGACGGCGACCGCGAGACGCGTCCCATCGCGTACGTCTACGCCGTGGCCGCGCTGACCACGGGCGGCAAGGTCTTCGAGGTGCTGAGCATGGCGCAGATTCAGGAGCGTCGTAAGCGCTCCGCCGCCGGCAACTCAGGCCCCTGGCAGACCGACTTCGAAGCTATGGCGCGCAAGACCGCCGTCCGTTCGCTGTTCAAGTGGGTTCCGAAGAGCGCCGAGATCGCGATGGCCGAAGCGCTCGAGGAGCGCGCAGAGCAGGGTCGTAGTCAGACCTTCGACGGCATGGTCAACGAGTCAGTCGAGCGTCTCGGGATGCGCCCCATCGTCGACACGGAGGGCGAGGCGGTCGAGGAGACCGAGCCGCGCGTCGAGTACGACGAGCAGACCGGCGAAGTGAAGCAGGACGAGCCGAAGGGCTGAGGGTCGGGAGGGGGCTATGGCGCTCAACTTTTCACGGCCGTGGCATGAGTTGTCCGTGGCGGTGCTCGACACCGAGACCACCGGCGTGGGCGAAGGCCACAAGGTCGTCGAGGTGGCTGCCGTCCGCTTCGAGGGCGGACGCATCGTCGCGGAGTTTGCGAGCCTCGTCGACCCGGGGCGCGACATTCCGGAGGACGCGACCAAGGTTCACGGCATCACCGAGGACATGGTGCGCGGAAAGCCGAGCCTCGCCGATGTTGCCGGCGATCTTGCGCGCGTGTGCCTCGACGCGGCCCCCTGTGCCTACAACGCCCCCTTCGACCGCGACCTTCTGCACGCATCCATCGCCGGCACCGACTGTCCGGCGTTCGACACAGCGGTGTCCTGGATCGACGTCTACGTCATCGTCGCAAGTCCCCGCATCGACAAGTACGTACGCGGCAAGGGCCGCCTGAAGCTCAGCAACGTCTGCGCCCGGCACGGCATCAAGCTGGAGGGCGCCCACCGCGCGCTCGGCGACGCACGCGCCACCGGGCACCTGCTCTTCAGCCTGTTCGACCGCGGACTCATCAAACCCGTGTCGCTCGCGAGGCTGCTCGCGCACACGAACCAGATGCGCGCCGAGCACAACCGCGACTTTCAAGACTGGCTCTCGCGCCAGCCCAAGCAAGAGGAGAACGACCGTGTCTAACGCCACTCACAAGCCCGACGATGAAGCCTTTCTCACCGCCATGGTCCTACTCGACCGGCACGCCAAGCAGGCGCACGCCGAGGCCGACCAGCTGGCCGACGAGGACCCCGACTGCAGCCACAGGCGCCGAGACAAGGCGCAGCACTGCGAACAGGTCTCCGCACTACTGAGCGACATTTACGACGGCCTCGCCAGCGTGGAGCCGTCGCCCCGTCGACTCAAGGCTGTCCGCTGAGGCCAGAGCCGCCATGCCTGACCTCTTCGACCAAGCCCGCGACGCCGTCACCGCCGCCTCCGCCGAAGCCACCCGCATCGCCGGCAAGGACTGGATGCCCTACGGCGGCCTCTGGGAGGACGCGGCGTCCGACCACCTCTACGACCAGCGGGGCCAGCTCGGTGACGAGGTCCATCGGCTCGCCCAGGACATGCTCAGGCAGCACGCGCAGCAGATGCGTGAGGCGCTGTACCTCGGGAGGCGGCGGCATGGCTGACTACTACCTCAGCACCCACGCTGCCGCGCGCCAGTTCGGCGAGGTCAAGCTGACGTCGCTTTGCGGCAAGGCGGCGACGGGCGGCCAGAACCTGACGACGGAGTGGGCGAAGGTCACGTGCTGGAGCTGTCGGCAGGTGATGAAGCAGCGGCAGGCGCGGGAGGTGGGGCGTGATTGACGCCACCACCAAGTCCCGCCTCGAGACCCTCGCGCGCCTGGCCTTCGATGAGCGCCGCTGGGGACCCGTCCATGTCGAGCTGTCGCCCGCCGGCGGCATCGACGTGGTGAACGAGACCGGCGGCGTGCTGCTCGGCATCACGGACCACCCGCACAACGAAGAGGCGCTGGAGGTTGCGCTCCTGCTTCTGGTCGCGCGGGACAAGCTCGACCTGTTGCGGGTGGAGGCAGAGGTGATGGCGAAGCGAGTGGGGGATGGGACATGAAGAAGGGGTTCCACCTGACCGAGGAAGAGGACGCGGCCCTTGGTCGCGCAGTCGCCGAGCTCGACGATTGCGAGTCGATGAGCGACACCGCGAACGTCATTGCGGTAGCCGTCCATGAGGTGGGCGAGGCGGGGCGGGCTCGGAACGCGCGACTGGAGCAGCTTGCCGCCGAGTGGGAGCGAGACGCAGCGCAACGAGACGAGCGCGGTGCCTTCTTGGACGCGGCCATCGCCCAACGCCTGCGTGAGTGCGCTGCGGAGCTGCGTGAGCGCGCGAAGGAGCGGACATGACCGAGTCGCAGATCGGCCGAGTGACCGCGCTGGTCCGGAAGGTCTACGGGGACGACGTGGTGCTGCATTGCTTCTGCGAGCCGCACGAAGCCTGGAGCGTGTTCCGAGGCAGAAACATGGTCGGGCTGTGGGAGGGTGGACTCGATGCGTTCGAGGCACTCCTGCTGTCGCGAACCGAGCAGCTCGACCTGACGGAAGTCCGCGAACTGCTCGAGGAGCTGGATATCAGCCCGGAGGCGCTGAGGTCGCCGGCGGCGTGGCGGGAGCTGCTGCGGCAGTACGTCGAGCGGCAACAGGGCGTGTGGGTAGAGCAGCTCGCGCGAGAGTGGGATGAGCGAGAGCGCGACTATCGGGAACATGACCAACGTGCACGCGGCAACACGTTCAGGGAGAACGCGGACACGCTGAGGGAATGTGCCGCCGAGCTGCGTGAGCGGGCGAAGGGTGGCGACCGGTGACCTGGGAAACGCAGCACAGCGGACCCGGCTGGTACTGGGTGAAGTGGGACCGCAAGCTCTACATCACGTGCGTGATTGAGCACTGGCGCAAAGTCGGGCGCGACCGCGGTGCGGATCTCGAGCCTGTCGCCGCCGACCTCTACTGCGCGAATGGAGGCAGTCGCGTCTCCTGGCTCCTGAAGGACCTGCCGCGCGGCGTGCGCTGGCAGCGCATCGAAGAACCGAAGCTGTGAACTGTAGTGACGAGGGGAAGCATGACTGACCCAGACAACGACGTCGAATACGCAAAGGTGATAGACGCGATGCACGCCGCGGGCGCCGCGTGGTTCAAGCAGCGCCCGTTCGCCGAGCCGCGGTTTCGAACGCACGCGTTCGAGCAGGACATCGCGCGCGAGGCTGGTAAGCCGGGCGAGAGGCCTGCCGTCATCGCTGAGCTTGGCGCCATCATCGATCGATGGGCCGACAACGACGACGCCCGCTCGCTGCTGCGCGCCATGAACGCAGCGGTCGACGGCGCCGGCACGTACCTGCAGGCCAAGGCCATCATCGAGCACGCCCAGAAGCGCGCCATTGAGCGTGCCCAGGGGCAGCTTGGCGAAGGCGACTGGCGCTGTACCGGATGTCAGAAGGTTCTCGACGGCTTCACGAATGCAGCCGGCGAGCCGGTGGGTCCCAGCGCCGGTAGCCTGAGTGTCTGCGCGTATTGCGCCGCCCTGCAGCAGGTGAACAAGCAGGGCGACGGCTACGTGCCGTTGTCGACCCGCGAGATCAACCAGCTGCCCAAGTCAGTGCGTACGAGGCTGCTGGGCGCGCGCAACCTCATCCAAGAACGCATCGCGAAGGAAGGCGCGCGGTCTTGACTGCCGCGCCGAAGCTGTGAACCCGCAGTGACGATGAAGGGGGATGGACCAATGGAACCGATTCAGCCGCGCATGCAAGGGGGCAGCTATTCCGTGTGGGTGAAGGACCACGAGCGCGAGTCCGAAGCCAAGATCTACGACTTCCTGCACTGGCGTGCGATGCCGCGGATGGCGGCGCAGGCCTTCGCAGACGACATCGCCGACCACGGAACGCACCCCGAGCTCGTCGGACGGGAGTTTGTGGTCTGCGTGCGCGACAGGCTCAACGCTAGCCTGACCATGTTCAACATTGGCTGGGAGCTCGAGCCCACGGCCTACGTCGCCGGCGAGCAGATCGTCGAGACCGGCCGCGGAGGCGTTCGCTATGCCTGACCTCTCCCGCTTCATCGTCTGTGGCAGTCGCGACGGTTGCGGCGTGGGCGTCGTCGAGCGCGCGCTCACCGCTTTCGACCGCGACACCTTGCGCCTCGAGCACGTCATCGTCGGCAGTCACCGAGGCGTCGACGGGGACGCGGCAAACTGGGCGCTGCGCCACGAGCGCATTATCACCATCGTGCCTGCCGAGTGGAACCGCTTTGGCAAGGCCGCCGGCCCGACGCGCAACGAACGCATGCCGCAGCTGTTCCAAGTGCGCGGTGTGCTCGCGTTCCCCGGCGGCGCCGGCACCGCCGGCATGGTCAGCATCGCCCGCCGCGAGCACATCCCGCTCTGGCACTGCCTCATCAGCGGGCACCACTGGCAGTGGCGCAGGGAGCTGGAGGAGGTGGCCAATGGGTGAGGCCAGTGAGGGAAGGTTTGTTTGCTGGCTTGAGGGCGAGGGGGCAACGGAGTCCGAGGGCTGGGTGTACAAGGAAGGCTTTGGGACTTCCGACGCAGAGGATGCAGCTATCGATCACGCAAATGCGATGGCCGAGAGCGGCGACTATCCCGACCATGTCGGCGAGAAGCTGTGCATCCGAGTGCGCGACCGCTCGGACGGGTCGCTGACCGACGTGTGGATCGCGTGGGACTGGGATCCGTGTCCCTACGTCAGCAAGGCGTACCCGATCGACGCAGAGGCTACGACGGAGGCCGTCCATGGCTGACGACCTCCTCCACCGCCCCGCCCCCGACCTCCTCTCCGACGAGACGCTCACCGCCATGGAGCGCGACGGCTGGACGCCGGGGCAGGTGCGGGACCTGATCAAGCGGTATCGCGAAGCGGTGCGCGAACTAGCACGTCGCGACGATGTCGACCCGCAGTACGCGCGTGGTCACGCGTTCGCGCTAGTCGAGACCGAGCTGAGGGAGTTCTGCATCGAGGAGGTGCAGCTGGGGCCCGCCTATGACGTGCGCATCGCGCAACGCCATCGCTGTGGTGACCTCGTGCATGTCGACGAAACGTCGTTGCTCGATGCCGTCGAGCGTCTGCGGAGGTCGCGTCATGGCTGAGCACCAGTACAAGGAAGCCTTCTGCCTGATGCTGTACCAGGGTCAGAAGACCAAGCGCGTGCTCGACATCTGGAACTCGCGCAATGGGGTGACGCCGTTCTGTGCGGTCATCGACGACGAAGAGTACTTGCACATCGCGTTCTACTTCGACCGCCGCGTGCCCGGCCACAAGCTGCGCCCAGGCGACTACTTCTGGCGCGACATGACCGAGCTCGAGGCCGAGCGAATCGCGGCATCGCGCATCGACTACCTCGAGCCGAACCTCGACGGCCGCGAGCGCGCAGCGAGGATCGCGGACGTCGCGCGCAGCATCCTGCGCGACGGTGAGGCGCCGTATCTCGACCGCGCGCCGTTCATCACGGTGACCGACGGAGGGCGAGATGGCTGACGTAGCACCCCATCTCGGCGAGCGTTGCGCCAGGAGCCGTACTCTGGCCGAGCGCTTCTGGAAGAAGGTCGACTGGTCTGGCGACTGCTGGGTTTGGACCGCGTCGTTCAAGCGAGATGGGTACGGTCAGATCTATGCAGGCGACGATGCGGGAAGCGTCGCCGCACACCGCGTTGCCTGGTTCCTGCTCTACGGAGAGTGGCCCACGCTGCTCGTATGCCATCGGTGCGACAATAGGGCGTGCGTGAATCCTGACCACCTGTTTCTCGGCACTGCGAAGGACAACTCTCGGGATATGGCTTCGAAGGGGCGCTGCGCAACCCAGCGCTACCCACACTTGCTCGCCAACCTTCGCTGCCCTCCGGAGAAGCTCTGTCGCGGAGACCAGCATCACGCTCGCGCACGGCCCGAAATCCTTCCACGAGGCGACCGTCACTGGTCTCACGTGCATCCGGAGAAGGTCGCACGTGGAGAGAGGCACGGCAGCGCGAAGCTTCGACCGGATGATGTTCGCTCCATTCGGACGGCTTACCAAAATGGCGCGAGACCGACGGACCTCGCGGCGCAGTATGGAATGACACCGAGCGCGATCTGCGCGATTGGAAAGGGCAAGCGATGGCGAACGGTCTAGTGTTGGTCGTCATTGAAAGTCCGTTCGCCGGAGACGTCGAGCGCAACGTCCGCTACGCACGCGCGGCGATGCGCGACTGCCTCCTCCGTGGTGAAGCGCCCTTCGCCTCCCACCTCATTTACACCCAGCCCGGCGTTCTCGACGACCTCGTGCCCGACGAGCGCAGGCTCGGCATTGAGGCAGGGCTTGTCTGGGGCGCGAAGGCCGCTCTCACGGCCGTCTACACCGACCTCGGCATCTCCGCCGGCATGGAGCTCGGCATCGCCCGCGCGCACGTGATGGGGCGGCCGGTGGAGATGCGGACGCTCAAGGGGTGGTCCAGCCATGGCTGAGCCGGCACGCACGTTCGTCTACGCCGTGCGCGAGCGGCCGGTCCTCTTCTCGGGCGAGATGGTCCGCGCCATTCTCGACGGGCGTAAGACGCAGACGCGGCGGCTGGTTACCGCCAAGGCCTGGGATCCCACCGACATGCCATTACGCAAAGTCGTTCACCATGTCGAGGCGCACGTCGGCATCCAGGCGTACTTCGGCGATGAGTACTGGGGCATCGGCTGTCCGTTCGGTGTACCCGGCGACCGACTGTGGGTGCGCGAGACGTGGGCAGCTCATCCGCTCGACGAGAGTGAGCCGCCTGAGCGCATCATGTTCGCAGCAGACGGTTCGAACTACGGATGCGGGAAGTTCGGAAAAGGAGTCGTTCGAGGACCGCGCCATCTCGATTCCGACGATGGTGAGGGCGGCGGCTGGAGGCCACTTCGGTGGCGCCCTTCCATTCACATGCCGCGCTGGGCGTCGCGCCTGACGCTGGAGATCACCGCGGTCCGCGTGGAGCGGCTTCAGGAGATCACCGAGGAGGCCGCCCTGGCCGAGGGCTGCAGTGGTCGCGACCCCGAGCCAGCGAGCGAAGGCGGGACCATCTACGCGTGGCGGGGGCGCAGCAGCGCTCCGAACCCGCGTGCGCATTTCTCGTGCCTGTGGGACTCGCTCAACGCAGCTCGCGCGCCCTGGTCAAGCAACCCCTGGGTGTGGGTCATCAGTTTCAAGCGACTGCCGCAGGAGGCCCCATGACCGTCCGCCAAGGAGTCACCTACGGCGCTCGCTGCTACCGGGCTCGGCCAGACGGCGGCGTGTGCATGAGGCCGACCAGCGGCGGACCGTGCATCGCGCACGCGCCCAAGCCCGTCGAGACAGAGCCCACGCCGGTCCGCCCCTGCGCCATCGCCTCGTGCCCGCTGCCCGCTCTCGAGGGCGGGCGGTACTGCCGGGGGCATGCGCGGGTGATGGGGAGTTGAGGGCGGGCCAGCGCTCACGGGGAAGAACCAGAGGAGGGGCTGAATGGGGGCCGCGGAGAAGGACGACAGCGCAGCATCGACGAGCCTCTTGCAAGCTCTCATTTCGCTCGCCGACGAGATGCGCGCAAGCCGCGACTCGGTGCAGCGCCTCGAACGCACAGTCGAACGCTTCGTCGTCGCAACCGAGCGGCAGCTTGCGAGCGGCCAGGCCGTCAAGCGTCAGGCCGAGCGCGCCTTGCGAGGGCTTGACGCCGACAAGATCGCGGCAATGAACAAGCGGCTCGACAGGAAGTTGGGAGGCAAGCCTTGAACACAAAGCGTCGAAGTCATGGCGCAGGTTCGATACGAACAAGAACGCTTCGAGATGGGACGCTGCGATACGACGTCCTCATCCGCGTCCCCGGTGGAAAGCAAAAGCAGGTCGCGACCTGCACCACTGCCGACGAAGCCGATGCCTACCTGACGCTCCACGCGGTGCGGCGCGCCGAGGCTGGCCACTTCGTGCCGGCGGACATCGGCGTCATGACGCTGCGACACATGGGGAACCTCTTTCTTGATGCGCTGCCGGCAGAACGCCTGGTGACAGAGCGTAGCCGGTGGCGCGCGCGCGTCGAGACGTCCGAAATGATCGATTGGCCGCTCACGCAGATCACTGAGCAGTCGATCCGCCGCTGGATCGACAAGATGGCGCGCACTCCGATTGCGTCCGGAAAGAGCGCGGGCAGGCTCCCTTCCCGTGCCACCATTCAAGGGGCATTGGCTCTCCTGCGCAGCGCCTTCAAGTGGGCGGTCATCGCCGAGCATCATGACTCCAACCCCGCGAAGGGTGTCTCGATCTCGGAGAGCACGATTGCCGCGCCTCGCTCGAGCATCATCGGGAGCGTGTTCGACTACCTGCGCGAAGATGAAGTGCGCCGGCTGCTTGCGGCCGACTTGCCTCCCACGCAAAAGGCAGCTTTCACCCTGCTCGCGTTTACGGGCGCGCGGCCCAAGGATCTTTACCTGCTCACCTGGGATCGCGTGGACGTGCGCGGCGCTCGGGTGGTGTACCGCACGCACAAGCGCGACCGCGATTACATGGTGAGCCTGCTCCCCGCGGCCCTCGACGCGTTCAGAACCATGTGGCTCGCCGCAGGGCAGCCAGCGACCGGGCTCGTGTTCCCAGGTCCAAGCGGCGAGCCGCACGTGAAAGGGTACGACTGGGGCTGGGCCAGCACGGAGCCGAAGCCCGGCAAGCACTGGACCGGCTACAGGGAGCGGGCGGGCATTCGCCGCCCGGTGCCGCTCTATTCGCTCAGGCACACAGCAGCGAGTCACCTACTGCTCGGCACTGAGCTGTTTACGGGTGGCCGGCGGTGGAGTCCGGAAGAGGTAGCGAGTTTCCTGGGCCACGCCGACCTGAGCACCGTGCGCAAGTACCTCGTTGCTCTGGGCATCGCGAACATCCGCGCCGTGGAAGAGAGCCGCGAGGCTCTGCGCCTGCTTGCGGAACAGCGCGCCAACAAGCGCCGATAAGAGCCGGCGCCCACCGCAGCGGCTCTGTAGACGGCCAACCCAGGCCTGCCGGGCAAGGTGGGCGCGGACGCGTGCCTGCGTGGTTTCGGGGCGTCGCAAGGCAGTCTGACAGTCTGCAGACTAGTGATGATCTGATTGCTCATTTCCGTCGTAAGTGCTGGGAATCACGGGGATGTGGACGATTTCGTAAATGGTTGCCCTATTGGTCTAAGCTAGCGAGACGATGGAAGAAGTAAAGATTCGTCGTTCGTCAAGATTCGTCAATGCCCGGATAGCTCAGTTGGCAGAGCAGCGCATTCGTAATGCGCAGGTCGTCCGTTCGAACCGGATTCCGGGCTCCACTTTGGTGTAGCCAAATTGACCCCCCAAAGGGCGCTCAACCTTTCGCAGCACGCACCTCGCTGCCGCCTCAAGCTCCCGCCTCCCTCGTCCGAAGACCCCCTGCGCGCCCCTGACCGGCGCCAGTCGAAGGAGCCGAGGACGTGGCGTTGAGGCCGTGCGTGGAGTGCAAGAAGGAGATCAGCACGGATGCCGACCCGTGCCCAAGCTGCGGAAGGAAGCATCCCCACCGTGCGCTCCTGGCCTCGTCGCGAGAAGCGCCGAAGCCGCAGAAGCCGCCGGCTGTCGCCGTGTTGATCGCGCTCGCGTTCGGTGCATGGGTCTTCTGGTCGCTTGTGAAGGACAAAGAGCCACGGCGCGACCCGCTCACCTATACAGCCGCCGAGATGGGCGTGAACGATGGCGTCATGGTGATGATGGATGCGCTTGCTGACCACCAGCAGTGCGAACCGATGAAGCTTTCGCTTCGAGCGCCCGTCACGCGCGGCCACAACAGCAAGTTCACGGACTACGTCTTCGCGCGCATGGAACGCGCGGGTTGCTATCGCCGATGAGCACCAAGATCGAGGTTCGCGCCGGGCACGTCCCGCGAGGCGCCTACGCCATCGAACGCACCGGCCGCCTCAAACGCCTCTGGTCGCCGGCCATCGACCTGCAGGGCGCTCAGGTGCAGCCCCTGCATCAGGCTACGGAGGGAACTTCGATGGCTCGCAACGCAGTGGCGGGCGCACTTCTCGCCGGCGGGGTTGGGCTCGCGACAGGCGTGCTGGGGACGGCCAAAGGCAAGGTGATGTTCCAGGTGAGCTGGCCTGACGGGCGCACGTTCATCGGAGAGTGCGTTCTGAGCGCGTACCAGGAGCTCCTGGTTGCTCACATGGCCGCGAACGGCCCCGACCGCCCGAGCACCATAAGGCCCGGCGTCATTGCGCTCGGGGCGCTGGTGCTGGTCGTGCTGCTGGTCATCGCGATCTTGCCGCGCTGAAAGTCATCGCCTGACCGTGATCCGCGCCGTCTTCCACCGCTCGCCCGTCGATTGCGCAACTCCGTTGACGGTGTCGTACCGACCACACCAAGCGCGGATCTTGTTCGGGTCGATGTTCGCCGCGACGGTGGCGCAGTCGCCGCTGGTCATGTTGCTTGTGCCGCTGCACGTCGCCCCCGTGGGGCAGTAGGTCTCAGCTGGCGCGCTGCCTTCCTTTCCGCAGATGACGACGTCGACGCCGGTCACACCGGTCGTGCTGACCGCGAGTTCGGCGACACGGGTGATGCTTCTCGTCGTCACCCCTCCCTGCACCACCGTCCGCACCAGCGCATCGGTGCACTGCACCTCGTGCGTCTCGCCGCCTCCCTGCGCCTGCGCGCCGCCACCAGCGCCGCCACCCGCATCCACCAGCATCCGCCCCGCGTCGACGAGGGCCTCGCCGGCGTCCTCGAGCATCTGCTTGGCAAGCTCCCCATCCGCCCCGCACGCCACCGCCACCATGCAGGCCGCGCCCACACCCATGCCTACCCATGCTTGGTTCATGAGGTCCCCCTGGGGAGAGAGGCTACGGCGCAGAGGACGGGGAGCGGAAGCCCAGGCCGGTATCTGCTCATGGTTTTGCACTGCCGCGCTCACAAGTTCGGATCGATCCTCGACGCTTTGCCGGGGCGAAACGGCAAGGCCTGCAACCAGGGGGGACACTGGAGCCATGAGCAATGAGCGAAGACATCGCAG
>JACCDR012313060.1_pt1 | contig 11496 bp, 17 predicted proteins | sample 7446431 | NCBI WGS metagenome assembly JACCDR01 (sample SAMN15323443, study PRJNA562643) | freshwater metagenome | isolation source: river surface water | place: USA:Blue River Watershed | collected 2017-08-17
AGCGCCGCCTGGTCGTTGCAGAGGTCCTGCCAGCCCTGGCAAGAGACGTGCAGGTTCATCGTGCCGCTGAAGCCGATGGCCGCAACGCTCGCAAGGCCCTGCACGACCTTCTCGAAGCTGAGCATGCCGCCCACGTTCAGCGTCTGGGGCTTCCACAGCATGTAGTTGTTGGGGTCGATGTTCCAGAGCAGGTTCGGGCTCGCCACCGTCGCCGCGGCCTGGAACCCGAGCATGTCTTGCCCGCGCTGGCCGGCGAAGAAGATGGTATCGCCAGGCGCAACGGCGCTGACGTTTGCCGCGATCGAGGTAAAGCTCACCTGGTAGGTCAGCGGGTTGACCTTGTTGAGCACGTACACGTTGTCGCGCGCTGCGGCGGTGCCCGCCGTGTTGCGCTTGGTCGACGTGGTGCCCTGGTAGATGTCGAACTCGCCGTTCTCGGCGCCGGCCCAGATCGCCGTCGCCCAGTCCTTCTTATCGAGCGTGGCGACGAGCGTAGTGCCGGCGGAGCCGGTGATCGCGGTGACCGTGCCGATCGCCACGGTCGCGTTCACGCCACCCCCGTACAGGAGCATGACCTCGCGCATGTAGCTCGCCGACTTTTGCAGGTTGACCATGGTCTCCTGCGTGGCCGACACGAACGCGCGCGTGGCGCCGCCGCGGCCCGAGTCGCCCTTGAGGGCGCGCTCGAGAATGTCGTACGACATGAACTCGCGCACCACCATCTGCGAGCCCTGGATCTCCGCATTCAGATCGAGCGGGGCGAGGCCCTGGTTCAGATCGAAGACGCCGCCCGTGTTGCTGAAGGTGAAGCCCATGGAACGGGTCATCTTCACGGGCTGGTTGTACTTGTTGCCCGGCATCTTCTCGGCCGGAACGAAATCGATCTCCTTGGACAGCTTGTCGCTGTCTGGAGTCATCTGCTCAAGTTTGTCGGCGTAGACTTGCTTCGTGAGGGCCGCAGCCCGTGTAAAGTCCATCGCCTGACCGGCTTGCGTGGTCATTGCGAACTCTCCTTCAAACGCTCAGGGTTTGAAGCCGTCGCGGAGGAGAGTTTCCGGAGGTGGCCGCCGGGTTAGGGCGCGGTCCGGGCATACCGAGCAGGTGGCTTTCTCCGACGGTATGGAGGGCGCGCGCGCTACGTCAACAACGCGCGTCGATCACTTGCGCAAAAAGAAGTCTGGATCGGCCATGCGCCGGTTGTACGGCACCTGATTCCAGTCCTTCGTGTACTGCCCATTGGGCTTGCGCCCAGGTGTTCCGGAACGTTGCGGAACAGGTGCCGGAACAGGAGCTGGGCGACGCTCCTGCACGGTGCGCTCGGCGGGGTGAAGCTTGTGCGCCTGGTGCAGCGCGTCGCGCAGGTCCTCAGCGTCGAGCTTGCCGCCGTTGGCGCGGCGCGCAGCCTCGCACATGAGGTTCACGGTCTCGCGGAACTTGGGCGTGATCTTCGGGAAGCCCAGCTCCGTCATGGTGCGCTGCACGTTGTGCTTGAGCCGCTCGAGCTCGGCCTGCGCCGCGCGGTTGCTGCTCATGCGCTTGTCGTGCTCCTGGCGCTCCTGCTCAAACTTCTGGCGCTCGGCCTGCAGCTTCCTCTGCTGGCGCTCCCACTCGAAGCGGCGCCGCGCGTCGGGATTCTTCTGCCAGCTGTCCCAGATCTGGGCGTAGCCGCGCGCGAACTGCTCGGCGATCTCGGGCTGGTTCTCGAGCATGAAATCGAGCATCTTGACCGGGTCGCTCAGGAAGTTTTGCAGCGACTCGCGCACCGCCTTGCGCTCGTTCACCGCGGTCTCGGCGTAGCCGCGCGCCTCCTCGATCGCGGCGGTCGCGCGGTTGGTGAACTTGTTGAAGGCGCGCCGCCGAATGTGCCCTGAGGCCAGCTCGCGCAGGCTCACGATCTCCTTCTCGCCGTCCACCTTGATCTCGATGAAGCGATCTTCGGGCAGGTCGGCGATGGCGTAGGGCGCGTCCTTCTGCCCCTTGCCCTCGGGCAGCGCTTCGAGCACGCCGGCCTCGCCCGCGACCTCGGTCTCGGCCTGCACCGAGGCCTGCTGCTCGTTGATCGGCTCGTCGGCGGCCTGCTCGGCCTCGGCCTCCGTGATCGACTGGGGGCGCTTCGTGAACTCCTGCGCTGGCTTCTTGGGCTCCTCGGGGGACTGCCCGTCCATGAAGAAATCGGTCAGCTTCTTCCCGGTCAGGAGGTTCGGCGGAACGGACGAGCCGCCGCCCTGTGCTGGCGCGCCTCCGCCGGCTCCGTTGCTCGCACTCTCACTCATTGGGGACTCCTAGGGGGCTGTGCTTCCTTGGGTAGACTGGGGCCGGCCTGCGAGGGCTCCTGGCCCGGGGGGGCCGGCTTGGGACCGGGCGGCTTTTCCATCTCGGCCGAGCCAGGCATCTCTTGCGGGGGCGCAGCGCTCGGCTGCTGACCAGGCGGCGCGCCACCGGACTGCGCCATCATCTGGCCGACCTGGAACGCGCTCGTGAGCGGCGGGCAGCCCGTCGCCTCCAGGATGTCGGGCGCCTTCTGCGAGAGGTCGGTCCAGAGCTTCATGTGCTCCTGGAGGTGGTTCTCCACGAGCTGACGCCGCTTCGGGTCGTAGCGCGCCTGCGTGTTGAGCTCGCACAGGTGATCGCGCACGTGCAGCCCATGGTGGTCCCAGTTGAGCACCACCACCTGCTCGCCGCGCGCCATGCGCTCGTTCTCGTTCTTGATGATCGCTTGCTGGTCGACGGGCCCGCGAAACAAGGGCGACAGGTTGCCGGTCTCGATCGCGGCGAGATACTCCTTGGGGTCCTTGACCATGCCGGCCTGCAGGAGCTGGTCGGCGATCTCCTTGCGACCGGGCAGGGTCTTGCTCATCGCGCTCGCGGTCTTCACGGCGACACGCAGAACGTTGCTGAGGTCCTGGCCGATGAAGCGCTTGGTCGTCCAGCGCTCGTCCTGGCCGGCGATCGTAATGATCTGCTCCTCCGTGGCGCAGCGCTTGTAGATGTTGAGCAGGTGCGTGCCGATCGCCTCCAGATTGAACGTGTACGTGCGCTCTTCGGCGCTGTTGAACTGGATGGCCATGCTCTGGACGAGCGCCGCCATCGAGCCGGAGGTGATGTTCTCGGCGGGGTTGCCGCGCGTGACCGAGTTGATCCCGCTCAGCTCCTCCATGGTCTTCTTGAGCATCTCGGCGACCTGCGGGAGGGCGCTCGGAATGCTCAGAAGGTCAAGCAGAGTGGGGGGCGGGAGGTTCTGCGTGTAGCTGATCAGGTTCGCGCCACCGAGGCCGCCGCGCTGGAAGTCTGCGCCGTCGGGCGCGACCACGTCGGGCACCCCAAAGAGGTCGAGGCGCGTCATGATGCAGCTCATGATGGCGGTGAGCGCGTCGACGAGCGGCAACTGCGACCAGGAATTGCCGTAGGGCACGCTGGTGCCGACAAAAGTCGCCGCGCACACGCGCGTGATCGGCGAAACGTCGCCGTACGGCATGGGCCCGTCGGCGAGGACGCAGTCTTCGCCCAAAATGATGCTGCAGCGCCCTCCAGGGTTCGCCCGGGTCGGGTTTGCGTACAGGTACAGGACCGGGATCCGGTCCGTTTCGGCCCAATCGTCAGGATCCGTGTCCTGGACGCCGCAGAGCATATACTTCGGCGGGTCGTAGGCCGCGATCTTGCGCGCCTTCTCCGGATCCGTGTCCGCAAAAAACGCAACCCAGTCCCAGCGCGACTCCAGACGCCGGAAAATCCACCACGTGGCGTCCTCGTACTCGCGCACGTGCTCGTGGCAGCACTCCCAGGGCGCAAGGACGCTCGACCAGACCTTCCCCGCGCGCCCCATGCGCTCGTCCCAGCCCAAAGCCTGGAAGGCGACGCCTGCGACGCCCATCATCTCCTGCTGCTCGTACAGCTTTTGATCAAACCGCTCGGCGCTCATCAGGTGATCGAGCAAATTACGCGTGAGCGAGACCTCCTTGGTGGCGTCGGAGTCGCTGGTCGCGGCCTGAGGGTCCCAGGTTGGGCGGTCTGCTGTCACCAGCGCGAGCTGATGGCGCAAAAGGCCGCGGTAGTGGTTGACGAACAGGCTCAGAAACTCGCCGTACTCGCCCGTTTCGACCAGGCTGATCGTCGGCGACGTCATCGCGGGGCTCGACATGTTCGTCGCGAGCCCATGGTACATGCGGTAGGCGGTCCAGACGGCCTCGCCGATCGGCGTGTTGGTGTCCCAACGGCGCGCGTGCTTCTCGAAGCGCTCGGCAACGACGGCGGCGAACTCCTCCGAGTACGCTGGCTTCGAGAGCCAGTAGTGCTCGCGGTAGTCGTAGGGCTCGACCGGCTCCATCGGAGCCATCTCTTCGGCCATCATCATTGCCGCCCCCACCGCGAGGGCCCGTGCTGGGCGCGATTGGCGACGCTGCGCGCGTACTCCTCGGCGCTCTTGGCGGTCTCGAGCGCGAGCTTCGCGTTCGCCTCGGCCATCTCCAGGCGATTCTCGAGCTCGGAGGCAGTCCGCTTCGCGTACGCGCGATGGAGCACGTCCCAGAGACCGGTGATCGCGCACAGGGCGACGCACGCCCAGATCAGGGTGTCAAACATTACCAGGCCCTCTTGAACTGACGAAGGTCGAGCGCGTGCAGAATCCGCGAGACGCCATGCGCCGCGGGCTCGGAGCGTCCCGACGGCTCCAGAACGTCGATGCCCTTCGCTGTCACGCCCTCGAGGTGCACGGCGTAGTACCGCCCCTCTTCGGTCTTACTCTTCACGATCGCGTACGCGTGGGTGATCTCACCCAGGTCCGCGAAGCCGGGTGCCGACGCGGAAGCGGCTGCCGCGGAAGCTCCACCTGGAGAAGCCGGGGGGCCGCTTGCCGAAGTCGGGGTTGTGGTCTTGGCTGTTGACATAGTAAGCCTGCACTGGATAGGGGTTGACCTTCCGGCGCGCGTCCATCGCTCGCCATAGGTAGATGAGCGCAGCGATGCAGTCGTAGTGACCGAAGTCGCCGCCCTCCCAGGCGAACACGCGGCGCTGCTTGTTGGCGGACGTCACGCGCCAGACGCCGTTTCGCAGGTGCAAAATGAGCTTCTTGCAGCGTGGGTGAATCACGATCTGCCCGCGCGCGAGGGCGACGCGCACCGCGTCCACCTGCTGCTCGAGATGATCCTTCTGCGTGGGCGCGAAGCTGATCTTGTGCGTGGTGTGCAGGTCCTGCATCAGCCGGTGATCGAGGTCGGTCACGCGCAGGTACGGCTGCTTATCGATGCGCCCGCCGGGGCCCTTCAAGGGCGCGCGGCTCCAGAGTTTTGCCTCGATGCGGCGGATCTCGGTGGCAATGGTTTCCGAGTTCAGCTGTGGCGCGCAAATCTCGTCTTCGATCACGCAGAGCTGCTCGTCGAAATGCCAGTACCCAAAGAGCACCGCCGTGGAGTCGGCCCAACCCGGGTCCATCGCGACAAAGCAGTTGCGCCACTTGGGCACGGCGTGGATCTCGCGAACGACGTGCTCTTCGACCTGGCGAAACTCGGGCACGATGGCGAGTGAGCCGTCGGTGACGTGGCGGCAGTAATATTCGCGCTGGCAGATCAGGTGATCGGGCCCGCCCGCAGCGGCCACGAACTCGATGATCTCGTCCGTGTCGTACTGATCTGCTTGCTCGATGGTGCGTAGGTCGTGCGCGTCGTCTGCGATCGCGGCGGGCACCATCTCCTGGGTCCAGTAGTGCGAAGGCGAGACTGGCGGCGTGGAGGCGCACTCGAGCCGCGCGTGCGGACGCCCCAGCATCTGCGGCATCACGATCGATTGCAGCAGGTACTCGAGGTTTGCGAAGAACGCGACCTCGTCGCCGAAGCCGTAGTCGATGCCCGTACCGCGCGCGGCGTCCGGGTTGATGTCGAGGCCAACGAGCTCGATGCGCGAGCCGTTCTTGAAATGGAAAGCCGTCTCTGACTTCACATAGTCAGGGCCGTTCTTCTTGCCGTGCAGACCAGGCGGACAGTCGCGCGTGAGGAGCGCCGCCAGGGGCAGAATAATCTTCTGCACCATTTTGTACTCGGGCGCGAAGTACACGATGCGCCAACCCGCGTGGCGGATGGCCATCTCGAACGCGCGCTTGAGGAGTAAGGCTGACTTGCCCCAACGGCGCGCGGAGTCCAGGACGTAGACGCGGCCCTTGCGCGTGGGGCTCCGGCTCCACGCGTCCATCTTCTCGTTGCACTCGAGTTGGCTCGGCGTGAGCAGGTGGCCGAGCTCGCCCTCGGCCCAGGCCAGTTCCAGCTCCTTTTTGCGCTGGTAGCCGCAGTCGCCGTACGGGACGACGGGCGAACGCCACTTGGGCCGGTACTTGAGCACCAGGCGCACGGGTTCGCCGACGCCGGGCATGTTGGGCGCGAGCACGCGGGACTTAAACTCCGGCGTGATGTCGCCCGCGTCCTTCACTGGAGGTCCTCGCGGCTGACCTCTTGTCCCGGGACGGTGATCGGCGTGGAGAGGCGGCGCCGCAGGGCTGCGCGCTCGACGTCGTCGAGGGGCGCCGAGCCGCCGCTCGAGAGCGCGACCAGGCCGTCGGTCTCGAGCAAGATCTTGCGCCCCTCGGCGAGGGCGAGCGTCGAGGCCTTGATCAGCTCGGCAAAGGCGTTGTCCTTCTCGCAGCGCGCAGCGCGCTCTTGCGCCATCTCGGCGTTGCGCGCTGCCATCTCGAGAAACCAGATCGGCGAGCGCGTGGGCTGCGCCGGCCGGATCTCCCGGATGCGCCCGCGCACCTCCGCGGTGACCTCGATGCGCCGGCCCGTGCGGTAGTCGATGCCCGCGGCCTCAGCGGCGACATGGATCGTGCAGCCATCGGCGCGCGCCTGGGCGTAGTTCTCCGCGCGCGCGTCGTCGAAGGGGCACCCGGGGCGCCTCGTCAATAGCACTTCTAGGCCAGTCGACACCAACCCAAAGTAGCCTGTGAATTTTTTGCCTGCTAGCCTAAAATGATCATGATGGCTCCCAAGGCTAGCCAGAACAGGCTACTCGAGGTGCTCGTGCCCCGGATCGAGGCGGCGCGGGAGTGGGCGGGGCTGAGCTGGAGCGAACTCGCCGAGCTGACCGGGATTGCGGAGTCGGTGCTGTTCCGCTGGCTCTCGCGCGACTATCCGCCGACCCTGCTGCAGCTCTGCACGGTCGCGTGCGCGTGCGACGTGTCGCTCGCCTTCTTCATGGTCGACGTGGACGAAGCGAAGGAGCGGATCGCATGGGCATGAGCAAGTACGCAATCGACTACGACCTAGGGACGGTACAGGGGCGCTTGTATTACGCGCGCATGGCACACCGGCTCACGCGCACGGTCGTTGCGAAGGCGTTCGGCACGACGAAGGGCGCGCTCAAGAACTGGGAGCGCGGGGACAACGAAACGAGGACGGTGCCGTACGAGTATATCAAGTTTGCCGCGCTGGCCTACGCGGTCCCCGAGTCGTGGCTGCTCGGCGAAACCCACGAGACGCCCTTGCCGCCGCCGTCACGGCCAACGACAGTCGAGGCCTTCATGGAGTGCGTCGAGGAGTCCCCCCAGACCCGCATGCGTAGGCGCCTCAAGGGGCGCTGGGATGAGTGGCACTGGCCCTTAAAAGCCGAGCCCCGGGGGCACTGACAACCCCGAGGCTCAGCCACCGTTCGGCAGCACGGTGGAACACTGGCTCTACACGCTAGCTTGGGGGGCAAGGGCGCGGAGCGTGTGCGGTAGGCAATGAAGAAACGACCCGCACACCCCTCGGGGACAGAAGGTACGCCTGCGTGACCAGAGCTTGCAAGTCATCTCTTGTAAGGGAAACGCACAACTCTATCTTGACGAGCTGTACTTATCATGACCATAACGGGCCGGGTGTGCACACTTGCGCACGCAGGGGAGGGCTGGGGCAATGGCGGAAACGATTGACCTGTCGACGACCACGAGCATCGAAGCGCTGAACGCGCTGATCATCGCTGCCGAGCAGCGGCGCGAGGAGCTGCAGCGCTTCAACTTTTCGCAGCTGCGCCAGAACCTCAAGGCGGTCGCCAAGGACCTTGGCGTGCCGCTGAGCGAGCTGCTGCGCAGACTCGCCGCCAACGATACAGGGGAGGCCCCGGTGCGCTCTCGGCGCCCGAGCGACGTTGTCCGGGCTGCCAAGCGCGAGGCCGCCAAGAAGCTGAAGTACTACGACCCGGTCAGCGGAACGGGCTGGAGCGGCATGGGCCGCGCTCCGCGCGCCTTTCGTGACAAGGACTCGGGCCAGGTCGATGAGAAGTTTTTGCGCGCCTGTCGCAATCCGGACTATCAGGAGTGGGCCGCCGAATAGTGCAAGCGCACTTGCAAGCTTCCCACACAGGGACATTTCGCAACCGCAACAGGAGGAGAGGATGAGCCGCTACACCGCGAAGTTGAAGATCAAGGCGCCACAGATCGACGACTGCTCGTTCGTGCGCGCGCACATACCGCGTAAGCGCATCGCGCTTGTCGAAGACCGCGACCCGGGCAATATCGTCGCCGCGCGGCGCATCCGCGAGTTTCTCTACGACGTTGGGCGCGAGCTCGAGTTCGAATACGGATGGAAAGCCAAGGCGATTGCGCGCGCGGGCCTCACGTACGGGACGGGTTGGCAGATCATCCAAGGCATCAGCGACTCAGTTGGGTTTTCGGTCATTGAGCAGATCTCGCGTGCGACGGGCTGCCCTATCGGCGTGTTCTGCGATAGCGAGGTTCGCTGATGGCCGCCATCAAGAGCAAACGCGGCTCGCCTATCCCCGTGGAGAAGAGGCTAGTCGTGCTCAAGGACGTCGACGCGGGCATGACGCACAAGGAAGCGGCGGCCAAGCACGGCATTTCGGGGAGTACGGTCTCGGAGTGGGTCATGCTGCGGAACAAGGGGCAGCCGGAAGGGCCTCGCATGGCGAATGGCCCCAAGACGCGGCGCAGGCACGACGAGGCGTTCAAGGCGCGGGCTGTCGAGGATTTCATTCAGCGCCCGGCGGGCACCTTCGCCAAGGACATTGCCCAAAAGCACGGGATCGCAGAAGGCCTTCTCGCAAACTGGGTCAAGCAGTCGCGCGACGGCCTGCTGCCGGTGGCGCCCGAAGCCGACCGCAGCGCGATCGTGCACTCGCCTGCCAAGAGCAACGGGCACGCCAAGCAGCTCTCGGCGCAACTGCATCTCTCGATCGGCGGCGAGGCGCCTGAAGGGTCGGCGCTGGGCCTTCCGATCGAGCTTCGCCTGTACGTGCAGCGCCTGGAGGCGCAGAACAAGGCCCTGCGCAAGATGCTGCAGATAGCGATGGAGGCGATCTGATGCCGCCTAAAGGCTTCAAGAAGCCCGAGCAGACCCGCTGCGCGACGTGCCAGAAGACCTTGCCCCAGCTCGCGCTGAGAGGCGTGATGAGCCAGCTTGCGGATATCAAGAAGCTTGTTTGCGCGCCAAAGCCCGAGGGGTGGGACGCGGCCAGGCATGCACGCCTCCAGCTCATGGCCGCGTCCGTTCATCTCGACATTCTACTGGAGGACGAACTCTCATTCTGCTTTGGCCACGGCGCCAAGCCTGGCCCGAAGAAGAAGCCCGAGGTCGACCCGCGCTCGCCCGATCCGGACGACCTGCCGAAGCCCAGGCGTCGGCGCCTGCGCGCCGTCAGCGACGGTGAAGCATGATCATGGAGATGTGCGCGTTCTGCGCGGGCATGATGCGCGCGTGGCTACCGGGCATGGCCAAGCAGCTAGGCGGGGAGTAGCATGCGCATTTACCGCTACTTCGCGAGGTCCCTACGCCGAGAGCGCAAGCTCTGGGGCCCTGGTCCCTGGCAGCACGAGCCCGACGGCGCGTTCTTCTGGTTTGCGGGCCTTCGCTGCGCCGTGATGCGTTCGGCTCTTGGTCATTGGTGCGGCTACGTTCAGGTGCCTGAGGGGCACCCATGGCACGGGCAGGACGAGCTTGACGTGGACGTGCACGGCGGGCTCACGTACACGCGCGCGCATGGGGAGCGCTGGCAGCTCGGTTTTGACTGCGCGCACGTGCACGACAACCTTCCGGGCATGGGGTTTCTCGCACGCCTGTCGGGTGGTGCGCGGCGTCGCGTGAAGCGGCGTGCTGGATGGGGCACGTACAAGACGATCCAGTACGCGATCGACGAGACCAAGCGGCTTGCGGAGCAGGCGCGGGAGGCTAGCGTATGAAGCCCGACGAGATCCGCCTTGAGCAGACGTGCGAGGCACACCCCGAGCAGTACGACGCGTTTCACGGGGAGCGCCTGGTCGGCTATCTGCGCTTGCGACACGGCGTGTTTCGCGTCGACTGCCCCGAGTGCGGCGACACCACTGTCTACCGGGCGTCTCCCAAGGGAGCCGCGAAATTCGAGGACGACGAGCGAGAGCACTACCTCCATGAGGCGCGTGTCGCGATCGCGGCCTTTCACGCGAAGGGGGGCGTATGAAGTTATCGGCAGCCTGGCCACTTGCTGTGATGGGCGTGTGTGCGACCGCGGATCGCGCGCGCCTTGCGATGCACGGGCACGACGCCTGGGTCTGGACCGTGGTCTACGCTCTCGGGTACGCGCTTCTAGTCTGGCTCACCTCGCGTGAGCAGCGGGCGTCGGACAAGGCGGTTTACAGCGGTATTGGGCTGATCAAAGAGCAGTTCAAGCTGATCGCGCTGCAGCAGGAGCGCATCCGGCAGCTGGAAAGCTCAAACCCCGGAGGGACCATCCCCCCGGGGCCGAGTAGCGCGTGACAACTGCAAGCGGACGGGCGGAGGGTAGCATGGAAGAGATCTTGTCCCTGCTTGTCTTGTACGACTCGCCCCTGGACTGCCCGGGCCGGTGGGTCGTGCGCGAGCAGCGCGTGGTGCGTGGCGGGGCCATCCTGTTTGCGCCGGTAGCGTTTACGTTCCCGTCGCTGCTCTCTGCGCTTGACTGGCTCGGGGACAGCGGACTTTGCTACCTGCCGCGGGGCCCTGACGACGATCCGGTGATCTGGGGGTCGTGGATATGAGACCCATCAGCAAGCGCGAGTGGCTGCTCGACCACGCTATGGCGCTGGCGCTGGCCGGGTGCAACGCGCCCGAGTGCATGCGCCCTGAGCTGTGCAAGGCGTGCAGCCTGGAGCTCATCCGCACGCTGGTGCAGGCGGCGCGTGGGAGGAGGGCGTCATGATGCGTTACTTTGGCTGGTTGCCCGCTGGCGAGCTGCGCACGCGACTAATGCCGACGCCGGTGGGTGCCGTGTGCGGCTGGTGCACAGAGCGCATCGAGGACGGCGACAGGGGTGTGGAGATGCTGCTCATCGGAGCGCTCGGCAACGGGCTCGAGATCACGGTCGTCTACTTTCACCGCGAGTGCGAGCTGCGCCAGATCTTCGGCTCGGTGGGGCACCAGAAGGGTCTTTGCGGCTGCGGCACGGCGCGTTGCGGAGATGGCGAGACCGACCCGCCGGGGATGAGCGTGCGGGACGCTGCGCGCGCGGCGTGTGCGTACTTCGACGAGCACCGGACGTAAAAAACCCCCGGGAGCCGCAACTCTCCCG
>JACCDR012145774.1_pt1 | contig 11495 bp, 3 predicted proteins | sample 7446431 | NCBI WGS metagenome assembly JACCDR01 (sample SAMN15323443, study PRJNA562643) | freshwater metagenome | isolation source: river surface water | place: USA:Blue River Watershed | collected 2017-08-17
ATGCCGCCTGGTGCGCTGAACTTGGTTTTGGCGTTGATCTGCGCGAGCTTGAGCGTTTCTTCTGTCACGCCGTTGCCTGACATGCTTTGCCACACCACGCTCTCACTCTTTTCTGTGTGACTCGTTTGCAGGGTTTCCTTTACGCCTTCGATGATGATCTTGGCATTTGGATCGGCTATTGCTCCCACCCCCGCATTGACCGTGAAGTTTTGGGCTTTCACTTGCGTGCCTTGCAAGCGCGTGCTGCCACCAGACTGGCTCAAGATGTCGCCTTCGCTTTGCAGTTGCGTAGTGGCGGCTCGGGTTTGGATGCTGCTGTCGCTAGTCTCTGACTTAGCTGTAGCTAACAGGCTAAACCAGCGGATATCAATACCAAACCAGCTACTGCTGCTCTTACTCTGCACCTCTCGCTTGTCCACGTTCAAGGCAGCCAAGTAGTCAATCTTGCCTTGCGCGCTCAGGCTCACATCCCCACCTTCTATCGTGCTGGCTACCGTGGTGAGGTCTTTGCCTGCGCTGATCTCTACGCTTGCGCCCTTCACATCGCTGCCTACTTGGGTGGTTTTGTCTTCTAGGCCATGCGTGACGGTGGTGGTGCATTTGCCCCAGAAGTTGCAGTCTTTGTTGGTAGTGGTCCACTCGCGCGTGGTGCGGTTCTCTCCCGATGCAATGGTCACGTCACCCGTACCTGCAATCTTGGCTTTGTTGGCGGCGTCGATATTGGCCGCTACCAAGGTCACGTCACTGTTCGCGCCCACGCCCTGAATGTTGATGTTGTCGCCTTTGAGGTTAAGGCTTTGGGTGGTGGTCACCGTGGTGGTGTCGTTGCCGCCTCTTTGGGTCACAGTTTTATCTTGCACACCGGTCAGGGTGACATCTCCCATGGCAATGAGGTTGATGTCTTTGGCTTGCACATCTCCGCCTTGCACGGTCAAGTCGCCCAGTGCTGTGACGTTGGCATGGCCACCTGCTTTGATGGCGCTGGTTTGCGCTGTTGTGGAAGTTACAGATGATCCACTAGATGTTGTTCTCCCGAAAAACCCTTTTCTCTGCACGACTTGACCTTCGGTCGTAGTGATGGCATCGCTCACGATGGCGGCACTGCCTGCGCTGCTGAGCTCAAAGTTGCGCTCGGCTTGCATGTCTACGGCTTTGAGCACCGCGCCGCCATCAGTCGCCTCTACTTTGATGTCACGCGCTGCCACAGCGTTGGTGTGGCTCAGGCTCACTTGCCCGCCGTTGATGAGAACATCATTGCCCGCTTTGAGAGTGCCGCCATTAGCTTGGCTGCTGCTCTCGCGAGTGGTTTGGTTTTGGTAGTTGGCAGTTTGCTGGCCAGTCTCAGCATCTGTGCTCACGCCCACCAGCACTTGCTTGTCTTGGACTTTGCTGTTGTTGGTTTGCAAGGCATCTAGCTGTACCAAGCCACCAGCCTGGAGGGTGATGTCTTTGCCAGCGTTCACATCGAGTGCTGCGGCTTTGATGTCACCTTGGTTGGCTTGTACGGTAGTGTTGCCATTGGAGGTCAGGCGCACGTTTTGCACGCTCTCTTCATGCACTTGGGTGTGGTTGATGATTTCTGCTGCAAAGGTTTGGGCTTGGGGCTCGGGCGCTACGCCGGTCTTGGCAAATTGGGCTGCGGCTTGGGCGGCTTCTTGCGCCGCTTTTTCTCTGGCTTGAATTTCAGCCAACGCACCATCGCCGTTGTAGCTGTAGTCTGAAGTTTCTTTGAGGGCCACGAGGTTGACGTTGCCCTGCTTTGATTCCACCAACAGGTTGTTGCCCGCATCCACCTTGCTGCCTTCTAAGGTCAGGTCTTTTTTAGCGCTCAGCACCACAGTGCCGCCCGCTTCGATGTTGCTAGTTTCATACTTGGTTTCGGTGCGGCTAGTACCGTCACCGCGCACCACTTTTGTGTTGAACTCTTGCGCTTTAAGGCTGAGCTCGCCACCTGCGGTGAGGGTGGCGTCACCCGCTGCTTTGATTTGGGTGGAGGCCAAGGTCAAGTCATTGGCGGTGTCAATGTTGAGCCAGCCACCACCTTGAATACTGGCCGACTTCAAGTCCACGCTGTCGGCCACGATAGCCACGGCTTTGCCGCCGCTGTAGCTGCCCCCACCGCTCACTGTGCCACTGGCGTTGATGGCCAAGCTATTGCTCGCTGCCAAGCTGCCCGTGTTGTCTAGTTCGCGGGTGGTGATGGCCACGTCTGTGCCAACAATGCGAGCACCTTTGTTGTTGTCGTTGTTTTGGTCAAGGTGGGCCACATAGAGTTTGGGCACGAGCACTTTTTGGCCATCCACCACTTGCCACTCAGGCCACACCATGTCTTGGGTCAAGGCGGCTTGCTGTTCAGCGCTCAGGCTATCGCCTAAACCAAATCCAAACTGGGCTTGGGCCAGTAGGCCTGCGTCCATGAGGCCCATCATCAGGTCGTAGTCGTTGTCGGTGCCTGCTACCAAGTGGGTGCGGCCTTTGAGGGCATACATCTGGTCTTGCACGAGTTGGGTTTCATACCAAGCGTCCCCCAGAAGTTTGATGCCGCTGGGCATGAGGCCCAAACGGGTTAGCAAGTAGTCTGAGCCCGCAAATTTGTCGTAGCTGGTGTACTGGTCATTGGTGGCTGGGGTGTACAGGTCGCTGCGGCCTTTGATGAGGTAGGGTGAATTGGCGGGGGCTTTTTCAAATAAACCTGTTTGGCTGTTGGGTACGCTGTAGTGGCTAAAGTCAAACGTGCCATTGGGGTTGAGCACAATGCCGTCCGACAAGGCTTTGGGGCTGCCCAAGTTCAAACTGGGGGCTGCGCCCGCTGCGCTGGCGGTGGGGCCGTTGACGATGCCAAAGCGGTCCTTAAAGGCTTGGGTGAGTGGCGAAGCGGTGTTAGAACGCTCATCCACAATGACCACGCGCGGGTCACCTGACAAGCCTGCAAAACCATCGCGGGTGTCGGTAGTTTTGTTGTCTAGTTTTTCACTGGCTGTGACGGTGGCTGTGCCACCTGCGGCGATGACACCACCCCAGGTTTCGCTGTAGCTCACGGTTTGGTGGCAGTTGAAACACGCAGCCTTCACCACATAGTTTGAGGTTTGAATGGCGCCATACGCACGGTTGGTGAGCAAGCGTGTGCCAATGTTGGCGTTCAAGCGGGCCGAGATGATGCCGTATTCGTTGTTGAGCTCGTCAGCTTTGATGTTGAGGTTTTTACCAGCCAAGATTTCGGCAGTTTTACCGTCAGCATTGAAGGTGTCTTTGGCTGTAGTGGTGATGAGTGTGGCGGTGGTCGACTTCTCCACCACGCCACGGGTGTTGACTGTGGGCACCACCGCACGGTTGGTGATGGTGTTGGCTTTGAGGTTGATGTCGCCTTGGGCTTCAATGCGGCCCACGTAGTTGAGGATGCTTTGGGCGTTGTCGCCCGCTTCGTTTCCCTGGATGGTGATGTCATCCACGGCGTAGATGCGCCCGCCGTTGTTCACCAGCTCTACGCCGTAATGTTTTTGGCGACCACCGCTGTAGATGAGTGCTTGGTTCTCAAGGTATTGGGTTTGGGTGGTGATGTCACCGCCCGAGGCCAAGGTGCCTTGGTTGAGCACTTTGCTGGCCTTGATGCTGAGGCTTTGGTTGCCTTGCACCATGCCGGTGTTACCCAGTTCTAGCGATGTGTCGCTGCTGCGCCCTTGCAGTTGCGTGACCGTACCCGTCAGTGTGCCGCTGTTAGTGATGTTGTCGGCTTTGATGGTGAGGCTGTCGTCGCCTTGCACGCGACCTGTGACCACCAGCTTGTCTGCTGTGACATCTGCGATCTTGCCGCGAATTTGTTGATCGACTTCAAGTTGCTTCGCGTTCACGTTGAGCGCGTTGCCTGCAGCCATTTGGCCAGCCAGTACATCGCCTTTGGCATTGACTGTCAAGTTATTTCCAGCGGCTAGGCTGCCTTGACGGTTGTCGAGCAAGCCTGCGCCGATGTTGAGGGTCAGGTCGTTGCTTGCTTGGATTTGCGAAGCAGCAGTGCTGAGCACGATGACGGGGGCATCAGGCACGGTCAAATCAGTGGGTTTGTCACTAGGTTTGGCAGATCCTGTGCCGGTCGTCCCCACCTCAATAGCTGGCACGGCAGCCTTGGCGGCAGCTAGTTTTTGTGCTGCATCTGTTAGTGCGTTTTGCGCAGCATCGTCCGCAGCTTTGGCGTTTGCCACATCGGCGGCAGCTTTATCAATGACCGCTTTTGTGCTGGTCTTGTCTGCCTGAACTTTGCTCAAGTTATCTTGGGCGGCTTTTAAATTGGCAGCTGTAGTTGTTGCATCTGCGTTGGCCTTGTCAGCCGCGTTTTGCGCTTGTGTCACTGCGTTCGACGCAGCAATGTCTGTATTCCAGTCGTAACCCGTTGTGGACGTACTGGCCCCGCTGTTAGCTTTGATCTTGTCTAAAAAGTTCAAGCTATTGCCGCTGCTGAGTTGTGCACCACTGGCATCTGTGACGATGCTGTTGGCAGCGACCGTGCCGTTACCAGCGCTGCTGATCTTGCCTTTGATGTTGACCAGCTGCCCCTTGGTGGTAGCAGGTTTATTAGCAGGGCTCGCGCCCGCTTGTGCGGTCACATTTAAGCTGGATGGCTGCGCACCCGTGCTGGCTTTGGTTTGAATGATTTGACCTTGGGTGTTGTCAATATCACCTGCGCTCACCGTGGTGCTTTGACCTTGTCCTTCAATTTGACCTTTGGCGTTGTTCAGTGCCAACCCAGCTTGCACTTTTGCAGTTCCCGTACCTTGATGCAGGATGAGGCCTTCGCCGTTGTCGATGTTGCCGATAGCGGTGACGCTCATATCGCCCTTGCTACTTAATGTGGCCCGGTTGTTATACACGTCACCTGCTTCGACGGTGAGTTTGTTTTTGGCAACAATGCTGCCGCCTGTGTTGTCTAGCGTGGAGGCTTGAATATGTAGGTTTCCGTTGTCGCTAGCATTGCTACTGCTGCTGATGTCGGTACTGATTTGGTTGGTATTGGTCACATTGCCATAGCCACTAATGGCAATTTGACTTGCAGCCATCACACCACTGTTGGTCACCGCTGTTTGGGTCAGTTTGTCCGTAGCAGGAATGCTGCTGTCTTCATACGCAGAGAGAGTGAACTGGTCCGCCTGCATACGGCCTGAGTTATTCAGCGCTTGCGTGTTGATTGAAACGTTAGCGCCGCTGAGCGTGCCTGAGTTCTGTAGGGTCCATGCTTGGGTGACGTCTAAACCTCCTACGGCCTCGATGACGCCTGCGTTGTTTAATCGACGCACGTCCAACGTCGCTTGGCCTTCGGTATGAACGCGTCCTAAGTTGTTAAGCGTGGTGGAATGAATCGCCGCTTCACCGCTACTGGCTACAGTTCCAGTCCCAAGGTTGAGTACCTTGTCTGCCGTCACATCCAATGTTTTTCCGTTGAGGGTGCCCGAGTTTTCTAAGTTGACCGTTTGTGTCTTGAGCTGACCTTGCGCATTGATGCTGCCCGTGTTGATGAGCTGACCATCGCTGGTGATGCTGACATTGCCTGCACTGATGAGTGTGCCGTCTACGCGCACACCTACGCCTGTACCCGTGGCCACCAGTTGAATTTGGTTGGCATACATGCCACCCAAGGTGGCAATATCTAAAGTGCCTTTGATGTCGGCTTGTTTGGTCAAGCCAAGGTCGTTGTATTGAACATCGTTGCCACCTGCAATGACATTGATCTTGTCAGCATGAATACCGCCCTGAATGTTGATGACTTGCGAGAGTAAGTCCACACGGCTATCAGGCGCGCTTAGCCCATCAGCCCCCACGACCACCGAACCTTGGCGTACTTTGAGCCCCTCTAGTTGCCCCCCACTACCCCACATAGGCGTGCCTGTGCTGAGGGTGACGCGACTGGTGTTGATAAAGCCGCAACCGTTACAGGTCACGCCGTTTTCGTTGGCGATGATGACATCTGCCTTTTTACCAGCCACTTCTAGGAAGCCTTGCAACTGTGACTGCTTGGCCCCCACCACTTCGTTCAAGATCATCTTGGCTTCATTGCCAGCGATGAGGTTGGGGTTGCCTTCTACCCATCCGGCGAGTGATGTTTTGCTGTTGCTAGCGCCGTTGTTCAAGATCAGGCCTTGCTTGCCCACATTGAACTCTTGGTAAACGTTGTGCGACACGCCTACGCCGTTGGGTGTGGCGATGTTGACTTTGGGTAGACCGTTTTGCGTTTGGTCTACATAGGCTCTGCGGCCATCGTTGGGTGTGCCGCCGTTCAGAACAACTTGTGCAAAGACAAGCGCTGGCCCCATCAAGTAACTGGCGAGCAAAACACTCGCAATTCGTCGGCGGGATAGGTGAAAGTGGGTCATGGTGTTCTCACTCACAATGCAATGCTGAGGTGGGCTAACCAGCGGCTGCGTGACTCGCTGGCAAATTCTTCGGGGCGGCTCAAAGCACGGGTGTAGGCAAGGTCAGCTTTGACCTTGCCCCAGTCCATGCGCATGCCCACAGCCATGCCCGTGACATGGTGTTGGCTAACTTGCTGTTGGGTGGTGGGTTTGATATGCCCTGCGTCATAGCCCACATACGGTGTGAGGCTCAGTTGATCCAGGCGCACGGGGCGACTTTCCAGGTCGTTGCGCAACCATGCGCCAGTACTACCGAATAAGCTGTTATCGCGATAACCGCGTACGTTGTATCGACTGCCGACATACATTTGCGCAAGAGTGGGCGCGTTGTTTTGTGCATCTTGCATTTGCACACTTGAACGCCAAACGCCTGCGTTGTCGGGGAGCGGCACAGTTAAGCTGGCCTGCGCTTTGTGCGCCCAGTAACCCGGGTCTGTTCCACCGGGAATGCTGCTCATTGCACCTAGCCAATCTGTTCCTTGATCAGCTCGCAATTGCCAATCAAAGATGTTGTTGCCAAAGTACTGTTTGCCTTTTACGCCCGCATAAGCGACTGCAAGGCGCCGAAATTGACTCGTGATTTCTATGCCATCGGTATAACTGTGTTGATGGGTGAAATCTAGCCCTGCAATGAGGCTTAATTTGCTGCTTTGATCGCGCGTAACTAGGTACTCATAACTCACGCCCGCTTTTTTGGAACGGGTTTGTAGCAAGTAGTTTTGATTGATACCCGGCAACGTGAAGTCTGTTCTAAATACGGCCAGCGATGTGCCCCACAAATGATTGCCATTGGAGAGGTTGTAGTTGCCCGTTAAACCTTCAAAGGTTGACCCCAGAGTGCCACGATCGAGGTTGCGGTTATAGCCAATGGCCAGTTGATCATTGCGCTCCAGCATGTTGTCGACCGCAAACTCTGTGTTGCTGCGCCAGTTACCCATGCTGGTATTGCCGCTGTTGTCCACCATCTCCGTCCAACGGGTACGTGACTTTTCTGTCATCTCAACAACTACGACCGACGTACCGGCCTCTTTGCCTGGATGCAGCTGAAACTTGGCCTCTTGAGAGGGCACGCGATTTAGATTCTCTAAGCCTTGCTCTAGGTCTCGCAGGTTGAGGTAGCCACCCGACTCTTGCGGAAACGCATAGGCCAATCGTTCATCACCCGCTTTGTCGATGTAGCGATAGCCTTCGATGCGGCCTGCCACTACACGTAAGACCAACTCGCCACCGTTGATGTCTTGCTCTGCGGCATAGACACGGGTGGTGGTCCAGCCTTTGCGCTGATACCAACGATTCAAGTCACCCAACAAGGCGTTGACTTCTTCTGCGACAAGGCATTGACCCAAATACGAGCTCAAGACCTCTTGCGGCTGTGCACCCATGGCATCGGGGTGACCTTCTAGCCGAATGGTCTGAATGACACGACATGCACCCGCTTGCGGTTTAGTGCGTGTGCTTTTGTTGCCTGTATCAGTATCCGGGCTAAGTGAATCGACAGCCCTTGATTCACGACGTGTAGCGTCTTGAACTGCCCGTTCGTGTTGGCGAACTAAGGCGTCTAGTGCGGCAGATTGGCCATGTGCACTCGCAACTGCGCAAAGTGTATACACTAGCACTAAAAATGCATACCAATGATTACTTTTGTAATTTATTGACGCCACAATTCGCACCTATATGGTTAAGATGCGAATTGTATATTTGCATAACTATTAAGTATTAATTAACATTAAAACAATCAGCAATGCCAACTTCATTGCACGTACTCAAAGTTAGCATACGTCGAGTTGATAAAAAAAGCTGCTCCGCATTTGATTTTTCAAAACCACTGTATGCGGCCTCGATGGCTGATTAAACGTACAAACTTGCGGAGCGGAAATCGGGCTGTAGGCAACATAAAGCCTCGATTTCATAGGAAACTTAGAAGGTTGTTGCTCTATCCAACTGAGCTACGGACAGAAATAAAAAAGGCCTCGAAAACGAGGCCTTTTTTAATTTAATGGTCGGGGCGATAGGATTCGAACCTACGACCCTCTGGTCCCAAACCAGATGCGCTACCAGGCTGCGCTACGCCCCGAAGCAATCATTGTAACCCATAATGGCGTGATGATTTCCACTGCACCTACACAAAGTCAAGCACTCAAAGGCATTCGTGTGCTCACACTCGCGCTCAATCTGCCCGGCCCAGCCGCCGTGATGCGGCTGCAAGCCATGGGCGCCAAGTGCACCAAACTCGAACCGCTGGCACCCAAAGGCATGACCACGGCTGACCCCATGGGCATATACAAGCCGGCCGCGTACGAAGTGATGCACCAGGGTTTGAAGGTTTTACAAGCCGACTTGAAGTCCGAACGCGGCCAAGCAGCGCTACACAAACAACTGGCACAAACCGATGTACTCATCACCTCGTTTCGCCCCTCGGCGTTGGTGAAGCTAGGTTTGGCGTGGAAAGAACTACACAAGCGCTACCCTGCACTCTGCGTAGTAAGCATTGTGGGCGCACCGGGTGAACGTGCAGAAGAGGCAGGACACGATTTGACCTACCAAGCTGACAGCGGCTTGGTGAACGGGTTGGAGATGCCCGCGAGTTTGTACGCCGATATGGGTGGCTCTTTGTTTGCAACAGAAGCGGTGCTGCAAGCCTTGCTCTTGCGTCAACGCCCAGGCCGTGCGCAAGGCAAAGGCGTGTTCCAAGAAGTTGCGCTGTGCGATGCATCGGCTTATTTAGCCCTGCCTCGTTCCTGGGGACTCACGGTACCCACCGGCGATGTGGGCGGCGCACACGCGGGCTATAAGGTCTACCCTTGCAAAAACGGGCGCGTGGCGCTCGCGGCCTTGGAGCCACACTTTGCAGCTCGCTTGTGCGAAGCTGCGGGCTTGCCCCAAAAAACCGCGACGCAAATGCACAAGCGCAGCACGCATGAGGCGATTGCCAAATTCCTCGCTGTCCAAACGCGTCAACAGCTAGACAAACTGGCGAGCAGCAAAGACATTCCATTGCACACCCTGCCCCGCTGAATCAGCGCAAATGGCGTAACGGGTGTGCCGACGCTGGCCACGGACTTTCAAAAAACGGCAACACCATCTCTGGCGTCACATCCGAAATACGTGCAGGCTGCCACTTCGGTGTGTGGTCTTTGTCGACCGCCAACGCGCGAATGCCCTCCACCGTTTCGCTATTCACGCCTCGGCGCGACAGGTGGTCGGTTTGAAAACAATGACGTACCAAGTCGCGCTCCATACGCAGGTCTTCAGCCAGCGTCATGTGTTTGCCTCTGCGCACTTGCTCGAGCGTGACGCACAACATCAGGGGCGATTGCTGGTGCAAGGCTTTCAGGGTGTGCACCGACCATTCATCGTTGCCTTGCAAGGCTTGCTCCATCTCAGCCACGGTGGCCAAACCAAACACCTTATCGATGAGCGCGTTTTGCCACTCTGGCGCTTGCCCCAAAGCTTGCGCAGTTGTGGCCTTGGTTTGTTCACGCAGCCATGCCACCACCGCATCGCCAGTGGCCCACTCGCGCTGTTGCAATGCATCCCACAAGGTGGGCAATGCGGCAGCATCTACACACACATCGGCCAAGCCCACATGCAGCGCCTCACCACCACGCAATACATAGCCAGTGAGTGCCAAATACTCGCCCATGTATGCGGGACACATCGGTCCTTCGCAACGTCCGAGGAAGTAGCCACCACCGACGTCAGGAAACAAACCAATGTGTGTCTCAGGCATGGCCATCTTGGTTCGCTCAGTCACCACACGCAGCGCAGCGCCTTGGCTAATGCCCATACCACCACCCATGACGATGCCATCCATCAAAGCAATGTAGGGCTTGTGGTAGTTTTGAATCAAATGGTTGAGGCTGTATTCCTCGGTGAAAAAGTCTTCCAGCGTCACATCACCACTCAACGCGGCTTGGTGAAAGTAACGAATATCTCCACCGGCACAAAAGGCACCGAACGGACCCTCTTTGTTGCTGCCGCGCACTACCACTGCGCTGACTTGTGCATCGTCTTGCCACTGCTGCAACACATGGTTGAGCTCGCGCACCATGGCCAACGAAAGCGCATTCAAAGCCTTGGGGCGATTGAGGGTGATCAAACCCAAATGGCCCACGCGCTCGGCGTACACATCGGTGGTGTAAGTGGACATCACTTGTTACGCTTGCGCTCGTGTTCTTTCAAGAAGCGCTTACGCAGACGCACGCTCTTCGGCGTGATTTCGACCAACTCGTCGTCTTCGATGAATTCCACACCGTATTCGAGTGTGAGGTCAATCGGAGGCGTGATCTTCACGGCGTCTTCTTTGCCAGACACGCGGAAGTTGGTGAGCTGCTTGGTACGTGTGGCGTTAACGACCAAGTCGTTGTCACGGCTGTGGATCCCCACAATCATGCCTTCGTACACGGGGTCGCCAGCCTTCACGAACATGCGGCCACGGTCGTCCAACTTACCCAAGGCGTAGGTAAAGATTTCACCATCGTCCATGGAAATCAGCACACCGTTTTTACGACCAGCGATGTCACCTTTGTGTGGCTCGTAGCTGTCGAAGATGTTGGAGATCAAACCTGAACCACGGGTCAAGTTCAAGAACTCGTTGGTGAAACCAATCAAGCCACGGGCAGGAATGCGGTATTCCAAACGCACGCGACCACGGCCATCGGGTTCCATGTTGACCAATTCGCCTTTGCGCTCACCCAAGGCTTGCATGACGCCACCTTGGTGCTCTTCTTCGATGTCGGCTGTGACCAACTCGATGGGCTCATGGCGCTCGCCGTTCACATCTTTGAACAACACGCGTGGCTTAGACACAGCCAACTCGTAGCCTTCACGGCGCATGTTTTCCCACAGAATGGTCAAGTGCAATTCACCGCGACCGGCAACGTCAAACACGCCTTCTTCGTCGGTTTCTTTCACGCGCAAAGCCACGTTGTGTTGCAGTTCTTTTTGCAAGCGGTCCCAGATTTGACGGCTGGTCACGAACTTGCCGTCACGACCTGCCAAAGGCGAGGTGTTCACGCAGAAGTTCATGGTCAAGGTAGGCTCGTCCACCTGCAACATAGGCAAAGGTGCAGGTGTGACGGGGTCAGTCACGGTCAC